>JAEEGK010026968.1_pt1 | contig 11648 bp, 7 predicted proteins | sample 8958771 | NCBI WGS metagenome assembly JAEEGK01 (sample SAMN16246547, study PRJNA631951) | gut metagenome | biome: gut microbiome; feature: rumen; material: SC-attached | host: Bos | place: Iran: Karaj | collected 2018-10 | reverse complement strand
GGTAAAAAACAATGTTTGAGTGTCTTTAGCTTCTTTATTAAAGCCCCACAAGTTGATGAAGTTCACTTCGATTTAGGGGAAGCTGATGACTGGACCCTCCACCCAGTGGGATCCTACGCTGATATTTCGATGGATCACAGCAACTTCTTCAATAACGGTGAGCAATCCTTAAAGCTCCAATTTAAGAAAGAAGATACCAATCGTGGTATTCCAGAGAGCGATGGATGGATTATCGTCACTAAAACAATTGAAAAATCCATCTATGGTACAGATGCCTTATATTTCAATATGTTCTACGCTGGTCAACAGGCGGATTTAATTATCCGTTTAGTGGACCGCGATAATGAATATTGGTACGCACCAGCGTTAATTTCTAATAACGCTAAACAATCGGTGATTTTAAAGTTCTCAGAATTCAAACAAAGAACTGGTGATGTCACTGTTGCCAATATGAAATTCGACTATGAAAGAATTAAATATTTAGAAGTCGTTTTTGAAAAATCATTTGGTGACGGTGTCTTCCTCATGTCTGGCATGAAGGCGATTAAGTTCTCCAATTATGGTGAATTCTTTATCGATAAACTCAACTTCTCAGAATATGATGAAAATCAAATTACTTATGATACATATCAATATGTTTATGAACGTAACGGCACTGAACTAGTGCTCAATCACTATAATTCAGCAACCGAAGAACACGCGAAGATCAACGGTTATGGTTTCTTTAAACTCAATGTTAACCGTTATTTCGTCTCCGGCGATGCGATTAAAGTAAAAGTGAAGAAAGAGGGGACTAATGGTAGCAATGTTATTATCCGTCTCTATGAGGAAGATACTGACCGTTGGTCATATAAGATACCTTATTCGACATTAAGTGATGAATATAGAGAATTAATTATCCCTTATGGAGCCTGGCAAGCTAGTTCCTTAATGGGTGATGGTAGAAGACAATTCTACTATGTCTTAAACCTCCAATTTGGTTGTGAAGGACAATATGGTAATGGCACGATTTATTTCAAAGACTTCGAAATAGTGAAGTTAAGAGATTATGTTCCTGCCACAACTAGAGTGGTTGGCGTTGATGGCATGATCGATGATTTCAATGATTATGAATATAACGCAGATATGTTTAAGATTTGGGAACATACCACTGATAACAAGGATGAATATATGTCGCTTAATACCGCGAACAAGTTCGGTGGCCCAACCAATCCTTACTGCGGACAATTCGAATATAAATCTGACATGATGGAAGCGATGTACTATCTTCCAATTACCGCGAGTGGAGAATTCGATGGTTTCTCCATTTGGATGAAAGATGGTTCTGTTAAACCTGGTGAAAGCAAGGTTGATCATGTCACTAATTGGTCTCCACAAGTGAGATTCTTAATTAGATTATCTTCCAGTGAAATCTATGAATATATCGTTAATCCTCTTCCAACCATTTGGAATGAATATAACGTTAAGTTCACTGATTTCCGTTTAACTAACGATGAAGAGTTAAAAGTTCCCGCGAATCCAATTACCGCTGATACGATTACTCATATTGGTTTTGCTTTCCAATATTATTATTACGATGTGAACGGTAGAGCCATGCCGATGTATAGCATGCAGAACCCTGTCTACGTCGATAACATGAGATTATCTAGAAACACTCAAACAGAAGTCATTACCAAAGATAAAGTCATTTCTATGGATGGTAATCTTGCGAAATTTGATGATTTCGAAAGCTATTCTACTTCTTCGGAAGTCTTGGATGTTTGGGCTAATGCCAAAACTTATGATTATCAACAAATCACTTTATCTAATGATGCCAGTAGTGAAGGTGGCAATCATTCTCTTGCCCTTCAATTCAAGAGCAGAAATGAATCCCCATCCTATTCCATGGCTCCTGCGATTAATAAAGATGTGAGAGCGAGAGCAGTCAGATTCTCCGCGAAGTGCGAAGTTCCAGCGACTGTCTTCTTCAATATCTATTTGAAGATTGGTAGTTCTACACAGCAATATCGTGCGACAATCAACGCTGTCGCGAATGTCTGGACGGAATATACGATTGGTTTCTCGATTAATAATCCAGCGAACTTCTCTGTCATTGAAGGTACAACCACCAGAGCCTTAATCGCTTCTGATATGGCCCTTATTCAAAAGGTGACCTTCGGTGTGGTTTATACTAATGAAACAACTGCGACATTACATGATTTATATATCGATAATTTCGAATTTGATAATTCTTTAGCGTACTCAGTGAGAACTGAAAGAACAATTGGTTAGGAGGAATGATTATGAGATTTAAGAAATATGAAAATAATCCAATCCTAACCAGAAACCCATCTAACAAATGGGAAGAATTATGCGTTTTAAATCCAGCAGTTATCTTTAATGATGAAGATAAGATGTTTTATATGCTTTATAGAGCCGCTGGTAATGACGAACAACATTACATCTATTTAGGTCTAGCTAAATCGAAAGATGGCATTCATTTTGAAAGACAAAGCGATAAACCTCTTATCGCTCCTGACGTTAATGGTGCGGATGGTGGAGGTGTGGAAGATCCTCGTTTAGTGAAAATTGATGATTATTATTTCCTCACCTATGCTTCACGTGTATTCGCTCCTGGACAATATTGGAGGGAAGATAAGAAATACTTTGGCTTCCAACCTAAAGCGGGACCGAAAGTCTTAATTTATAATGACACAGAAACCCATTTGGCGGTCTCTAAGGACTTAGTGAATTGGAAGAAGCTCGGTCGTATTACCGATTCTCGTCACGATGATAGAGATGTCATCATCTTCCCAGAAAAAGTCAATGGTCAATTCGTGAAGATTTCCCGTGCGATGGATAAATGTGGTGAAGGATATAAGAATCCCAAACCAGCAATGTGGATATCTTTCTCCAATGATTTATTAGAATGGCCCAGAGAAGAAGAGCTTCTCTATCAAGGCCAAGAAGATTGGGAAGATGAAAAAGTTGGTGGAAGTTGTCCACCCATCAAAACAAAATACGGATGGTTATTCATCTATCACGGTGTTGCATCTAAAGATAAACAATATCGCGTCGGTGCGATGCTATTAGATTTAAAAGATCCTCGCAAAATTATTGCAAAAACCAAGGATTTCTTAATGGAACCAGAATTTCCTTTTGAAACAGATGGTTTCTATAGCGGTTGTGTTTTCCCAACCGGTATCGTCGAAGTCAAAGATGAATATTACATCTATTATGGTGCGGGCGATCAATGTATCTGCTTAGCCACCTGCAAAAAGAAGGACCTATTAGATGCCCTTCTAGGAGGTAAACAATAATGAAAAGTAAATTGATTTTATTAGTGGCCTCTTTATTATTACTGAGTGGTTGTAAAGCCGGAAACAAGAAAATGCCGGAAGCCAGACAACTCGGTGATGATGCCTATTATGCATTATTTATGTATAACTATCCTCGTGTGACCATCGAAACTCCAAATGGTGATCCCGCGAAAGTGGAAAATCTCTTATTTGAAAAGAAAGAGATTCAAATTGGTGTTCCATTTACTAAACCTGCGACCGATCCAGAGAGAAAGAATTATGAATTCCAGGGCTGGTTTAAAGAGAAATCATGCATAAATGAATGGGTTTTTGAAACAGATTTACCCATTGGAAGTACGTTATTGTACGCAAAATGGGGGGTGTCTCAAGCCGAAGAATATGTGGAACCAGAATATGTTGTTCCAGAAAAGATTATTACCGATGCGAACTATCGTGTAACTGGTATTCTCAATCAACCCATTAATGATGCTGGTGTCAACTTAGGAACTGGTGCCATCAATCGTTTAGCGGCACACGCTGATGATGTCTCTTTCGCTGTTAATTATGAAAGAAAAGAGAATGTCACTTTAACAAGCGCAACATATAATGTTGATACTAAAGTTATCAATCTCGAAGTTTCTAGTGGTGAAACATTTACCATTCAAGTTAATGATATTTCTGAACAATTAACCATGGCTAATGAACAACCATATCCAGAATCATTTGAATCCAAAGCTTCTAACTATGATTCAAAGGCTGATGAAAAAGAGAATTATCATGTGATGCTCGCTGGTTCTTCTTCTATGGAGAACTGGGATACATCTACAGAAGATATGAATCCTATCGTTAGTTATAACCATGGTATCGGTGGCACAACCGTCACTCAATGGACTAATAAATTATTAGATCGTTTAATCACTCCATATTCACCAAAGATCGTGGTGTATTATGTCGGTGTTAATGACATCATCAATTCTAATAATACTGGTGCGGTTACCGCGAATAACTTAAAAGCCTTATTTAATAAGACACATCAAAGACTACCAAACGCGCATGTCTTCTATGTCTTAATTAATAAATTACCTGGCTATCCAAATTCTCAAGCCGATTTTGATGTCGCAAACAACGCAGCGATTGAATTTTCAAATTCAAATGACTGGTTAACTTGTGTGGATGCTGGTAAAGGTTTATTAAAAGATAATGGCGAACCACATTACGCTTATTTCAGACCCGATGGACTACATATGTCTAGATATGGTTATGTCATCTGGGGTGGCGCGGTGAAACAAGCCATTATGGATTATTTAGGCTAATATGGTTAATCTCATCGATATTAATAAGGAGAAGAAAAAGAGCAAGACAAGATATATCTTAAATGTTGTCTTCATTTCCCTATTACTATTGATGACTATCGCCGGTGCGATATTACTAATCTTATTATCCCCATTAGATTATTTACCAAATCTAATTATCGATATCGTTCTCACCTGTGTGGTGATTGTATTCACAATCTTCTATTTCTTAAATATCTTTCCAATAGTAAGACATTACTACATGTTCTATAAGAACATGAATGAGATAAGTTTAGAAAGACGTAGAAGAGTAATCTTCAGCAACAAAGAAGAGATTACCACGAAAGAGAATGTTAAATATCAATCCTTGAAATTCTTCTACCAAGAGCAACAGAAGAATTACACGGAATATTTATATTTACTAGATAGCGATTGTCCCTTTGTCAGTGGGCAAGCCTATAAAGTGGTGACATATCAAAATGTCATCATCAGATATGAGGTCATTGACGATGCAAAGATTTAACGCCGAGGCCTCAAAGAAAACATTTATCCATACATGGTACGTCTACCCCATCGTCGTGGCGTTCGTATCATTATTATGGATATGGGCATTCTATGCCTTTCATCAACCCAGTACTCACCAGATACTGACTGTCTTTGTCTCTGCGGAAGTGAATAATCCTAATTTCAACAAAGAGATTCTCAAACATTATGAAAGAGAAGACCTAAGAGAAGTTAATATTTACAATTCCATCAGCAATTCTCAGGGATTTTACGCAAAATTGAACCTTTATATTCAAAAAGGTGACATTCTTATCCTCTCTGAGCAACTGGTCAATGAATTCTCTGGGAAACTCAATATTCCATTCGTGGAATTCACCGAAGAGATTAAAACCAAATATTGTGGTGATTATGAATACTATAACGATAATGAAAAATCTTATGGTATCAAATTGAAGAATAAAGGTGAGGGATGCTGGTTAGATAGCTATATCAAATTCGAAGATACTAACTATTACTTATTACTTACTCAAAGTAGTAAGAACTTGGGTGGTATCTATGATGAGAAGAACGAGCATTATGATAATGCCTTCACCTCCATCAAATTTTTTATGGGAGAACAGTAGTGAGAAAGGAAAAGATTAGAGCGACAGATTTCTCTAATAGAGAAAGACCTAAAGATCGTCTTCATCAGTTTGGCGATATCTTTAAACATCGCTTTTTAGAACTAATCAAGCTATCACTCTTACAGGCAATCTTTTTAATGCCTCTAAGTGTCTCCTTTGTACTGTTTTGGATATTTATCAAACAAGCTTCCGCAACAAATAATCCTAACGCTGTATTTACTGTAGTGATGTTCCAAGCATTATCATTCTTGATTTCTATTCCAGTTTTATATATTGGATTAACTGGTGTCTTCTTCTGCTTAAAGAAGATGGCATACGCAGAAGGGGAATATGCGGCCTCTAGTTTCTTCATTGGACTTAAAGAAGAGTGGGCCAGAGGTCTTGTTATTGGTATATTACCTTCGGTAAGTGCATTTTTAGCCCTTTTCGGCGGTTTTATGTCTTATATCTACTTACCGAGCATCAACACCGTATTAGCGGGCTTAGCGTTCGCAATATTGATTATTCAATTCTTGTTAATCTATATGCATAGCTATTATTGTTTAGGTCAAATCACTGTCTATAGTAACAAGATGAGATTTGTTTATAAGAACGCGATGATTATGATGCTTCTTAGATTCCCATATAATTTGTTGTTCATCATCGTTCATCCCTGCATATATGTCGCATCATTATTAATTATCGATATCTCCATGTATGTTGGAGTGGTGTTATTCATGTTTACATGTGCCTTTGGGCACTTAATTTGGGTATTAAATGTTTTAGGAGCATTTGATAAATATATCAACAAAGAAAACAATTTAGAAATTTATCGTAAAGGTTTGAGACCTTTAGAGGATAAGGAGGGCTAATTATGGCTAGTTTAGAATTAAAGCACATCTATAAGGTGTATCAAGGAGGCGTGAGAGCGGTTAATGACTTTAATCTCAAAATTAAAGATCAATCATTCGTGGTTCTTGTCGGTCCCTCTGGGTGTGGTAAATCCACAACATTGAGAATGATTGCAGGACTTGAGAACATTACTTCTGGTCAACTATATATTGATGATTCTTTAGTCAATGATGTGGAAAGTAAGAATAGAGACATCGCAATGGTCTTCCAAAGCTATGCTTTATATCCTCATATGACTGTTTATCAAAATATGGGCTTTGGTCTGAAACTCCGTCATGAAAAGCCGGCGGTTATCAAAGAGAAAGTGGAAGCCGCAGCGGAAATCCTAGAAATCTCTGATTTATTAGACAGAAAACCTAGAGAATTATCTGGTGGTCAAAGACAACGTGTCGCTTTAGGTAGAGCGATTGTGAGAACCCCTAAAGTTTTCTTGTTAGACGAACCATTATCTAACTTAGATGCAAAGCTTAGAGTGCAGATGAGAACTGAGATTACTAAGCTACATGAAAAATTACATGCGACATTTATCTATGTTACTCATGACCAAACTGAAGCCATGACTATGGGTGACACAATTGTGGTTATGAATAAAGGTTTTGTCCAACAGGCTGATGCGCCGGTCACATTATTTGAAGACCCCACAAATCTATTTGTCGCAACATTCTTAGGTTCCCCACAAATGAACATTATTGAATCTCAAATTGTGAGTGAAAGCAAAAAGATGGGTGTGGTCCTTGAAGGTATCGGTTCCAATATTATCTATCTTAAAGAAGAAACCGCGAAACAAATTGTTAACTCTCGTTTAGATTTATCTAAAAATTATTTATTTGGTATTAGACCAGATCATATTACCCTTTCTGATAAAGGCATTCCCGCGACAGTGGAAGCCGTTGAACAATTAGGTGATGAAACATTAATTCACACTCATGTCGAAAATCATCAAAAGGCCGTTGTTGTTAAAGCTCCATTAACTGCGAATGTTAAATCTGGTGATGAAGTATTCTTAAATTTTGATAACGATAGAATCTATCTCTTCGATATTGAAAGTCACGAATCATTAATTGGTTTACCTTCATATAACCATTTACCATGTCACATTGAAGGTAACGCGATTGTGGTGGGCAACCAAGCTATTGAAGTTGACGATGACTATTTATCTCACCTTCTCGCAAGGGCGTATGGAGAGAACAATTATCTCGCCATCAAACCAGAATATGTGGAATTAGAAGAAACCACAGAGAATAGACCTCTTTCCGTTAAAATAGAGTTCTTAGAAAAGAGAACAAATTATGACATTGTCTTCTCTTCAGTCAAGGGCGTAGAAGAATATTTAATTTTCAGAAAACCAAAGAATATTGCCGCAAAACCCGGGGATATGATGACAATTTACCTCCCATTGGACCATGTTTTGGTGGCTGATGAAAATGGTGATTCATTATATTCACGTGAAATCGTTTATCCAAATCTTGCTACCGCTAAATTGGCTACAGACAAGAATGGTAAACGTGTTGTTTCCATCAATGGTGGTGAAACACTAGTCTATGATGAACTTCCATATGAAGATGGCGAATATTCATTTGAATTGAAGCAAGACAAAGTTGAAGTGGTGTTCAATAAAAAGATGTGCAAGGCCATGGGTAGAGAATTCTTTAAGCCTCAAAAAGGAACTTACTTAACAGTCTCTTGTTATGATGAAGAACCACAACAACATTTGAATACTATCTTTGCTCAAATCAAAGGTTTCCCAGAATATGTTACCTTATTAATTGAGAACAACTTCTCGGTCTATAAGATGCCACAATTCAAAGTCTTGGTTCCAAGCTATGGCTTTGAATTAAAACCAAAAGAATAATTGAATTAGGCAAAATAAAAGCGGTCTCTTGACCGCTTATTTTTTTTGAACAACTCTATGAGAACAAGCAAATATCATCCACAGTTACTCTTGTTGCTGAAGCATGGAATAATAATGCAAAGTTTGTAATAGTGCTATTAGCAGGGCACTGTGAATCATTTCTAAAGCCTATTGCAAAGAATGTCCAACCTTGAGCAAATGTTTTGCCCGATTTGAAACAATAACAATCCGCTGCAGTGGTTAAGTTGTCATAATTCTCTGTTTTAAACACATAGAAATTCATAGTGATTTCAGTGCTTGATGGATTGTAAACCCACAATCCAAAATTGCTTACATTAGAAATTGAGAAACCGGTAGTTAATCTTACTAAATAAGGATTACTAGAGTATGGTCTTGGAGATAAACCAGAATTTCCACTTCTGAAGTTAGTGTTATCTAATGCGGTTCTATCCATATTTCCAGGATCATAATTCCAGTTTCCGCCACCATCTTTATATTTTCTAGTCCACATATTATTCATAATATTGGTGTTTTCACAACTCCATACCTGACTAGATGGAAGAATGTTGAATGTAATGTTATTGTTGTTTTTAACATAAGATTTGACAGATCCATCTAAACCAAGGCCAGTTATTCTATCATTTGTTGGATCGTAAGTTCCGCTAATTGTTCCGTAAGTAGCAGTAATGCCGCTATATGAATAACTTCCACTGGTAGTTATAGTAATTTTCTTTGTTGATGAATTATATGTGTATCCAGTAACTACTGCATCTTGATTAGAGAATTGAACTCCAGCAGCACCTTTTTTTGCGCTTATAGCAATTACCGCAGGAACTGTAAAAGTAGTAGTGTTGAAAAGAGTTTTATATTCAATTGTTGGTGTAGCATGATAAACACCATCTGGAGCAGTCTTTGTTGTAGAAATTGTTTTAATGGTTATGTCATCAACTGGGACATATACTGTGGCCGATGATTTTAGAATATAAATTCCATAGGAATAATAATTCTTTGAAGGATCCAACACTAATGTATATTCGGTCCAATCTGAGCCTGCTCTAATCACGTAATCAACACTATCGGCGGCGTTGGTGCCGTTATAAGAAAAATTATTGTGATATAAAGCCATTATTTTAACTGTGACATCTGTTGTGGTGGCAGTAGAAGCATTTATGCTTGTATAGCCACCATGAATCCACATAGATAATCTATTGCCTTTTCCAATGACGGAAGGAATCTTACGAAGTGCTTTGGTTTGAAAATAACTGAAATTATTACCAGAATTAACTTTAAACAAAGCGCATTTGGAACTTGATCTGCCTTTATTTGATTTAAAGGTAATATAATCTCCAGAACCCATTAAGTTCCATCCGCTTCCGTTCAGTGGATCGGCATTGTTATCACCTTTGTATCTCGCATAATACTCAGATCTTAAATTTGAGGTCGCGGTTTTAGCGTGTCCCCCATTATAACTATCGTAACCAACGCCATCGGCGGTGTAACTTTCGTAGTCTTCAACATTATATGTTGCACCACTCGGAATTGTTGTAGGACTTCCATCACAAGAATAATCAATCTTTAATGTAGAAATGGTGGCTCCGCTGTCTCCTGCTTGTAATTGGAAATATCTACCTGATGAAACTATATATGTATTTCCGCTAGTTAATGTTGTGGATGAACCTAAAAATGCGCCACCGTTTTGTAATTCTGCAGAACTCGTTCTGATTGTTAAGTTGCCCGAGAATGTCGCGGTAATACCAGTAATTCCAGTAAATCTACCAGATTCAGAACCGAAATTATATAAATATCCTCTATTTGCTAATTGAACAAAGTTACCAGAACTTGCTTTGGCGTAAACAAAGCAAAGAGAAATAGAATTTCCGTCGTTTGTGGTAACTGTCGCGGTTAAATTATCCTGATAACTATCCGTCAAAGAGGAGGGGGCTTTAGAACTGTTTAAAATTAAGGAATAAGAACCAGCTCGCGCTTGGTTAATGGTACCAAAAGAGCCAAGTGTTGTAGCAACACCGATGGCTAAGCATCCGGAAAGAATGCCGGATATAAACAAAGATTGTTTTATTCCTTTTTTCATAGCAAAAGCCTCTAAAATTTATGAGTTATCTTAAAAATTATTATTAATTAATAAGGTTATTGTTTGCAAATATTTTTAGTGAACAATTTGTAAAATTAATAAACCCAATCTTACTTTTCTAAGTAAATTCTAAAGTGATTTATAAAGTCTATAGCGTTTTGATAAACGTATCCAGAATTAGTTTTAGACACATTAAATGTGCGCATTCTAAATGAACTCATAAATGAATTATCTAAAATAGTGAAGTTGGTTGTTACGTTATCTGGTCTTGGTGAATATGTGGCTTTTTCTTTCCAACAATCGCTTCTCCATCTATATCCGCTATCGACGATTATAACTGTACCAGCAGGTAATTCACCTTTTGATGTATAAAATGGTCTAGTACACACAAATCTTTGAGCGGTGTCATCGACATATTTGTTGAATAATGAATATAATTCATCACATTTATAGAATCCAATAATTGGATCGAGATGTAATCTTTCGTAATCATCGATATTCAAATCATGATTACTAAATAAGTATTGGTCATCATAATATGATGAGTTATAGGATTTTGGTGTCAAATAACCCATTTTATTATTAGGAACAAAGATGTGGAATCCATCAAAGATTTCATCATATTGTTCGTTAACATATTGTTCTGATAGAGGTGTCTTACCGCATTTAAAGATATTAAAAGCGCGATATTGATATCCACTCCAGAAATCTTCAGTGATTTCTAATACTTTGTTATATTGTTCTTCAGGCCTTTCTGATTGAATTCCTTCATTTACCCAGGCTTCTGGTCTATAACCAAAACTTTCTGGGATGAATACTAATGAACCGACTGGCAATGTATCTCTTGTGAATTTCATCGTGGTGGTATAGACATTCGAGACATCTTTATGGTTTTGAATTCTTTGGAAATATTTTTCAGAATCCATGGAATTATAGTAGGAACAACCAACTAAGCCAGCATCGATTTCGGTATAGTTAGATAAGTCATAATTATCCATTTCTTGAGATAAATATTGGCTTTTTGTCGTGATATTTGGATATTTTTGTGCATTTTTCACTGCTTCTCTAACTACAGCATGGTACGTGTTACTAATTCCATCTGGACGATATGTGGCAGGA
>JAEEGK010026967.1_pt1 | contig 11648 bp, 20 predicted proteins | sample 8958771 | NCBI WGS metagenome assembly JAEEGK01 (sample SAMN16246547, study PRJNA631951) | gut metagenome | biome: gut microbiome; feature: rumen; material: SC-attached | host: Bos | place: Iran: Karaj | collected 2018-10 | reverse complement strand
GTTACTCAGGCAGCCCCATGAACAAAAGTGTGTCGTATTGCCCTTAAAGGTGTCCTTGTATCTCCATAAGCTCGGGTGTCGCATGTAGAACTTTTTCCCGCACCATCCGCATTGATGATACAAGATCAGGTTCTTGCCGTGTGTGCTGTCATCAGCGTTACTGTTGAGAACTGACACACTCCTTCGCGATGTTCTGCCTTTCGGCTTTCATCGCTTCAACACGCTTATATAACCCGTCGGGCTTGATGCCGTACTTCTGGGCGATCTCTTTGACCGTCTTGCCGAACTTGAAATACTGCTCTTCAAGCTCGGTGTCGCTGATGATGTCCTTTGATAAGACTCTCGGTGTTGCTTCGGGCTTGATTATTCCCTTCTTGCGGTCAATCTTGTCCTTGTTGTACCGGATGCGGTGTGTGACCGTGTCCGGCTTCATTCCCGTGACCTTTGCGATTTGTGTCGGGGAGAGTCCCTCGGCTTGGAGCTGTTCGATGCGCTCGTTCGATACCTTGACCGCTGCCGTGCTCGGAGCTTTCTCCGCTTGTTCGTCCACCATTTCCTGCAATGTCTTGGTGTTGTTCTTGTTTAGTTCTGCCGTTATCCTCTGGCTTGCCTGCACATACTTGGCAGCTTCTTCCGCTGCCTGCTCGGGATCCTCGGGTGCTACTTCTTGCAAGCCTTCCAGATAGTCAAAGATTTCTCTCGCGCAGATGGCGAGGTCTTTGAGTGCGGTACAGAACACCGGAATAATCTCGCGGAGTGGTTCCCTGCTCGCGAAGTGCTGATCTATCATCACGCCGAGCTCTCCGGCAAGCACCTCTCTGAAATACTGTTCTTTGCGAAGCTTCGCAAGCGCTTCGGCTTCGATTTTGCTTTTTTCAAGGTCTATCATGTGTTTTGCTCCTCCCTCATATAGTGAATTTAAAATCCGAACGTGACCATCCGCCTGAGCCTGTCACTTGTTTTATTTTTGCGTCTAACGCATAGTTCGGTAGCGGTTCCCCTTTGATTTCGCCATAAGCGTATTCACATACAGGGTCTCCGAATATTTTGTTTGGCGCGGATATTCCAAAGTAGCCCCATTCGCTCGTTTGAGTTAGCCACTCTTCGATAAATTCGCGGACGGTCATGTTCGGCGGATACGTTACTGTATACGGGCGCGTTTCGTCCCCATATGGAGAACCAAAAGATATGCTAATTTTTCCTACTTTCATCCGCTCACCCCCTGAGTCTGTATATTGTTACGGTCTCCCCGGTGTAACGACATTTCGTTTTTCCTGCCGGCTCCACGATTCCCTTCTGCATGAGCTCCGTGATCCTGGGAGCGGAGAAGTTCCGCTCGTCGTTCGGTGTGAAGCCTCTGTTGTGCATAAAGACCGCCACCTCTTTCGCCGTGAGGTTTCTCGGCTTCATGTCCTCGAAGATCTCGACTATCTGCTTATAGCGGAGCTCTCTCGGCACGAGGTCGTTGCTCTCGGCTCTGGTGTCGAAGGTTGTCATCTCTCCGGGATAACGCTTGTTTATAGTGCTCGTCCATTCTTCAAGGTTCATCTGTCCTGCAAGTTGTCCATCCATGTGTTACCCTCCTTTACAGCTTGATATAAATTTTTCCATGTTCAGCCATCCACTCTATAGCCTGTCTCATTGTGTATCCGTTGTTTTGTGCTACATCCAAAATCTTATACATTTGCGGGTGCGTCTTCTTGAGATCGGTAAATCTCGTGTCTCCCGGCATGTGCGCGCCGTAAGCGCAACAAACGCAACCCGTTCTTCTGCACCCCGTACAATGTAGTTTTTCTTCCGGCATATCAATTCCCGGCAGGCACGTTTGTCCCATTTCTTCGCTTTCAGAAACAACTTTCCCGTACACCGAACAGATTGGCAGGTTATTCTCTTTGACGTATCTAAGCATGTCCTGTTCTGTCCAAAAACTCATTGGATTGCTGAGCGGCCACTTTGAATCAAACATATTACAGCCCGACCTTATCCATCTCGAAGTTCTCAACATGCTTTCTTCTGCCATTTGTGCAGTCATCGGGTTTCTGCCTGTTCGCTTTTGATAATCATGTGCCGGACGTTTTTTCATAACCTTGCAACACATGTCACTAATTTCAAACGGTGCATCAAGGAAAAACGCATATCTTGATTTGTCATAAGATCTTGAATACTCATCTGTGATTATCCCGTTTTCAGTGTGTGGTACCTGTCCCAGAAGTTTTAACAACTTGAAAGGTAATCCGTATTTGTGCACTCTTTTTCCGACAGGCAGTATTCCGTTTTTAAGATTTTGATAATCTGGATTCTCTTTGTTTCCTTTACGTCTTGAAATATTTAGCATGTCGGCCATGGCATAAGCGTTTTTTAGGTTTTCTGTTTTGCCTTCGCTTATCTGTTTGAGATACTTTCTCGCATCACATACCGATTCAGAAACCTCCTTGCTAACTAAGGGCAGCCCGTATTGAGTACACACTTGAAAAAAATTCATTTTTGGCTTTATGATGTCCACGTTTTCAAACGTCTGCACAAACTGCTTTAATTCGGGGTACTGCGTCGGAATGTCGACAAACATTGCTTTTAATCCTGGGTAGAGCTTTCTTGCAATATCAAGCAACACTGTGCTGTTTAGCCCCCCGGAGAAACTAATTGATACTCCGTCTTCTCCAAATGTATCAACCCACTCCATGATTCTTCTTTGACTCATGACTATTTTTACTTCCAGTGGTGCGGCCTGCATTGATCTCAACCCCGCTATTGTTCTGATGCTCATGTGCTAGTCACCTGCCTCATTGTTAATCTGTTATTGTTATCGCCTGCCATGTCGTCCCTCCCTCTGCAGGTGTCGAGCCAAACACTCCGCACGGCTCTTCTTTGGTATATCCGAGGATTGCCTTGCGTCCGGTGCTCTCTGTCTCAACCCCGAAGTTCTTGACGTCTTCCTCGGTGATGTAGTTCCGGCCAAACACAAGCTTCATGTTCTCCCAGATGATCCACGGGATCCTATAAACATGGTCGAGTCCGAAGCAGATCATCACAGCACAATATGCGCCCATCTCGTGATGCTTTCTCAGGTCTTCCATCTGCTCCTCGGTGAGTCGGTCTCTGGTGAAGCGGTCCGTGTCGGTGTGCTTCGCCTCGAATCGGATCGCGCGTCCATTGTGGAGCGTGCCGCAGAAGTCCACCTGTGCTTTCTTCACATAGTGCGCGACAAACTTGCCATTGCCGAGTGACTTGATCGGACGCATCGGCTCCGGTGTCTTGGTGATGATCGCCGTGCCATTCGATGCGTGGTATCTGAGCGATTCGAGGATCATGTTCTCGAAGTGCTCGCCCGCTGCCTTGTTTCTCATCCCCTGCAGGACGTTCTTGGCAGCTTTGCCTTTAATCAGTGCCATAAGTTCCCTCCTCTGCCATAAAGCAAAAACCGTCTTCTTTTGTCTTGCATCCATTGCCCCACTTGTGACAAATGTTATGCGCTGCAATAATCGGTATTCCTCCGTACATTACAAGGCCATCCTTTTCGTAGTATTTGCAGTCTTTGCAATAAATTATGTTGATTGTATTTGTGTCGATTGCATTTGATCCAGATCCGGCCGGCGGTGGCGGTGGTGTTTTGGTGTCTTTAGGTTGATAGCCTCTCGGCTTATAGATGTGTTCCATTGATGACTCCCTTCAACATAGTTGCACCATCGTGAAGCGGAAATATCCATAGCCGCTATATTCGGGATTGCATATCCCGATCTCGATCGTGCTCTTGTCGATGTAATACTTGCCCCGGTACTTGCTCGGCACGGTTGCCTCTGTCCGGTACCAGGCGCGTTGTGAAATTATCTTTATCTGTGGTTGCGGGTGTATGAGGTTCCTCGATGCGTTCCACCTCTTGCTCGAAAGCTTCTCATCATCGACATGCTTCCGGGATGAATATTTGATCAGGTACGCAGCGAGGTCTTTATAGTTCCCCGATGAGTCGAGTGGGTTCACATGGATCCGACCATGTGCCCAACATGCTTGGACGATTCCCGGATCTAGTGCATTGATGACCAGATGGTGATGTCTTGCTCCTCTGGCTCCCACTTCCGGGACGTGGACATATTTGAGCTCTTTGCCTCTCGCTCGGTATTCCGCTCGGAGGTTCTTCAAAAAGTTTCTGATGTCCACCTTCATCGACTCGGGTCCTCGGTTCGGTTCTCCCCTTGCCTTTGCGTAGGAGAGAACCAGGTGATAGTCTCCCGGTCCGAAGTTCGCATTGAGGATCCTGCGGAGCTTCTTCTCGGCTATCTTGTTATTGATGCGGAGCATCTCCTCGGGTGTCGGCTTTACCTTGTCCCCTCTTCGTTGTCCTCTCTGACCATAGCGGTTCGTGTAATACCTCTCGACCTCTATGGTCATACCCGCCTTTGTGATTGCTTCCACATAAGGCATATTGATACCTCCCGTTTGGGGTTTGGTTCTTGAGTTAATGGGTTTATGAACCTCTCAAAAGGGTCGCAAACCCTTGATTTTTCTTGATTCTTTTGTTCGAATGTGATAGAATGTTTATGTACCTAATAAATGGTACTTGTTACTATAGGTCGACGCTTACACATCACATCGAACGGCTGCCTCATGCTCTGGAACATGAGGCGCTTTCCTTTTAGAAATCTTTGTCACCTCTCCGTTTTCGATCTCGAGCTCGTAGCCCATTGCCTGCCACCTTTTCGCATCGAAGACCGTCATCGTTTCGGAAACCTTTCTTTTTACCTCGATCATGTCCTTACCCCTTTCTTTCCTTATATAAGGAAGTTTTAAGCCTCCACCGCTGTGCATCTATGTGCAAGCCAGCGGTCGAACTTCTCTTTGTCGATCAGGATCTTGCCGTTCTTGCCTGCAGGCTGAAACGCGAACCGCTGCCAAGGTCTCCGGCAATATTCGCGGACGGTCTGCTTTGTCAGTCCGTACATTTCCGCGATCTGCGTCACGCTGAAATATCTCTGCATTTGTCCCTCCCGTCTTGATGATCAGCTCCCGGAGCTGTTGCTCGGGTGTCTGTCTGCGGAACCGCTCCCAACATGCCGGGCAGATATACAGTCCTTCGTCCTGCCCCGGGAAGATCTTCCCGCAATCAATACATGTCACCTTGTCACCTCTTTCTCTTTTTCAGTCACCTGATGGTTGACCACATCGTTAAAAAAAATGTTGTAAAGCTCGTCTGCTGTCAGAGAGTAATGATTGCAGATTTCTGCAATTTCGTCCCTCTTGAAATTACAGAGTCCATTTACCTTATTTGATAAGGAAGACGTTGCAATTCCGAGGTTCTTGGCAAGATCTGCCATTCTTTCGCCGTGCTTCATCATGACCGCACGAAGTTCGTTTTTGTTCATTTTTTTTACTCCTTCCTTTTGAGGTTTGTTTGTTTCTGTCAACCACTTTACCATTGGTTGACTAATCTGTCAACTACCAATTTACACTTTTTTGATTATTTTTTTCTTTTGCTTGAAATTTACTGTATAAAATACTATATTATTCTTACAGATAAGCCGATATATAAGGATGCAAGGAGGTGAATTATATGGACGGAAAACATCTGATGGGTAAACGAATACATGACAAAAGGGTCGAACTTGGGTTGACAATGGAAGAGCTCGGAAACAAGTTAGGCGTTCAAAAGCAGTCGATCAGTAAATGGGAGAGCGGGCAAGTATCAAACATTAACCGGAGCTGTATTGCAGCCATGTCCGAATTGTTTGGTTGCAATCCTGTTTGGCTTATGGGTTTTGAAGACGCTCCGGAAGTTCGTCTTAAATATTCCGCACCTGGGCGCAAGACCGTCACTACTACAGTTGATCAGAAGTCGAAGCCGATCATCGGAGAGACCGCGCTCAGGTTGCGCTTATATCAGGCCGCGCTTAACGTGCCGGCTCCGTGTCTGGAGGTAGCGATTCAATTACTTAATTCTTTATCAAACCAGACTCAAGAAGTGTTTACTTGCTCGGAAAAGTGCTGTCATGCGGTCGATTCCGTGAGCGTTGCGGATCCCCAGGGAAACCATTTATGTGACGTTGAACTAAAGGACAGAAAGGATTGATTATATGGAAGAAAAGAAACCGATGTCTTCGGAGCAAAAAACAAAGCTTATATCATTTATTATTGTATGCTGTTTGATTATTGTTGTCGGTCTTGTGTTTATTATCTCGACGGTTGTCCAAAAATCAAATCAGGATCCCGAAGGCTTTAACAATAACTTTCAAAAAGTAGCCGATGGTTACAAATTGAAGTCTTGGGGCTTGAGCGGTAACGAGTTCCGCATTGATGTCGATGGTGCTGTGTGGGATTCTATGAATTATTCAAAGAAAGAAGACTACTGCAATAAGATCTTCGGTTATACAAAAGAACTGCTCTGGAAACATCATTTTTATGATGAACCTAATACTCCACATGTAAAGTTCTACAATGGAACTATATGCGCGGAGATTATTTTCGACCGACTTGTTGTTTACTGACTAGGAGGTGATCCGCATGGCTCGATACAAAAAATCATCTGCAGGATATTATCACACCGGCGTCACGATCGGCTACGATGAGAACGGCCGCATGGTCCGCAAGTGGTTGAGTGCAAAGACCATCGCGGAGCTTGATAAGAAGGTCGCAGACTTAAAGCTTGCGATCGGATCCGGCAATAATCTGATTGAGGAAGATGTGCGTTTCGGCGCTTATGCCCTCATGTGGCTCAATACATACAAGGCAAGCCGGGGCTTGAATACGCGCGCTATGTATCAAAATCTGCTCAAACTTCACTTTAAGAGCATTGACGACCTCAAGATCAAGGACATCCGCCCGATGAATCTGCAGGCGCTTATCAATGCGAGTGCGTCCATGCCTCGGATCTGCTCACAAATGCGCATGTGCCTGCGTCAGATCTTCAAGCAGGCCATTGTCGACGGCATAATCGTCAAAAATCCCGCCGACTCGCTCGAGCTCCCCAGAGCGGTCAAGAAAGAGCGCCGTGCGCTGACGGAGGAAGAGAAGAGCGCAATCAAGAGAGCCGACTTCACCGATCGGGAGCGCGCGCTTGTGATGATCGCATACGGATGTGGGCTCCGTCCTGCGGAGATATATGCGCTCACATGGCAAGACATTGATTTTAAGAGCGGAGTGATCCGCGTCAATAAGTCGCTCGTGTTCGACAATGGCAGGCCGACCGTGCAGCACCCGAAGACTAACACGTCCATTCGTGACGTGGAAGCTCCTCGCATCGTTCTGGAAGCGCTCCACGCGTTCCGAGGTGCGAACATATCGCCGATTTTATTCTGTTCCCGGAATGGAGGTTATAAGTATAAGAAGAGCTACGAAACGGAGTGGAAGAATATCAAGCTAAAGATCGAGGCGGTGCTCGGTCATGAGACGGATCTCACTCTGTATTATTTCCGTCATAACTATTGCACGGCTTTGTATTACTCCGGTGTGAGTCTAAAGGAAGCCCAGAGGCTTCTCGGCCACTCTTCTTATGATATGATCATGAAGGTTTATGCTCATCTTGACGCCACCAAGGAAGACACTCGGGCGAAGCTTAACGCGATTGATTTCTAGTGTGTCATAAATGTGTAAATCGACTTTTGAAAAATGCCCGCAAAGCCTAGAAAATCAAGGGTTTCAATTTTGTATTAGGCATGACTAAGGATCATGTGTCAACAGACGTGAGAGTTCAAGTCTCTTACTCCGCATGAATAGCGGAAAGCATTGAAAATTCAAGGCTTTCCGCTATTTTTATTTTGTAATGTTTTGCTATGTTTTGTTATGTTTTGAGTGTGTAAATGGTGTGTAAATGGGTCATTTTTTGAGGTTGGTGTGTCATAAATGTGTATGAATTTTCTGTTAAACCATGCCTCATTTCTTTATCCATGTGATGCCGAGCGCTTCGGCGGTCTTCTTGGCTACGACTCCCGGGGATATAACGGAGAGCTTGGCGGCCTTCTGGAACTTCTTGACCGCGTCCGCTGTGTTGGTTGTGAATATGCCCGTGACCTTGCAGGGAAAGCCGTGGGAGCAAAGTGCTCTCTGGACGTCTTCCACCTCTGTGCCCATCGTGGGAGCCTTTGAACCTGTTGAAACCTTGAGCTTTTTGCTGAGTCTGAGGTTTTCAAACCAAGTGTAATGTGCCGCATACTTCCAATCGCTCAGGTTTGACATGACAACGCCGTCATCACGTCCTTTACACTCATAGCAAACACCGTCACCCGCATATACGCCGACATGAGTTTTTTTTGTGTCGGATCCGAGGAAAACAAGATCCCCCGGCCATGCGGTTTTTATGGAGACACTTTCGCCCAGGTTGTAAAGACCATCGGCGGTTGTGTCGGGTCCGTTGTAAAGGTTGAAGTGCTCAAGGCCGTCGATAACATAACCGGAGCAATCAAAGAACTGTGCAATGTCGAGATTATAGCCGTATTCGGCCATCTTGCCGACAAATGTAAGCACGCGCCTCGCGTTGATCTTGGGCTTGTCGCTTGTGCTCTCGAGCTTGATGATCTCGTCCGGTGTCGTCTTGCCGACAATCTGCCCGGAAGCTCCCCAGAGATACGCGCAATGATTGAGGTATTTGCTCCGCATGTATGTGATAAAATCTTTTATTCTTACCATACATTACTCCTCTTTCTTGGGTTCCGCTGCCTTCTTCGCGAAATAGAACGTGATGATCATCATCATGATTCGGTCAAAGTTCTCCGAGAGTCCCGTGATGACCGCTTTTGATGTATCTGCGTCGATGTAGCCGATGGGGATCCCGGCGATGATTACCAGGACGCCCACGGCGAGCACACTCACGACGATGAGCGTGATGATGCTTTTGAGATCGAGTTTTTTCATGCTCCCACCCTCCTCTCTAAATCGTCAATGCGATGATTTGCTACTTTTATCTGTTCCTCGACCACCGGCATTCGTTTTGCAAAATTGTTGTGCTCTCTTACTTCCGCTGTGAGCGTGTCAATTTTAACTTCAACGACTGCCTGCTGCATGTCAATCTTTGCGTTCACGGCCTGTTCGCAAAGGCTTATGCGTTTGTCGAACTCCGCCGCTGTTTTTTCGGATTGTTTCCGATTTGAAATGAGCGTTGTAATGATGTTAATGATCGCAACAACTACCACCCCGCCTAAACCTATCAATGCAACTGCTATCTCACTGTTCATAATTTTTTCCTTTTCGATTTTTTGTTTATTCCTCGGGCGCGTAGTATTCCGCGATCAGAGCGAGCAGGCCGCTATGCTCCGAAGCGGTCAGCCTTCCCTTTGTAAAAGCATCGTCAACCATTGTGGTGATAAGCTCCTCTGTGTAGGCCTTCCTCTTGATCTGTCTTTCGTATAAGTGATAAAAAGCAATCATGTCTTTCTCCTTTCACGCATTAAGCAAAAGTTCGCAAATAATGTCGTCCTGCTCGGACAGCTTTTCTTCGAGTACCATCTGATAAGGCTTCTCGATTATGGTGAAGTGATAGCCTTCGCCCTCGGAATAACAGTCAACGATCATTCCGTTCGCGATTGTCTTTCTACCCTCATCGCCTATGATCGTGATGTCGGTAAGGTCTTCGGGAAAGTCAGGCCTTTCCGGGGTTGTGTACGTTGATGCGTTCTGCGTTACGCTAAGCGTCGTACCGTTCTTAAAAATGATCTGTGTCATCTCAAAACCTCTCTTTCATATGTTTTTATGATGTTTTCTTTTTGCTTCTTTGATAAAACCTTTTCGTTGTCTCCGTACCATGATTTGAAGCAGTTTATGACCGCTTCTTTCTTCATGATCTTTTCGTTTATCAGATTCCGGAACTTTTTAAGTCTTCTTCGTTCCCTTGTCACTGCGCTCGGCTTGATCTTTATCGCGACTCTTCCGTTTTCTTCGAGTCGGTACCGGCGCTGAAGAAATGTGAACCATTGACCGATCTTGTAAAGCCTTGTCTTTCGTTTGTTTATGATCAGCCCAAGCCTTTCGGCTGTCCTTATCAGTCCTCGGAGCGTGTCCTGGAGGTACTGCTTATCCCTGCACAGGATCCACATGTCATCCATGTAGCGTCCGTAATCTCGATGATGTCTGACGCAAGTGACATAGTTATCGACTCTTGTCGGATAAAACACTCCGATGCTCTGGGAGAGCTGATCGCCTATGTCCACAGATTTCTTTTCGCCGTTTTTCTCGAATGACTCCAAGATCATCCGGAATATCTCGAAAGCGTCCTTGCCTATGATCGGTTCGAACATTTGTAAAACCTTATCGTGCGGGATGCTGTCGTAAAATCTGCTAAAATCTACTACTGCGATATATCCTTTATTCGTGCCGTAATGGAGGTAATGGTTATGTAGCGCCTTCTCGATCCTTTTTCTTGCGTGTGTCACTCCCAAGCCTTTTCTACTTGCAGAGTTCCCGGTATAGAGATATTTCTCAATCGCAGGATTCACAAAGAAGTCGCAAAGCGCGTGTTGAACAACCTTATCTCTTACTGCTCCGCTGTGGATTCTGCGTGTTTTGCCACGCTCGCTTATAAAGAACTCACTGCCGGCGCTTATCTTATAAGTTCCGTTCTTTAGTTCTTCAGAAAGCTTTGTCAGCTCGGAAAGAGCATTTTTATCAAATTTTTGAACGCTGTCTTTCCAGCCGCTCGCCTTTCTTACCTTTTTGAAGCCTTCATAAAGCAGGTTCATGTCGTATAGCTTCAAAAAATGAAACCTCATGTAGGGTGATAGACTTATCCGCACCCGTAAAGCTTCGGTATTTATCCTTGACTTGTGTCTTGGAATAGGGCAGCCCTTCCTTTCGGCCACGGCACAACCTATCTTTAGGCTTTTGATGTGCCGCCAAAATCGAGGCGGATGCCATTAGCGTTGCTCGTCCCGTTATTGTTCGCGTTGCCGTTGCTGTTCACATTCGCAAAGTTAGCCGCCGAAACGACGTCACGAAGCCACCAGTTCGAGCGTTATCCAAGGTCTGCCCTTATCTTCAGGCTTTCGCCTTAAAGAACTTGTTGTCTGCTTTCCGTACCCCCTTAAAAAGTGCTATCTGTTCATCCAGATCGGCGACGAACGGTGCGAACTTGTTAAGGTCGGACGGATAAACTGAAACGATGTAGTTGAGTTCTGATCTCAGTACGTAGCAAAGCGCAATCGCATTGTTAAAATGTTTCCTGCGCTCGCATAACTCTATCGTTCTCGCTGTCGTGTCAGAGGGATAAATCGAGTTGCCCTGCGTAAACTCCGCTTCGATCTCGCGTAAAAGAGTCATGACCGTCTTACGTTCATCTTCGAGAAACCATTCTTCGAACTTCTCAACCTTGTTGCGCCAGATTTCTGTTATTTTCTCGATGTTCTCAGTGCCGGCACGATAAGCCACAAATCTTTCAATGCTTTTCTCTGATTTTTCCTTTGAAAATCCAAAATCGCAGATGAGCAGTTCCGTGAGACTCTTTCTCAAGTGAAACATACGAGTGAGCGCTTCGAACTGTGACTTTTTACGTTTGCTTACGGGTACGCTCATGAGGCTTTCCCCCTTTCTTGTTTATTTTTTATTATCCCGCCGCACAAGGCGGCGAGATGAAAGATCCGCTTACGCTTTGATGCCGAAAGCGAGGCGGATGCCAAAAGCGTCGCTCGTCCCGCTATAGCTCGCGGCGCCGGAGCCGCTCACAACCGCAAAGTAAG
>JAEEGK010026965.1_pt1 | contig 11648 bp, 5 predicted proteins | sample 8958771 | NCBI WGS metagenome assembly JAEEGK01 (sample SAMN16246547, study PRJNA631951) | gut metagenome | biome: gut microbiome; feature: rumen; material: SC-attached | host: Bos | place: Iran: Karaj | collected 2018-10 | reverse complement strand
TAGTATTATTATTTTTTCTTTCTTTTTTAAAATTCTTTAAAGAATTACTAATGTTATTTTTAGAATCTAATGAATTTGTATTATTTAAACTTATATTTTTATTACTATTATTATTCTTAATAGAATTATTATAAATAATATTATTATTTTCATTAATATAAATTTTATTATTATTATTATTATTTTCATTAATATTAATAATAATATTACTATTATTATCATTATTATTATTATTATCATTATTATTATTATTATTATTATCATTATTATTATTATTATTATTATCATTATTATTATTATTATTATTATTTTTTTTATTTTTATTATTATTATTATCATTATTATTATTATTATCATTATTATTATTATTATTATTTAATTTATTTTTAAAATATTCTTCAGTTGTAACTAATTTAAAAGGATAATCAACTTTTAATTTTGCATTATCATTAATTTTAGGTCTATCTTGCAAAGAAAAATATTCATTATCGACTTTTTCATTTTTTAACGCTTCAATTTTAATTTGTTCTTTAATATGTCTATTATTAAAATATTGATTTAAAAATTGTCTATCTTTATTACCTTTTTTATTATTATTTTTCATAAGAATTTTATAATTATTATTATTTATAATAAAATCAGTAGAAATTTTATCTTTATTATTATTATTATTATAATCAAGTTTAATTAAAGGAATAATTTCATTATTAAAATTTTCATTGATTTCATTTTTAAAATGAATTGTATAAGAATTTGGAATAAAATTTTTAATAGACATTTTAATTTATATTAAAATATTAAATATTAAATTTAAATAATAATTTTTAATTTGAAAGTTTTGGAAAAATTCTCATAAAAAACAAAGTAAAAATAAACGTAACAAAAACAATTAAAATCATGAATAATAATTTAAAAAATCCTAATGAAATTTTAGAATTAAATTCAGTTAATCTTTTTATTTGAAATTTTGTTGAATTTAATCCTTTATTTTGAATATCTTCAATTTCTGATAATTGTTTATTACTTTTTTTTAATTCTGCTCCAAAAAATTTTGCTGATTCTTTCATTCTTTTTGTGTAACCAAAAATTTGATTGTTAATTTCTTCTTCAATTTCTTTTTCAGTTTGAATTAAATTTTTATTATTATTTTTATTTTTATTTTCGTTTTTAATTTTGTTAATTTTTGGTAATAATGACATTTCATTTGAATGTTTTTTTTCGAATTTTATTTCGTTGTTGATTTTATTTTCGTTGTTGATGAAATTAAAAATGTTTTTGAAATTGTCTAATTTTTGTGTTTTTAAATTGTCTAAAAAATTTTTGTCGATTGTTTCGTAATTTATTAAATTATTATTATTTAAATTTGTTTGATTTAATAATTCAATGTCTGTGATTTTTTCGTTTTCGCCTAAAAAATAATCTGAAATAAATTGAAATTCTTTTTTGTCTTTTTTAAATTCTTCGAATTTTTCTATTAAAATTCGAATTTTATCTTTCATTAATTTAATTTCAATATTATTATTATTATTATTTTCATTATTATTATCATTTTCATTATTATTATTATTATAAATTTCATTTTTAATTTTATTTAATTTTGCATATTCTAACATATTAATAAATTTTGTATCGTTTATTTTTAAAATAATATTTTCAAGAAAATTTAAACTATTTTGATTCATTAAAAAAAAAAAATAAAAAATTTATTATTAAATTAACAAATAAAAAAACAAAATAATTTAATAATAATAATAATATTAATAATAATAATAAAAAAATATAGACAAAATAAATAAAATAAAAACATTAAAAATATTCTTAAAACATATAAAAAAAAAAATGTCATTTCCAGAAGAAATTCTAACAAAACTCGTAGAAATCGACAACACAATTCCAACAATAGATTTCACATTCGCTTACGGAACAGCCGGTTTTCGTTACAAAGATTCGATCTTAGATAAATGTTCATTTCGAGCCGCAATATTCACAAGTCTTTTATCAATGTCCAAAAATTCTTTGCCTCACGGAATAATGATCACAGCTTCACACAATCCCTATCAAGACAACGGCATAAAAATAAGTGGCGATCGCGGTGTGATGATAACACCAGAAGAGGAAGAAATTGCAGTAGAAATTGTTAATTCAAAATCATTAAAAGAAACATTAGAATCAGTCATTAAAAAATTAAACATTACTCAATTTCGTTCTATTATTGTTCTTGCGCATGACACTCGAAGATCGAGTCCGAAATTAGCGGAATTAATGAAAAAAGCTTTGGACGTTCTTAATTGTGAATATAATTTTTATGACATTGTTACAACGCCATGTTTACAATTTTTGAATTTAATTTCAATTCTCGCGTTTGAAAAAATCGGCATAAAAAACAAAATGATTTTTCCTCCAGTCGATGATTATTGGAATTTCTTAGCAAATGCTTATAAAGATTATAATAATTTCTATTACGAACATTTTTCAAATAAAAGTGAATTAAAAAATTACGATCGAGAATTGTGTATTGATTGTTCATGTGGAATTGCAGCTGTTGTTAAAGAAAATATTAAAAAAATTATGGAATCAAATTCTGATTTGAAAATTTCTTTTATTAATTTCGATACGAGTGTGATTGAAAATTTAAATTCTGGTTGCGGCGCGGAAAACACACAAAAAATGAAAGAATATCCTTTAAATAAACAAGAAAATTCCGCTGTTAAAAATTTAAGTTTCGATGGCGATGTTGATCGAGTTGTTTATTATAAATACGATCCAAACATTACAAAAAACATTCCTTTAATTGATGGTGATAGAATTTTAGTCATGTATGGAACAATAATAAATTATTTCATTTCGTTGTTATCAGAAAATCTTCAGCAAAAATTCCATGAATTAATTTCAATTGGTTTAGTAATAACTTCATATGCAAATGGCTCAGTACAAAAATACATAAAAGAAAAACTTCCAAAAATTCATTTGGAAATTTCAAAATCTGGTGTGAAAAACGCAATTAGAATTGCGAATCAATATGATTTAAGTTCGTATTTTGAAAGTAATGGACATGGAACAATTCATGTTCAACATAACATTCAAGAAAAATTCGATAAATTGAATAGTTTAGTTGAAAATAGTAAAGATTCTCAAGTTTTGGAATTAATGCAAAAATTCATTGGATTGTTTAATACTACAACCGGCGATGCAATTAGTAGTTTATTAGGAGTTGAAAGTGTTTTGAAAACTTTCGATTGGTCTGTTGATGATGCGCTGAATTTGTATCCAGAATTACCTGCAATTAATACGAAAGTTCAGATTAAAGATAAAAGCGTGTTTAAATGTGATGAAAGAGAAACGAAATTAGTTCAACCTGAAGAATTTCAAAAACAAATTGAAGAATGGGCGAAAAATTATGAAAATGGAAGAATTTTCGTTCGAGCGAGTGGAACGGAAGATGTTGTTAGAATTTATTGCGAGGCGGATACGATGGAACATGCGGAAGATTTGGTTAAAAAAACTGAGGAATTATTAAAAAATTATTAAATTAAATTGGTAATTATTAAATTAAAATTGTTTTTAAATAAAAATTAAATATTTAATAAAATTCTATTTAAATAAAAAATATTTTTAAAATTCTTTTTAATTTACATATTTAAATATAAAAACATAAATACAATTTTTCATACAAAATTCATTCTTAATTTTTTATCATTATAATAATCTTTAACATTAAATTCTTTCATTTCTTGCAAATGATGAAAAATAATCGGTGTATAATCGCCATGTAATTCTAAATTTTTAACATGCGGATAAAAACTTTTAATTCCATTAAATTCATCTCCATAATTAGGCAACAAAAAATAAGTAACCGCAATTTTATATTCTTTATTTTCATCAATTAAACTTCCATCTGAAAAAGTAACATTAATAAGTTTTTTCTTTTTTCTATCCATAAATTGAATTAAATTAGAAACTTCAAAAATTTGATTTGAACCTGTTTGAATCGTTTCTAATGTTTTTATTAATTCTTTCCCAGTCATTAAAACTGTTGTTATTGTATCTTCAAAAGGAAACATATCTTCTACCATTTTACCATTTACCATTCCTTTTTGCCACATGCTTCTACACACACCTGAATTTACAATAGCAACGTCTGAATTTGTGTAATTTCGCATGAAATCCGCTAAAAAATTTCCTAATGGCGTTTCTTTAAGTTTATCTGTGTATAAATCAGAATCAATTTTTATTATTTTCATATTCTCGTATTGTTTAGTTAAATTTCTAAAAAAAATAAATTCATCTTGAACAAAATTATTTTTTTCAATCGTAATTCCATGAAAAGAAAATTTTCTCATTTCTCCATAAAAATCATATTTATTTCTCAAAGTTTTCAAATCGCATTGTTTAACCTCGCTAAAAACTTCGCTGCAAACAGGAATCGGACTTTCAATATTAACATCATTAGCATTTAATTTTCCATCATCATCAAAACTCAAATAAACAACCGAAAAATATTTTCCATTATTAATATTCGCAACAACAGGCAAATAATTAAAAAAATAATGATTGGGCGCATGCGTATGCGCAGATAAAATCAAATCGATTTTACTTTCATCACTAACATTTTTATTATCATTCACATCTTTAAAATAATTCTTCAAAAAAATGTCTAATTCTCCATAACCATCGCAATAATTATTACTATTATTAACATTCCATAATTTTAATTCAAGAATATTTTTCGTTTTGTTATTATTTTTACAAATTAAACCACCATGAAAAAGTAAAATTACCGCATTAACATTAAATTCATTTCTTAATAATTTCGTGTATTGTTTAATAATATCTTCATATTCGATTATTTTAATTCCATGTAAATCACCTTTCGTTGTGTTTTTCGTATACAAAGTTGTAACACCAATCACGCCAAGTTTAATTTCATTTATATTAAAAATTTTATACGTAATTTGATTTTCAAACACTTTGTTTGATTTCATTGATGTGGAAAAAATGTTACTTACAATGTAAGGAAAATTACTTTCTTTTAAACGATCTTTTAAATAATTCTGGCCAAAATCCCATTCGTGATTTCCTATTGTCGAAGCTGAAATGTTTTCGTAATTGAAATATTTTGTCATTAATGTTCCATTTGATAATTTCGTTTCAAATCCTCCTTGAAAAATGTCTCCGCCATCGAGCCAAATGAAATTTTTAAATTCTGAACGAAGAATTGAAGCGTATGATGAAAGATATTCCATTCCACCAACTTCGTATGTTTCTTTTGTTAGTTTTGATTTTTTTGGGAAAAAATAACCATGAATGTCGTTTGTGTACATTATTGCAATGGTTTTTTTTTTGCTGCTGATGTTGTTGTTGATGCGGGTGATTTTTTGAAGAAATTCTGGAAAATATGGAGTAATGTCGATTGGGATTTTTTTTGTGAAAAGAAGGGATGAAATTTTTGGGAAAAATGTTGATAAAATTAATGTTAATGAGTAAAAAATGAACATTTTTTTTTAAACAAAAAAAAATCAATAAAAAATTATTTTTATTTTGTTAAAATAATTTTAATTATTTATTAAAAAAATAACTAATAAAAATAATAATAATAATAATAACATAAATGAAAACATTCATGAACACATTAAAATACGATAAAAATCTTTTACATGAAATTCGTCAATTTATAAACGATTTATTCGTAAAAAACTCAGGCGAAAACATGAAATTCGTAGAACGAATTCAATTCATTCTCGAACCAAAATCACATGAATTTAAAATAAAAAGACATTTTCTAATCGAAGAAGCTTTTTCATATAAATACAGCGATTTAGTAAAAAGCATCAACAAACAAATTTCCGAATGCAAATACGCAAATCATTGTTTATTACGTTATTTCAAACCGGAAAGTGTAATTCAAGTAGGTCAAAAATTAGACAGTCTCAGCGATTTAGAAAAATTAAACGTCGTTGGAAAAAACTCAAAATTAAACATCGAAGAAGGAAAAATTTATTTAATTTACGTTTGGTCAGTTTACAAACCAATTTGTAAAAAGCAATTAAGCTATTTAAATCAAATCTACGAAGATCATAATTACGATAACAACGCTGTTTTTGTTAGTATAAACACAGATAAAAATCGAGAATATGCGAGTAAATTAATTCGACTTTTACATTGCGATCATTTAGAAAATTTGTACATTGACGAAAGCAAATATCCAAATCATCCGTTAATAACCGTTGCTAATAAATATGGCTATCCCGCGAGTATTCTTGTAAATAATGATGGAATGATTGAATTAAGCGGAAGTTTGTTTGATATTAATTTAGAGGAAAAAATTGAAAGTTTGCTTAAAAGAGAAAATGCGAAAAAAGAAGAAAATAAATTTTTGAATAAAGATGAAATTAAAGAAGTTAAAAATATTGCGAAAGGTTTTCAAGGAAAATTGAATGAAAATTTTAGGGATTTAAATGCAAAACATTTGTATGGAGCCAATTTGAAAATTAAGTATATTTATACTGCGAAGAGTTATAATGATTTTATTAGTGAAAGTGGGAGGAAAAAAATTGATAAGAAAATTTGTGCGGTTTTGAATTATTATGCACATGAAGATGATATGAATAGTTTTGATTATATTTTTGAAGAAATAAACAATTTCAACAAAATCGACGTTGTTAGAAACGTAGTAGAAACATATGAAATTCATTGCGATAAAAATCCAATTTGCTCAATGTGTAATGATTTTTGTATTAATAAATATGCTAAATATATGGAAACAATGAATGAAATTAATAATTACGTTAAAAGTCATAATAATAATAATAATAATAATAATAACAATCAAATTGAAGAAGAAAAAAATAGTGAATTAAATAATAATATTAATATTATTAATAATAATGATAGTAATAAAATTAATGAAGAAGAAGAAAGCGACGAAGATTTATTCGAAGGAAATTATTTTTACGGTTATTTCGTTTGTCCACATTGTAAACAAAACTATTGCATTCGTTGTGGTAATTACATAAGTGACATAAACTTTGTTCAAAAAATTCATAAACATTTTTTATTTTACATTACTTTCAACAACAGAGAATTTGCAAAATACATTTTGAACTACAACATAACCACAAATTTCGATAGAGATTTTAAATATTTTTACGAAAATTCCAAAACCGAAAAAATCGTTGACATTGCAAGTCATTTTATGGTAAAATGTGACGCATGTTTAGAATTTCCAATTCGACCTGTGCGATGGAAATGCGCAAATTGCGTTTCGAAAAACATATGTGATAAATGTAAATCTAAAATCGAAAATAAAGAAAATGGTTACAAAGATTTAATATGGAAATTAACACATGAAGGTTGTGATCCACATCAACATGTTTTTATGAAAATATTATTTGATTGTTTTGCATATTAATTTTTAATATATTTTTTAATATATAAATTAAAATTAATATTTAAAAATGGTCGTATTATTTAGTGAAAGTTACAAAGCTTATTATTACGCTCCAGTTGTTTCTTTTCCTTTTTGTGTTACTTTAATAACATTAATTTTTTGTATTTTAACGCCGTTTTTTCTTCAGTTTTCAAGCGAAAAATTCTGGTTTCCAATCGATCGTGAATACGAACATCCAATCATTCGATTTAAAGATGAATATATTATAAATTTATTAGACAGTGATGGAAAAGTAACAACAATTTCTTCTTTTTCAAAACTAAACAATCAAGAAGAAAATCAACCGTTTATTTCAAGTGTTAATATCATTAAAAACGAAATTAATAACGACGATGTTTATGATAGTATTAATTTAAAATGCATCGTAAATAAAGATCCAAATCAAAATTATACTGCAATTAAAGTTATTATTTTTTTTGATTATATTATAACAAAAATAGCTAAATATCATTTTCAAAGTTTTATTATTGCGGCGGGGGAAAATAATTTTGGCATCACAGGATTTGAAACGAAAGGTGAATTAAAATTATATCAAAAAATTCCTTTTTATGTTAATGATTATACAAATGAAACTTATAAAGAAGATTATTTTGAACAAGGACATAAAACGATTGATTTTGATGATATTTATAAAAATTTCACTAATAGAGATTATTATACTTATTATGATTATATTAAAAAAATCAAACCGTTTTTGGATGATTCTACTATTTCGATTGATGTTAATGTGGAAATTCCCAGTTATCAAGAAATTTTATATTATCAGCCACATTATATGAATCTTAAATTTAAATGGATTGAATATTTTGCGATTTTTATTCCAACGTTTATTGTTTGTAAAATTTTTATACAATTTATATTAAAAAATAGAGTTTTTAATGTTAGTATGGAAAGTGATTTGCCGAAAGAAATAAATTAATATTTTTTTATTATTATTATTAATATAAATTTATTTAATGTTTTTATAATTTTAGTTTTTAATAATAATATTTAATATAATTTAATTTATTTATAATTTTATTTATAATTTATAAAGAAAAAAAATTATTTTTGATTTTGTTTTAATTTTGATAATTCTTCTTTTAATTGAGAATTTTCTTTTTGTAATTGTTTATTTTGATATTCGAAATCGTAATTAATATTATTTGTTTTTGATTCTAAATTATCTAATTTTAATAAATCAATTTTTTTTTCTAAATTTTCGATTTTTTCATTTAAAATTTCAACTTTATTACTTAATTTTTTATTTTCATTTTTAATTTTTTCATTTTCATTTTTATAATCTAAATTTTCATTTTTTAAATCTTTAATTCTATCATTAATAATTACTTCAACATTAGAATTATTTTCAAAATTTTTAATGTCTCTTTCTAATTTTTTAATTTTATTCACATTCATTGCGATTTCTTTTTTTAATTTATTATTTTCTTCATTTTGAGCTTTAATTCTATTTCTATTAATATTATCTTTTGTATTTAATTCATCGATTTTATCATTTAAAGTAACAATTTCATTATTTTTAATAATTTTTTCTTTTTCTTTTAATTTTTTATTCAAAAACGAAATGTTATTTAATAATAAATTAACTTTATTTTGATAAAAATCTTTAATATTAATATTTTCTTCATTTAAATCATCAATTTTTAATAAATTTTCATATTCATTTTGTAAATTTAAATTATTTAAATGTTTTTGATTATGAATTTCAAAATGTAAATTATTCATTTTATCAAATAAATTTTGTTTTTCATTGTTTAAATTTTTAATTTTATTATTTTTTTCGTTATTTTCTTTTAATAATTGTTCATAATTTAATTTAGTTAAATTTAATTCATTTGATAATAAATTATTTTTATTTTGAAAATCTTTTAATGTAGAATTTTTATTATTAATTTCATCTTTTAATTTAATATTTTTATTTTCTAAAGAAATTATTTTATTTTTTAAATTTAAATTATTATTTTTTAATTCATTAATTTCTTTGTTTGAATTTTCTAAATTATTAATGAAATTTTTTTCTTTTAATTCATAATTATTTAATTTATTATTTAAATTAATATTTTCCATATTTAAATTATCATTTTTAAATTTCAAATCGGAAATTACTTTATTAAAATTTTCATTATCATTCACAGATTTTAAATCGAAAGTTTCAATTTCGTTTTTTAATTTTATAATTTCATTTTTATAATTTTCTAAAATTGAATTATTTTTACTTTCGTTTGTTTCAATGAATTTTTTTAATTTATTATTTTCATTTTGTAAATTTTCAATTTTTAAATTTTTTTCAGTTTCAATTGTTTTTTTATCATTTTCAAAACTTAAAATACTTTCATTAAAATTAATTTTTTCTAATGTGTAATTCATTTCATTTTCTTTTAAATTATCAATTTCTTTTTGTTGATTTTCAATTTTTTCTTTTAATTCAATAATTAAACTTTCGTTTTTTTCATTTAATTTTTTTGATTTTAAATTATTATTATCATTTTCATTAATAATGTTATTTAAATTTTTTATTTTGTTTTTTAATGTAAAAATTTCTTCTGTTAAATTTTTATTATTAAATTTAATATTTTCGCTTTCAACTTCTAAATTAAATTTTTCTTGTTTGATTTGTTCAAAATTTTCTAATTTTTTTTGTAAATTTTCATTTTCGTTTTTTTCTTTGTTAATTTGTGATTTTAAATCTAAAATTTTATTTTGAAGTTCATTTTTTGAATTTTCTATTGAAATTAATGAATTATTTTTATTATTAATTTCTTGATTTAAATTTTCTATTTTATTTAATAAATTTTCATTTTCGATTTGAATATTTTTATTATTAAAAATTAAATCATTATTATTATTATTTAAATCATTAATGTTAATTTTAAATTCATTAATATTATTTTCTAATGAAATTATTTTTTCTTTTAAATTTTCAATGTTTTTATTTTGTGATTCATTTAATGTTTTTAAATTTAAATTTTCTGAATTTAAAATTTTATTTTCTTTTTCTTTTTTATTTAAATTTTCTTTTAAATCATTTAAATTTAATGAAATTTCATTATTTTTTGTAATAATATTTTTATTTTCGTTTGTTATTTTTTCAATATTATTATTTAATTCATTTAAATTATTATTTAAATTATTAATTTTTTCATTGTTTTTATTAATTTCATTTTTATATTCAATTTCTTTGTTTTTTAAATTATTATTTTCAATTTGAAAATTATTATTAATTTTTTCATAATTTTTTAAATCTTTTTGTAGATTAGAAATAATTTCTTTATTATTTAAATTTTCTTTTTCAATATTATTTAAATTTGATTTTAAATTTTCAATTTCTAAATTTAAATTATTTTTTTCATTTTCAATTAAATTTAAATTATTATTAAGATTATTAATATTATTATTTAATTCATTAATTTTATTTTCTTTTGTTTTTATTATTAATAAAGTTTCTTCTTTTTCTTTTGATAAATTATTAAAATTTAATTTAAATTCTTTAATTTCATTATTTAAATTATTTATATCTTCATTTAATTTATTTATTATTTCATTATTTTTAATAATATTTTCATTTAATTTATTATTATTTTCTATAATTTCATTATTTTTTTGATTTAATTCTAAATTTTTTTCTTTTTCTTTATTAAAATTTTCTTCTTTTATTTTAATTTCGTTATTTAAATTTTCATTAATTAAATTTAAATTTTTAATTTCATTTTCATTTTTATTATTTTTTAATTCTAATTCATTAATTTTATTTTTTAAATTTTCAATTTCGATTTTTTTATTATTATTTTCGTCGTTTAATTTTTCAATATTTGAATTTAATTCAATCATTTGTTTAATTTTTGAATGATTAATTAATTGAATTTCAGTTTTTATTTTATTAACATTTTCAAAATTAATTTTTAATTCATCAATTTCTTTTATTAATTTTTCTTTTTCTGAATTTAAATTATTAATAATATTATTATTTTTAATATTTAATTTTTTTAATTTTTCATTATGTTCTTTAATATTATTTTTTTCAGTTTCTAAATTTTCATTTTTTTCTTTTTCGTTTTTTAAATTATTTTCTTTTAAATTTAAATCATTTTTTAAGTTTTCATTTGAATTTTTTAAATTATTAATTTCTTCATTTTTATTATTATTTAAATCATTTAAATTTTTAATTTCGTTATTTAAATTTTCTTTAATTAAATTTAAATTT
>JAEEGK010026963.1_pt1 | contig 11649 bp, 6 predicted proteins | sample 8958771 | NCBI WGS metagenome assembly JAEEGK01 (sample SAMN16246547, study PRJNA631951) | gut metagenome | biome: gut microbiome; feature: rumen; material: SC-attached | host: Bos | place: Iran: Karaj | collected 2018-10 | reverse complement strand
TATCTATTTAGTAATGTTTGGATATCTTCAAGTCATCGGATTCGCATTTGTTACCAAAAAGCAAATCATTTGTTACATCGCGTTGCTAATTTATAAAAGACAAATGTAACTTATTGCACAATTTTGTAACATTTTCTTTCAATTTTGTAACATAATTACATTGTGCATTTTGGCTTAAAAAGTTGATTCCCAAATAGAAAAGATTATTTGTTCAAATTTTCTACAAATATTACATTGTTACAAGCCGCTGCATCCTGCCACCAAGCGAGTTTTGCGTGGTCGGATTTATTGAGGTCGGTGAGGTTGTAGGTGTACCACGGCATAAAGTATGAATACTTGCCGCCGCCGTCAAAAATTTCGGAGATTTTGGCGATTCCGCCGTTTTCGCCGAGGGCAATCATCTTGTTTGTCCATAATTCCTGAATCATTTCAAATTCTGTGACGCTCGCCGATGCCTTTGCCTTGTTGTAATTGTCGCGGGCGATGATGTCCACGTACTGGTCGCCGGGATACCAATTGTAATCGTCCTTGCAATACCAATTTTCGGAGCCGTCGCTGCCAACGCCAATCTGCGTGGTCCACACCCAAATCAGGTTGTCGAGGCCTTTCGCCTTGAAGTAGTCAAACATATAGACCCACAAATTTTTGTAAGCCTCTGCTCCGTCCTTGCCCCACCAAAACCAAGCGTCGCTGTCCTTGCCGGTGATTGTAGCGTTGCCGCTGCCCTCGTGGAACGGTCGCCAGACCACTGGGATGCCCTCAGCCTTGTATTTGAGCAGCACTTCTGCCGCCTTGTCGAATGCAAATTTGATGAAATCGTTTTCCCAAGTGCCGTCTTTTACAGCGTTTTTGGCGGAGAAATACACTTGGGCGTTCCAAGATTTTTCGCTGTTGTTGACATCATTTTTGGCGGCGTAAGCCTCCTCAGACGGCACATTCAAGTGCCAACAAGCCGACACAATGCCGCCTTGCTCCCAAAGCGACTTGTAGTAGGAGATGTCTTGATAGATGGAATTTTGCTCCCAAGTGGAGCGGTCGGCGGTGAGGGTGACGAAGCAGAAATCAAATGTCTGCATCAATGGCGTCTTGCCAGTGGCGGCTTTCACCAATGCGGCTTCGCTCTGCTCCACCGAAACGTTTGCCATCGTGCCGGAGATTATCTTTTTGCCGTAGTTGTCGTAGAGAAATTGGTAAAGATTCTGCACGGCTGGGTTGGCGGAATTGATGGCGGTTTTGGAGATTTGGCTGTCCACTTTGTACGACGAGAATGTGAAATTCACCGACTGGGCATAGAAGTTGATGTCATTAGCCACCAGGTATATTGCGCGGTCGGGGACAGAAATATTGTATGTGGTGTTGGGTTTGATGGCGACATCTATAAATAATGTGTCGCCGGAGATTTTCACGCTGGCTTTTTCGCCGTTGACAGTGATATTGTTGTCAACGCTGAAATACTGCTTTACGTTTTTGTTGTATAGTACATAGACCTTGGAATCCTGCGCTACGTCAGTTGCGCCGTCGGCAGGAAACACCGCTTTGATTTTCGGTGCATAAATTTCTGGGTCGTTGCTACAACTATCTTCGCCGCCACAAGCCACAAGAGTTGCCGCAGCGAAAAGGGTTGGGATTAACAAATATATTCTCATAATCAAAAATTCAATTGGGTATAAATGGTATAATTATCGGCAGCAAATATAATTATAATTATCTAATTGAAAAACAATATGAGAAAAAAAATATTTATTCCACTTCAAATGCCAACAGCGATATGTCGTCGGTCTGTGGCAAACTGCCTTTCCAGCCAAAGATGAGGTCTTCGATTGCCTTCTTTTGTTCGGCGAAGGGCATTGGCGAAAATTCGAGGAGTTTGGCGCGGAAGTTTTGAATCATAAGACGGCGTTTCTGCTCGCCGCCGGTCTGGTCGCTGCATCCGTCGGAGAATAGATATACTTTGTCGCCGGGTTGGAAATTGATGTTTACGGGAGTGAATTTGCCTTCCTTCCTGAAATGTCCGATAGGAATGTTGTCGCCCTTGATGGTAAACACTTCGCCGTCCCTAATCATCACCATCGGGCGGTGTGCGCCGGAGAAATATCCATTCCTCGACACCTTATTATATATGAGCAACGCCACGTCCATACCGTCGGTGCGCTGTTCGCCTTCTTGGTCGAGACCGAGGGCAGACGACACTTTGTCTTTAAGGTGCGAGAGGATTTCGTCGGGCATCAGTTCGTGTTCGCCGTATTGCAGGAGCAATTGAGTCAAGAACGAAATGCCCATACTTGCAAGCATTGCGCCTGGCACGCCGTGTCCCGTGCAGTCGCCGAGGCAGGCAACGATGGTGTCGCCAATCTTGCGGGTGAAATAGAAGTCGCCGCTTACGATGTGTTTGGGATAATAGACAATGCAAAAATCCTTGAACATATCCGGCTCAGGCTCAACGGCTTGGAGCATTGCGCTTTGGAGGCGGCTTGCGTATGTGATGCCCGAAGTGAGTTGGTCGTGGGCTTCCTGTACTTCCTTTTTCTGAGCGGCGAGGTCTTCGTTGATGGCGGAGAGTTCCTCGTTGAGCATAAGGACGTTTTCGTGTTGCGCGGAGATTTCTTCTTTTTGCTGTTGGAGCGCTTCGTTTTGCACCATCACTTCCTCGCGGCTCTGTTTGAGGTCGGCATTGAGGGTTACAAGGCTGTCTTTTTGTATGAAAAACTCCTCCATCATCTCCGAAATCACACCAAATTCGTTGGTCTCCTTTTTGAGCGGGAGTATTTTGTCGGTCTTGCCGGTGTCAAAACTTTCGGCGATATTTTTGAGCGGACGGGTGATTTTGATTGTGGAGTACCGCATTATGGCTATTACTATCAATAGGCTCATCAGCGATACCAGCAGGAATATCGGGATAAACTGCTTGAACATTCCCACCACCGAATTGCCAAATACGAAGTAGATGTAGGCGACAGGTTCGTTGTCGTAGCCCAGCATCTCCTTTACAATCAAATAGTTGGGAAATGCAAAATCTTCGGTGTTCTTGATTTCGCTTTTGGTGAATACGAGGCCGATGTCTTGGTTGCCAATGGCGTTTTGGTATTCAGTGAGCAGTTCGTAAGAAATCTTCTTTACCATAAAGAGGTATCCCTTGGCTTTTTCCTCGCGTGTTATCATATCCGCCGCGCTCACTATCGCCGCGCCGTGGTATTCGTACAGCACATTGCCGATGCGCTTGTAAAAATCTATAAAATGCTTGTCGCCCATCAATTCCACCACCGACTTGCCGCCAAAGTCATAAAATTCTATGTCTTCGCTGCCTGCCGCCTTGCGCTGATATGCCACTGCGCCGGTGGTATCAAATACACATACACAGGTGGAATTGTAATTTTCGAGCATATAGCCGATATTGTTGAGAAGCCATTCCTGGTTGGGCCCGTTGATGAAACTTGCAATGAACTCGTCCCAAGCCGAATTGTCGCGCACGATGTTGGAATATTGCTTGGAATACACGTCCATAATCCTGTTGGCGAGGATTGTACGGTCGCCCTGTGCGAGCTGTTCGACGTCGTGTTGGAGTTTATGCTGTTTGATATAATAGAATATAAGGCATCCCACCATAACCAGCACCCCGATTATGGCGACTTTCATTAAGCCCGATTTTACCGATGTATGATTCTTGGTACTTACCATAGCACTCTAATAATAGCACTTGTTGATGCTCAAATTTGATACCATTTTGAACGCGCCAAATATAATTATTTTTTTCATATCTTAATACTTTTTCCAGTAAGATTTTTGTGGCATCCTGCAATATCAGTAAAATGCTTATTTTTGCACTTTTTTCAGACTTTAATAATTAATTAACATTTTTTGTGTATCTTTGCAGAAAATTTTAAAATAGATATCAGATAGCAAAATAATTTCATTCAACAAGTTATGAACAGAAAACTATTAATGTTTCTTCTGTTATTGTTCATCGGCATAGGCAACGCCTTGGCACAGAGAACGATAACAGGCAAAGTGACAGGAGCTGACGGCGATGCCATTTTGGGAGCAACAGTCGCCATCAAGGGTTCCACAATTGGCACTATATCTGGAATGGATGGTTCTTACCATCTCAACATTCCGGCTAATGTCAACAATGATACTATCGTGTTCTCCTACATCGGCAAGCTCACCGTTATGGAACCCATCAACGGTCGCACCACCATCAACGTGGTAATGCAGGACGACGACGTGAATGTTGAGGAAGTCGTAGTAACGGCTCTCGGCATCGCGCGCAGGGAAAAGACCCTCGGCTATGCCGCTACAAAGGTGGACGCCGACGACATCACCGCCGCACGTACCTCCAACGTCGCCGACGCTTTGGCAGGCAAGGTTGCAGGCGTTCAGGTGGCTGCCACTTCGAGCAACCCGGGTGCTCTCAGCAATATGGTAATCCGTGGCTACTCCTCCATCAACGGTAGCAACCAGCCATTGTATGTAATCGACGGTATTCCGATTACCAACCGCAGCACTACTTCTGGCGAGGTGACATTCTCTACCGGCGGTATCTCCAACCTCTCCGCCAACGACATCGAGTCGCTCACCGTATTGAAAGGTGCGGCAGCTACCGCGCTCTACGGTTCGAGGGCTGCCAACGGCGTTGTGGTAATCACCACAAAGAACGGCAAGAAGGCCAACGGCAAGAACTTCACCATCGAGTACGACGGTACTGTACAGGCTCGCCGCGTGTCTTACTTCTCGGATATGCAGAATGAGTTTGGTCAAGGCTGGAACGGCAACCAGACTTGGATTGAGAACGGCTCGTGGGGTCCCAGGCTCGACGGCACCAAGCAGCTCTACGGCCCCATCTATGACGGCAAGCAGCTCTGGCACTATTACGACGCCAAGGAGAGCAACGTGGAAGATTTCTTGGAGACCGGCTTGTCGCAGTCGCACTCTTTCTCCATCAACGGTGCTTCGGACGACAGCAAGGTAACATACTACCTCTCTTATTCTATCAACAAGGACGACGGCATTATGCCCGGCGACCACGATGTTTACAATCGTAAGTCGATCTCTTACAGATCTACCTACCAGGCCAACGAGTGGCTCAAACTTTCGTCGTCTGTCAATTTTGCAAGGTTCAATACAGACGGTGTTGCCACCGACCAGGGCGTTACAGCCATCGACGGTCTCTACGAACTTCCCCGCGACGTAAGTATCGTGGATATGAAGGATTTGAGCAACGTATTCAACACCCCGACCGCATACTTCACGCCCTACGGCATCACCAACCCGTATTGGGCTATCGAAAATAGCAAAATCGAACTCACCGGCAAGGAAGTGTTTGGCAAGGTTCAGGCAGACATCAACCCCTTGAAAAACTTTACTTTCACTTACCGTATGTCATTTGACTATGCTGATTCCGACGCCAAAATCGGTGTTCCAAAAATCGCAGTTGACGAAGCACTTATGTGGGATCACAAGGGCTACGCTCCTTCCAATATGAATCAGGCAGGTAGTGTTGTTGGTCAATACAGCAAGCGCAGCGAAATGAACCACGACTTCCTCGCCAACTGGACCGACAAGTATTTGGACGACAAGCTCGACATCGCTGTTACTTTGGGCGTCAATGTCAACGAAAGGCAGTCTGCCTCGATGACCTCCGGCGTCAACGACCTCTCTATCGGAACCGGCTTCTGGGATCTCTCCAACGGTGCTACCAAAGAGACTTTGACCGAAGGTCAGTCTAAACGTCGCCTTGTAGGTATTCTTGGTGACGTTACCATCGGCTGGGACGATATGTTGTTCCTCGGATATTCGTTCAGGAACGACTGGTCATCGACCCTTCCCATCGACGCCAATTCCTACTTCTACCAGGGCGTTACGGCTTCGTTCTTGTTCTCGGAATTGATTCCTGAAAACAACATCCTCTCATTCGGCAAGCTCCGCCTCGCATACGGTACTACCGGTAGCGATGCAACCCCGTACGCCACTGCCGATTCATTCGTACAGTCTTACGCCAACGCCTACTACGCCGATAACGTGGCTAAGTTCCCGATCAACGGCATCAACGCATATCACAAGGGTGCTACTGCGGGCAATCCAAACTTGAAGCCCGAAATGACGCACGAGGCTGAGGCTGGTCTCAATTTGCAATTCTACAACGGTCGTTTTGGTATCGACTTCGCGCTCTACAAACGCAACACCGAAGACCAGATGTTCACCCTTCCTGTGGACCCTGCCACTGGTTATAGCTGGATGGTGGTCAATTATGGTGAAGTGGAGAACAAGGGTTTTGAGTTGCTCTTGAACACCACTCCCGTCAAGGTGAAAGATTTCTCCTGGGATCTCGATTTCAATTTTGCCAAAAACAAGAACAAAGTCGTAGAGCTTCCCAAAGAGCTTGAAGGCGGCAAGACGGCAGTTGAGAGCTTCGGTGCTGGTAGCGACGCCATTTATATGTATGTGGAAGAAGGACAGCCCTTTGGCGTGTTCTACACATACGAGCCTACATACGACGACAAGGGGCATATCATCGTCAATAGTGAAGGTTTGCCCATCTTGACCGACAAAATCCAAAACACTGGCAAGACCGTGCAGCCCGACTTCACCGCTGGCGTTACCACAAGGTTCACTTGGAAAGGCTTGTCGCTCGCTGCCACATTGGACATCAGCAAAGGCGGCTATATGTTGTCGAGGACCAAAAACATTATGGAATTTACCGGCAACGGCATTATGACCACCTACAACAATCGTAATCCGTTTGTAGTGCCCAATTCGGTAATCTTCACCAGCGACAACAAGGAAGACGCGGCTGTATATGGCGTCAATACTTTCGACAACACGACACCTGTTTCCTTGACAAGCACTACATTGCAGACTTACTTCGACCAGGGCGGCGTTGTTGGTGGCGAGCATTATCTCGTATCGCGCTCTTACGCCAAGCTCCGCAATATCACCCTCTCCTACGACCTGCCCAAGGCGTGGGTAAGGTACACGAAGCTCTCGGAGATTTCGCTCGGTATTTTCTGCAACAACGTCTTCTTCTGGACGCCCAAGGAAAACCGTTTTATCGACCCCGAAAACACCTCCTATGCTGACGACGGCGACCTTCACGCTCTCTTTGGCGAGACCTACTGCAACCCGTCTTGCAGGATTTGGGGTATCAACTTGAATGTTAAATTCTAACGATTAAGAGGCAATTAATGATGAAAAAGATATTTATAATATGGTCTATGGTAGCGGCGTTTGCGCTGAGCCTTGCATCGTGCGACGACTACCTCGACATCAACAACGACCCCAACGTGCCATCCGAGGATGGTCTCAATACGAGCCTGTTGCTCCCGGCGATGGAGATGAACCTCGCCGCAAGCTACGGCAACTTCCTGCGCATCATTGGCGGATACTACTCTGAGCAGTATGCGCAGAGCTTCGGCACGAGCAACTACCTGAGCTACTCTCAGTTTGAGATGTCTGCCACAAGGTCGAGTCGCCTCGGCTACACGCAATTGTACCAGCGCGTGGTATCGTCGAGCGTTACGGTGAAGAATCTCGCCGAGAAAAACAACGAATGGGGCACATACCTCGCTGCAACAGTTTTGAAGGCTTACGCTTGCGCCGCAATGGTGGATTGCTACGACTCGATTCCCTACACCGAGTCTATTGCCGGCGTTACCCAGCCCAAGTATGACGACGGTCTTACAGTTTACAACGGTGTAATTGCTGAAATTGACGCCGCTCTCGCCAAGGTTTCGCCCAACGACGACGTCGCCACCAATTTCCTCTTCCCCCATCAGAAGGCCGACAAGTGGATTAGGTTTGCCAACGCATTGAAACTCAAATTGTATTCGCGTATTTCCAATGTTGACAATTCGGTGGCATCCAAGATTGCCGAGCTTATCAACAGCGACCTTCCCACGGCGGACGTTGCCATCAAGGATTGCTGGACTTCGAGCAGCGGCAGCGAAAACCCATACTTCGCCGAGGAGTTCGCCACCAACTTTGGCGCAACCCAGGTAAATGTCGTTGCCAACATCACTGTAATTGGCACGATGCAACAGTCGGACTACACCGACCCGAGGCTTGCAGCCTTCTTCCTCCCCAACGACGAGGGCATCTACCGTGGCGCGGTATCCGGTACCAACTTTTCCGGATTCACGGGTGTCTTTGGCGGCAGCTCGTTCAACCGTCCCAATGTGAACTACGACACTCCTCTGAGCCTGATTTCGCTCTCTGAGATCGAATTTTTCAAGGCAGAATATTACGCACGCTCCGGCAACCACGCCGAGGCGAAGACCAGTTACGAAAACGCCATCAAGGAGAGCTTCAAGAGTGCAGGCGTAAGCGGTGCGGAAGCCAACATCGCCAAGTTCCCCTACGACCAGAGCAATTGGCAGAAGTCAATTGGCATTGCCAAGTGGCTCGCATTGTCTGGCGTTGACAACTTTGAGGCTTGGTGCGAAGTGCGCCGTCTGCGCTATCCCGCCTTCAATCCGCAGGTAAGCGGCAACGACCTTTGCCAGGACGCCACCAAGACCTACGCCCCCGAAAAATACGTGCCCGGAACGCTCTACACCCCCATTATGGTATATTCGCAGGTGGGTGGCAATTCGCTTTTGGAACGTCTGCCCCACGCCGAGGCTTCTTCCACAAGAAACCAAAACTGTCCCAAGGGCAGCAAGGCCATCTACACGATGCCGGTATTCTGGGCTAAAAAATAAATGTCTAATAGTTAACATCAATGACAATGAAAAAATATATAAATTCGATATTGTTTTCTGCGTTGTGCATCCTGGCTCTTGCCTCCTGCAACAAGGACAAGGACAGCGAAGGCCTTACCTACGTGGAAAACTTCCCGGTAATCACCGACGCCGAAGGCAACAAGTTTGAGACTGTCAACCTCAAACTCGGCGAATCCTTCACGCCCGCTTGCAAGGCGACACTCGGCGGCAGCGACATCACAAGCAAGGTCAATATTTCTATCCTCGACTTGATTTCGGGCAACGAGGTGGAATCTATTCCCACCGACGCTCCCGGTATGTACGAGATTCACTACACCGCCAAGACGGAGACCGAACTCGACTCTTGGTCGGAGAAGCAGAGCGTCTATGTTTACAACCCCGCCATCACGCTTAGCATCGCTGGTTCGTGGACGCTGGACGAGGCTCAGACCACGGCTATGGATGCCGGCGGCAGGCTCGAACCCAAGGACGACAAGGAGAAGTTTTGTCCGATTTCCGACTTCTTCTCATTCTTTGAGACTTCTGGTCCTGTCAATGTTACAATCAAGCAGATAGTGCCTGGTTTCTTCTCTATCTCCGACTTCTACTTCGGCTGGTATGAGAACGTAAGGGGCTACGGCGAACAGTACGAAGCTCCGGGCTATATCGCTCTCAACGACGACAACACCTTGACGCACATCAGCTCCTCCACACCGTGGGGCGACAGCATCACCGAATTTTCGGGCAAATACGACCCCGAGACCAACACCATCACCTTCGATTACAACTACGTGGGTTCGGCTGTTATGAAGGGCGTTATTAAATTGGATGAATAATCAATTGGTATAATCACAAAAACGAAACAAAGATGAAAAAAATAATATATTCGCTCATTGCTGTACTTGCTTTTGCCTTTGCCTCCTGCGAAAAGGAAGAGCCGGGTGGCACGGCTACCCAGGACGTTGCGGGCGAGTGGTACGTGACCATTGTTGCCGTGAGCAACAACAGCGACACTCTTACAGGGGATGATTTGCTTTACATTGGCGCTCAAATGGGTTATGAATTGTGGAATGAGGGTGTCGAGAAGGGCATCATCCGCACGTTCAACACCGCAGCCAACGTCCCCGACAAGATGTTCATCTCCGATATGTCGACATTCGGCGGCGGTCAGAAGGGTTACAGCAATTTCAGCCCGTACCTCTGTTTCAATGTTCCCGTTACCGTCAATCAGGCAGATGGCACATTTGCCACCGAGGGCAACGATTTCGTCAAGAACCTTGAAATGCTCTACGATTGGAACGACGAGGATTACACCGAGGAGGAAATGTATTACAGCATCAAGATTCTCAACGGCAAGATAGTAAAGAACGGAGGCAAGCAAAACAACGGCTCGCCCGACGATTCTATCGAGTTTGACATCTATATGCAGGGCGACGGCCTCACCGCCGATTTGACTCCTATCTTGGCAGAATTCAACGTCGATTTCACATTCGACCACTACCACGTATCAGGCGTCCGCTACTCTGGTTTGGCAGAGAACAACTAAGCCTTCCGCGTAGTTTTCCCCAATCAACAATAAAAAAATCCCCCGCCGTCGTATGAGAGTGACGGAGGGGATTTTTTGTTTTAATACAGTGAGAAAATATTGTTACTTCGGAATATATAATTACATTTGCGGTATAAAACAACAAAAGAACAAACAAATGGAAAGAACACAATTCAGTGATGCGCAGTTGGCTTTGTTGGACATATTGTCTATGAATATGTCGAAGTCTGAACTTAACGAACTTAAAACATTATTGTCCAATTTTTGTGCAGAACTTGCGCAGCGAAAAATCAACAAACTTGAATCAGAAGGCAAATTCCCTTCGCCAGAAAAGATAAAGGGAATGCGTATGAGGCTTTCAAGTGTAAGATAGCGTGGAGAAGATAGTATTAGATACCATTGCTTGATGCAAATTATATCTACCAAATCGCCTGACAGACTTGTATGGGATAAGATTCTGTCAGACGAAGTGGTGTTGTGTGTAAGTACAGAAATATTGTTGGAATACACTGAAATTCTTGCATTGTATTCATCAAGAGATGTTGCAGAAAATATCGTAAACACTATTAAACTTCGCCCAAATACACAATTTATCGAACCACATTATAAATGGCTATTGTTGCCTGACCCTGATGACAATAAGTTTGTTGATTGTGCTATTTCTGCCAATGCTCGTTATGTCGTAAGTGACGACAAACATTTTAAAATCTTAAAAAATAAGGATACTTGGCCTCATATTGATCTAAAAACACTGAAAGAGTATCACAAACATTTATTAACAAAAAAATCTTAACGTTTATTTAACATTACTCCCCGTAAATTGTACACTTAGATTAAGCATTTTTTCCGAAAAAAACACTAATTTTGCAGTCGGAAAATCATAAAAACTTAAATATTGATTATGTCAACAATCATAAAATTAAAACAAGGCTTGGACATCAACCTTGTGGGCGAGGCGCAAAAGGCTGTTACTAAGACAGTTGCAGCCAATGAGGTTTCGCTCAAACCATCCGACTTCGCGTGCTTCAAGCCGCATTTGGAGGTGAGGGTTGGCGACAAGGTGAAGGCGGGTTCGGTGCTGTTTACCGACAAGAACCGCCCGGAAATCCGTTTTTGCTCGCCTGTAAGCGGCGAGGTTACGGAAGTGCGCCGCGCAGAACGCAGACGCATCACCGACGTGGTCGTTAAGGCTGACGGCAACAATGAGTACGAAAAATTCGACACCTCGAATCTTTCGTCCAAGGATTCCGTCAAGAATCTCTTGCTCCAATCGGGCGTTTGGCCGTATCTCCGTCAGCGTCCTTTCAACATCATCGCCGACCCAAAACAAGACGCTAAGGCGGTGTACATCTCCACTTTCGATTCCGCTCCCTTGGCAGCCGACTATCAGTTTGTTCTGAAAGACCAATT
>JAEEGK010026961.1_pt1 | contig 11651 bp, 8 predicted proteins | sample 8958771 | NCBI WGS metagenome assembly JAEEGK01 (sample SAMN16246547, study PRJNA631951) | gut metagenome | biome: gut microbiome; feature: rumen; material: SC-attached | host: Bos | place: Iran: Karaj | collected 2018-10 | reverse complement strand
ATCTTCGCGGAATTTCTTTTCCTCGATCAAAAGGCGCAGATCCCGGTTCGTGGCCGCGATCACACGCACGTCGACTTTACGCGGTTCCCCTGCCCCGACCGGCGTGATCTCCTTGTCCTGCAGCACGCGCAGGATCTTTGCCTGCAGCGCCAAAGGCATGTCCCCGATCTCGTCCAGAAAGATCGTGCCCCGGTCCGCCAGTTCGAATTTACCCTTGCGGTCCGAATCCGCTCCTGTGAACGATCCTTTTCTGTGACCGAAAAACTCGGACTCCAGCAGATTCTCCGGGATCGCGGCGCAGTTGACTACGATAAAGCGCTCGTCCTTTCTCTTGCCGCCTTCATGGATCGCCTTCGCCACCAGTTCCTTTCCCGTGCCGCTTTCCCCTGTGATCAGCACGTTGGAATCGATATCTTTCAGAGTGTCGATCAGCTCGTACACCCGCTGCATGCTGCGGCTCTCTCCTATGATACGGTCGAAGTGGCGGCTGCTCTCCAGTTCCCCTGTCAGGTAGGAAACTTTTTCGCTCAGATTGCGGAATTCCAGTGCCTGCCGCAATACGATCTTCAGTTCTTCCAGATCCAACGGCTTCGTCAGGTACGTATAGGCGCCGGCTTTCATAGCTTCCACGGACGTGCCGATGCTGGCGTAAGCCGTCATCATGATGATGGAGACGGCGGGATCGATCTCCTTGACTCTCTTCAGCACGTCCAGTCCATCCTCGTCGCCCAGCTTCAGATCCAGCAGCATCACGTCGCAGGATTCGCGCGCCAGCTGCTCGAACAGCAGAGAAGAAGACTGGAACGTCCGCACCTCGTAGCTGCTTTTCAACGCAAACGTGAGGGATACGCAGATCCCCTGTTCATCGTCAACGATCCAGATCCTCGGTTTCATCATGATTTGTTCTCATCCTCTCTGAATATCATGCGCATTCTGGTATATTTGCCGGGAGTGCTCTCCACTTCGAGCCTGCCTCCGTTTTCGCGGATATACATTTTCGACATGGCAAGACCCATCCCCGTGCCGGTTTTCTTTGTCGTGTAGAACGGGTCCATACACTGCTGTACCTGTTCTTCTGTCATACCCAGGCCCGTATCGTAAACTTCTGTCACGACGTCGGTCCCCTGCCGGTAAACAAAGACCGTCACGTTCTGGGCATCCGGATCCTCCCCTGCCGCGATCTTTGATTCCACAGATTCCACGCTGTTCATCAGCAGGTTGACCAAAGCCTGGCGGATCGGTTCTTTGCTTGACCTGATAAACAGGCTGCGGTCGAGCTGCGTCCGGATGGCGATCTTCTTTTTCGCGGAGATATAGGCCAGCCCCAGACAGTCATCCACGACATCCGCCATGCAGAACCTTTCCTTCTGCCCCCTGGGAGGACGCGAATAGTTCATCAGAGTCTCGATCATCTTCGAGATCCGGTCTACCTCCCGCGGAACGTACTCGTTGAAAGACTCCATGAATTCCGGGTCAGCTCCCTGTTCTTTCGCTAAAGACGCATAGGTGCGTATCGTGGTGAGCGGATTCTTGATCTCGTGAGCGATGCCGGCAATGATGCGGTTCAGCGCTTTGTTTTTGCTCTCTTCGAAGATATCCTGTTTGACCTGCTCTTCGCTCGTAACGTCTTCTACGATGAATACCCGCTCGTCCTGCACCGACGTCCGGTGGCATTGATAGCGGTAAGTATGACGGCTTCCGTCCGCATCGCGCAGCACCAGCAGTTCCGGCTGATCCATCTCCGCAGGCGACCGTTCCCAAGCCGGACCGATGATATGCATGGTCTCGATATTGGGCAGTTCCCGCTGCTCGATGGGGATCCCTTCCATCCGCCTCGCGATGTCGTTCATCAGCAGTACCGTCCCGTCCAGTCTCACGACCAGGTTGGCTGCAGAACCGTGCTCTACCAGTTTATTGCGCAGCGTATAGGCATTCTCCAGATCATTTACTTTCAGATTCAGTTCTTTCGTTTTCTGATCGACCATAAGGCTGAGCTGCCGGTTGAATACGGAAATGACCGCCATGATCAGGAAACCCGCCACAAACACAAGGCCGAGGATATTCGTCAATCTGCGGATGTGCATCTGCGCGTTTTCCAGATCCGGGTTGATGATCCAGCGGTCGATGATCTTTTTATAATCCGAGCTGGACCGCAGCCGGTTGATGCAGCCGCTGATGGCGTTGAACCGGAGATGGTCCCCGCGTTTCAGCAGAATGGAATAGCTGACGCTGGTCATATAATTCAGCGCGACCGTGTAATTCGCTTCTAGACCGGCTTTATCCAGCATGTACTGCATACAGTCATGCACGCCGATCACAATATCGCTTTCCCCGCTGATCAGCGATTGATACAGCTGTTCCTGCGTCGCCATGATGCGGATCGGTTTCGCATTAAACTGCGACACAAGGTAATAGCTGGCCGTACCCAGTTCATATCCCGCGGATATGCCTGTCACTCCCGGCAGATCCCAGTTGCCGCTGTCCATATCCGCCGGCGTCACAAGACAGGTGGAGGCGGAATAGATCTCTGACGATGCCCTCAGCTGCGGATGGTCTTCGTAATCGCTCTCCAGCACACCCAGCACGGCGTCTATCTCGCCATTTTCCAGAGCTTCTACCGCCTGGTTTTGCCGCGTATATACCACGTACTCCACGTTGAGATCGCCGATGTCCGCCAATTCCGTCATGATATCCACGAACATGCCGTGCGGATTTCCGGTGTCATCGATAAACAGCAGCGGATCCGTTTTTCCGCTCACGCCGACCCGGATGTCCTTATACCCTGCCGCTTCGACGGTCCCGCTGAACGGAAGGCCCGCAAAAAGCACGCAAAAAGCACAGAGGAAAATCAAAAATGTCTTTCTTCTGTGCTTCATCTGCTTCACCCGCTTTCATGGTCGTACGCTATCTGTCTACGCCATTATACCACGAAAGCGGCAATTTTTGCCGATATTTACGATTCTTTAACTGAACAGATCCTTCAGGCTGTCCATGAACGACTTGCGCTTCGCGTAGCCCGCCGTGGTCTTGGTCTCGCCGAACTGGCGGATGAGGTCTTTCTGCTCGGCCGTCAGTTTCGTCGGCACTTCGAGCACGATCTCGGCGTACAGGTCGCCGGGCCTCTTGCTTCTGACGTTGGGAACGCCCTTGCCCTTCATGCGCAGCACGTCGCCGGGCTGCGTGCCGGCAGGAACCTTCAGCGCCAGCTTTTCGGACAGGCCGGGGATCGTCACCGTGTCGCCCAAAGCCGCCTGCGAGAACGTGACGGGCACTTTCAGCCACAGGTCGTCGCCCTTTCTCGTGAACAGCTTGTGCTCGCCCACGTTCAGCACGATGTACAGGTCGCCCGCCGGGCCGCCGTTGCTGCCGGGCTGGCCCTGGCCGCTCAGCGTCAGGACGTAATCCGTATACACGCCGGCAGGGATCGTCACGTTCAGCGTGATGGTCTTGCGGACCTTGCCGGTGCCGCCGCAGTCCGGGCAGGGATCTTCGATGATCTGACCCGTGCCGCCGCAGTGGTCGCAGGTGCGCACGCTCTGGAACTGCCCCAGCGGAGTGCTCTGAACGGTGCGGACCTGGCCTGTGCCGCCGCAGTGCGGGCAGGTCTTCTTGCCGGTGCCCTTCTTCGCGCCGGTGCCGCCGCAGGTCTCGCAGGTGCAGTCCTTCGTCAGCCGGATCTCCTTCTTGCAGCCGAACACCGCTTCGTCGAACGTGATGTTCATGCGCTTCTGGATATCCGCGCCTCTTCTCGGGCCGTTCCTCGCCTGCCGCGTGCCGCCGCCGAATCCGCCGAATCCGCCGAACATGTTGAAGATGTCCTCGAATCCGCCGAAGCCGGACGCGTCGAATCCGCCGAAGCCGCCCCCCGCGCCGCCGTAGGCTGCGTTCGGGTCCACGCCGGCGAAGCCGAAGCGGTCGTATTTTGCTTTCTTATCGGGGTCGGACAGGATGGAATAGGCCTCGTTGATCTCCTTGAACTTCTCCTCCGCGCTCTTGTCGCCGGGGTTTCTGTCCGGATGGTACTTCATGGCCATCTTGCGGAACGCGGACTTGATCTGATCCTCGCTCGCGCCTTTTTCCAGTCCTAAGACCTCGTAATAATCTCTTTTGTCTGCCATATCTTTAATCCACACAGAGGCGGACCGTCAGCCCGCCTCTGCGCTACCCTTTTTCAGAATTACTTATCGTCGTCCACGACTTCGAAGTCGGCATCCTGGACGCCGTCTCCGCCGGGAGCCGGACCGCCCTGGGCGCCGCCGAAGCCTGCGCCGGGGTTGAACCCGCCCATATCCGGGCCCGCGCCGCCCTGCTGCGCCTGCTGCTGTGCAGCCTGCTCGTACAGTTTGGTGCTCATGATGTGGAACTTGTTGGTCAGGGCCTCGATCTTGGCCTTGACGTCCTCGGTCGTGCCCGCGTTCAGAGCCTTCTGCAGCTCGTCCTTCGCGTCCGTGATCTCCTTGACCTCCGCCTCGGAGAGCTTGCCTTCCAGCGTCTTGAGGTTCTTCTCGGTCTCGTAGATCATGGTCTCGGCCTGGTTGCGGGTCTCGGTGTCTTCCCTCTTCTTCTTATCGGCCTCGGCATACTCTTCGGCTTCCTTGACCTTCTGCTTGATCTCCTCGTCGGAGAGCTTGCTGGAGGAAGTGATCGTGATGCTCTGCTGCTGGCCGGTGCCCAGATCCTTGGCGGATACGTTCACGATGCCGTTGGCGTCGATGTCGAACGTGACCTCGATCTGAGGTACGCCGCGCGGCGCTGCCGGAATGCCGGTGAGCTGGAATCTGCCCAGCGTGATGTTGTCCGCGGCCATCTGGCGTTCGCCCTGCATGACGTGGATGTCCACCGCGCTCTGGTTATCCGCGGCCGTGGAGAAGATCTGGCTCTTCTTGGTCGGGATGGTGGTGTTTCTCTCGATCAGCTTGGTCGCGACGCCGCCCAGGGTCTCGATGGACAGAGACAGCGGCGTGACGTCCAGCAGCAGCACGTCCTTGACCTCGCCGGTCAGAACGCCCGCCTGGATGGAGGCGCCGATGGCGACGCATTCGTCCGGGTTGATGCCCTTGAAGGGTTCCTTGCCGGTGATGCGCTTTACGGCTTCCTGAACTGCGGGGATTCTCGTGGAACCGCCCACCAGGATGACCTTCGCGATATCCGCGTTCGTGACGCCGGCATCCGCCATGGCCTTCTTCATCGGTTCGATGGTGCGCTGTACGAGGTGTTCGGTCAGCTGATCGAACTTCGCTCTCGTGATGTCCATGTTCATGTGGAGCGGACCATCCTGGTTTACCGTAATAAACGGCAGGTTAACATTGGTGGTCTGGCTGGAGGAAAGCTCCTTCTTGGCCTTTTCGGCGGCTTCCTTCAGTCTCTGCAGCGCCATCTTGTCGTTTCTGAGGTCGACGCCGTTCTCCTTGGCGAACTGGTCCGCCATGTAGTTCATCAGCACGTTGTCGAAGTCGTCGCCGCCCAGCTTGGTGTCGCCGTTCGTGGACAGAACTTCGAACACGCCGTCGCCCAGCTCCAGGATGGAGACATCGAACGTGCCGCCGCCCAGGTCGTAGACCAGGACCTTGTGGTGTTCGTTCTCTTTATCCAGGCCGTAGGCCAGAGCCGCTGCGGTCGGTTCGTTGATGATACGCTTGACGTCCAGACCCGCGATGCGGCCGGCGTCCTTCGTCGCCTGCTTCTGGCTGTCGGAGAAGTATGCCGGAACGGTGATGACCGCTTCGGTGACCTTCTCGCCCAGATAGCTCTCTGCGTCTGTCTTCAGCTTGGTGAGGATCATCGCGGAGATGTCCTGCGGCGTGTATTCTTTACCGTCGATGCTGACGGTGTAGCTGCTTCCCATGTGTCTCTTGATCGAGGAAATGGTTCTGTCGGGGTTCGTGATCGCCTGTCTCTTGGCGGTCTCGCCCACGAGTCTCTCGCCGCCCTTTGTGAAGCCTACGACGGACGGTGTTGTTCTGTTGCCTTCTGCGTTCGCGATAACGGTCGGCTCGCCGCCTTCCAGTACTGCCACGCAGCTGTTTGTGGTTCCTAAATCGATACCGATAACTTTGCTCATTGTATATACCTCCTACTGTGCTACAGCCACCATAGACGGCCGTATCACTTTCTTATTTAACATATATCCTTTCTGTAAAACCTTGGTGACGGTGCCGCTTTCCGCGCCCTCCGCCGCTTCGGTCATGACAGCATTGTGATAGTTGGGATCGAAAGGCTTGCCCAGCGCTTCGATCTCCTCGACGTTGTTCTTCTCCAGCACGCCCTGCAGCTGCTTTAAAATGAGCTGCATGCCTTCGGCGAACTTGGGATCGGAACTGTCCTGCGCGTGTTCCATGGCGCGCTCGAAGTTGTCGATCACTTCCAGCAGTCCCATGGCGAACTTCTCATTGGCGAAGGCGTAGATGTCGCTCTTCTCCTTATCCGTGCGTCTGCGGAAGTTCTGGAATTCCGCGTAGAGCCTGGTGTATTTGTCCTTCCAGTCCTCTTCCGGTTCCTCCGGTTTTTCTTCCGGAGCCTCTTCGCAGGGTTCTTCCTGCGGTTCTTCTGTCTTTTCTTCTTCTGTCAACGTTTCTTCTGCCGCTTCGACAGGCTCTTCGACCGTTTCTTCGATCTCTTCAGCTGTCTGCTTCTGTTGATCCGTCATCGTTATGTTCTTCCTTTACGTCGTTATTTTCCTTCAGTTCGAACGTCTGTGAGATGTTGTCGCTGATATATTTGATCACCGAAGTGACTTTTCCGTATTTCATGCGGGTCGGCCCGATGACCCCCAGACGCCCGACCAGCTCGCCGTTCACGCGGTAGTCAGCCGTGATCAGGGACAGGTCCTTCATGTCCTCGGAGTTCTCGTCTCCGATCGTGATCATGACGCCTTTGTCCCGGTTGACGATCACGTCTGTCAGCCGGTTCTTGTCCTCCAGCATCCGCAGGAACTGCTGCGTCTTCTGCATGTCGCCCGAGAATTCCGGCAGGCTGAAGATGTTGGAATACCCGTTCATGACCAGGTCCGCGTTCAGCATCTTCTCCAGCGTCTTCAGGAAGCTGGGCACCACGTCCTGCGCCAGGTTCGACAGCGATTCCATATCGTTCGTGAAACTGTCGATGATGTCCATGGCCATGACGGCGGAAATGCTCTTGCCCATGTAATTGTGGGTCATGACCTTGCTCATCAGCTGCAGGTTCTCTTCCGTGTACGGGCTCGTCAGGCGGATGGCCCGGTTCATGACCTGGCCGTCTTCCGCGACGATCATCAGCACGACCGTGTTGGAGTCGACCGGCAGGAAGTTGATATACTTCAGTTTGCTCTCATCCTTGCGCGGCATCAGGACGAACGACGTCAGGTTCGTCATGTCGGACAGCAGCTCCGCAGCGTGCTCGATGGTGGAATCCAGTTCGTTGCGGCTCTCCAGCAGCTTGGTGCGGATCTTCTGTTTATCCGCCTCGTCCAGCTGGCTCGTGTCCATGAGTTCGTCCACGTACAGGCGGTACGCCTTGTCCGAGGGAACTCTTCCGGCAGAGGTATGCGGATGCGTCAGGTACCCCATCTCTTCCAGGTCCGACATCTCGTTGCGTATGGTCGCCGGGCTGATGCCCATGTCGTGGCTCTTGGAAAGAGAACGGCTGCCGACGGGTTCGCCCGTCGTGATGAAGTCCGCGATGATGGCCTGCAGGATCTGAAGTTTTCTTTCGTTCAAATCGTTTGGGTTCATACTTGCCTTCTATTCCTGTTAGCACTCTCAACACCTGAGTGCTAACATCCTACATAAATATACCCCCGGGACGGGGGTATGTCAATGGATTTTATAAAATTATTTCGCAGGAAAAAGGACTATTTTACCGCGTCCAGACGGTAGATCAGGAAGGCTGCGGGATCGTATGCGGTCGTGAAGTTCGCGGTCCCTTCCACCTGCGTCTGCAGCGCCGCGTCGTACAGGCAGCAGCAGATGCCGTCGTAGCCTTCCGGCAGGCAGAGCGTCCACGTCAGGATCTCGCTGCAGCTCTGCAGGCCGCTCTCCTCGTCCATGACCCAGTCCTCCGCAGTTTTGCTGAAGAGCGCTACGCACTTCTTCCACTTTTTGTCCTCCCAGCGCACCGTGAACGTATCGCACTGGCGGGAATCGTCGAAGGAAAGGCTGCTGCTCAGCTTGTCGATGTCGTAATAATCCGTCATGAAATAGCAGTAGCGGTATCCGTTTTCGTTAGCGGCTTCGTCGCCGAAGCTCAGGCGCATCCGCAGCCGCTGCCAGACGTAACCGTCCGGCGTTTTGAACCCGTCGGGCGCGTCGCACTTTTCCGCGAACACGTTGACCGTGCCGGTCGTAGCCGCGGAAGGATCCTTCTCGCAGACGGTCTTATACGACCTTACGTCGCCGTTTTGCATCGCGGAGGATACGGAGATCCACTGCACGTTTTTCTCTTCAAAATCGGGCGTTTGATCGCCTCCTGCGCCGCCGCAGGAGCAGAGTCCTGCCAGCAGGAAGACGGTCAGCAATATACAGATAACTTTTTTCATAATGCTAGAATCGCTGCAACAAAAATGTAAAAAACAATTATTTCCGAACGCTCCCATTATAGCACAAACAATATATAATAGAGAAAAGAAATCAAAGAGGTAACGATATTATGATATTGCTTAACCCCATCACCATCCTGGTCGCGGCGGCGATCATCCCGGCGGTCATCCTGCTGTTCGAGATCTACAAGTACGACAGGCTCGAAAAGGAATCCGGCGGGCTGCTCCGCTCCCTCGTCCTGAAAGGCATCGTCGCGACGGCGCTGGCCGTCGTCACGGAAAAGATCGGCATCGCGATCCTTGGCCGGCTGTTCCCGGACGATTCCTTCATCTATTACGTCATCCTGATGTACTTCGTCGTGGGACTGTCCGAAGAAGGCTTCAAATACCTGCTGCTGCGGATCACCACCTGGAACTCCCCGGAATTCAACTGCCGCTTCGACGGCGTCGTCTACGCGGTGTTCGTCGCGCTGGGCTTCGCGCTCTGGGAAAATATCAGCTACGTATTCAGCTACGGGCTGGGCACCGCCCTCGTCCGGGCTGTGACGGCTGTTCCGGGTCACGCGTGTTTCGGCGTATTCATGGGCACGTGGTACGGCCTGGCGAAGAAACAGCAGCTCTGGGGCCAGGAAGACCTGAGCGTCGTCAGCCGCACGGTCGCCGTCGTCCTGCCCGTGCTCATCCACGGCACGTACGACCTGCTGGCGACCATGGGCAACACCTGGATCTTCATCCTCTTTATCGGCGTCATGTTCGCCATCTCCTTCCGCACGATCAAGAAGCAGTCCACGCAGGACCATTATTTATAGAGGTTGGTTATGAAAGAATTTCTGAAACGCAAGAATATCGAGATCTCCCTGAAGCGCTACGGCATCGACGCCCTGGGCGCCATGGCGCAGGGTCTGTTCTGTTCCCTGCTCATCGGCACGATCATCAAGACGCTGGGATCCCAGCTGGGCATCGGTTTCCTGACGGATATCGGTTCCTACGCGATGGCGGTCTCCGGACCCGCCATGGCCATCGCCATCGGCTATGCGCTCAAGGCGGACCCGATGGTGCTGTTCTCGCTGGCAGCCGTCGGCTGGGCGGCGAACGCGGAAGGCGGCGCGGGCGGCCCGCTGGCCGTTCTCGTCATCGCGATCATCGCGGCGGAATGCGGCAAAGCGGTCTCGAAAGAGACGAAGATCGACCTGCTCGTGACCCCCGCAGTCACCATCCTCGTGGGCGTCGCTCTCGCGAAGCTGATCGCGCCTCCCATCGGACGCGGCGCGTCGGCCTTCGGCCTGATGATCGACTCCGCGACGAAGCTGCAGCCCTTCCTGATGGGCATCGTCGTCGCCGTCCTCGTGGGCATCGCCCTCACCCTTCCCATCAGCTCCGCAGCCATCTGCGCAGCCCTGTCTCTAACCGGCCTCGCCGGCGGCGCTGCTGTCGCGGGCTGCTGCGCACAGATGATCGGCTTCGCGTTCATGAGCTTTAAGGAGAACCGCTGGGGCGGCCTCGTGTCCCAGGGACTGGGCACGTCCATGCTGCAGATGCCCAATATCGTCAAGAATCCGAAGACCTGGCTGCCGCCCATCATCGTGTCCGCGATCACCGGACCCATCGCCACATGCCTGTTCCATCTGGAGATGAACGGCGCGCCCATCAACTCGGGCATGGGCACCTGCGGTCTGTGCGGACAGATCGGCGTGTGGACCGGCTGGCTGGCTCCCTCCGAAGCGGCTATCGCCAAAGGCGCCGTCGCGATGACCCCGGGCGCCATGGACTGGCTGGGCCTGCTGCTGATCTGCTTCGTCATCCCCGCCATCCTCTGCCCCATCCTGCGGACGGCGTTCGAAAAGATCGGCTGGATCAAGGAAGGCGACCTGAAGCTGGAATAAGAAACGAAACGCATAAAAAAACCGTGATATGCCGGGCTCACCAAAAGGACTGCACAGGCTTATCACGGTTTTTCATTTACTTCCGGATACGGTTACAGGAGAATGTGTTCGGAACGTAGAGAGACGCACCCTTTCGTAAAACCGTCCATGTATGCTTTTTCATCGACATTCCATCCGCCAAGACGTACTTCTTCCAATGATCCGCATCTGCAGAAGAAATAGGAAAAAGACGTTACAGAGGAAACGTCCCAGCCCGAAAGATCCGCTTCCCGGAGCATTTCGCAATCCTGGAAAACGCTGGTCATCACGGTGACTTTCGAGGTCTTCAGGTTTTTGAGATCGATATAGTCCAGGCTTTTGCATTCCCGGAACATCCCGGACATATTGGTGACTTCCGAAACGTCCAGGTCCTGAAGATAGACCGCTTTGAGATTCCGGCACCCCGAGAACATTTCGCGGCACGTCCTGGCTTTGGCGCCAGGCCTTGCAACGACCCGTTCGATCTGAGAGGCCCGAAACGATTCGTACCATGGCGAGGGGTCCTCGCCCCAATCCGGGAGCTCCCCGTTAAGGTACAAAGTAAGATGGTCGGAAGAGAAAGCCCAGGCTTCTTCCCCGTTCCCGTTACCGCCCGACACCAGACGCAGGATATCCGCATCATCGCAGATGACCCGTACGGTACTCGGCACGTTTTTAAACATGTACTGCGTATCCGCTCCGGAAGACCGCCAACCCGAAAGATCTATGACTTCGAGGCGTTTGCAATCTTCAAAAAGCCCGCGCATAGTCGTCACATTTTTCGTGTTCCATCCGCCAAGTCTTACTTTCTGCAGATTGACACATTCGTCGAACATCTGGGATACGTCTTTGACCCGGTCAGTATTCCAGTTCCGGAGATCCAGTTCCGTCAAAGAGGGGCATGACCGGAACATCCCGCACATATTTTCGCATGCGGAGACGTCCAGTTCAGACAGATCCACCTCGGAGAGGCCTTTCATGCCCCAGAACAGATCGAAACCGTTCGTGATACGGGCGCCTTTCGACGCCGTAACGGAAAACACACGGTCCCGTATTGTATCAAACATATGCGTTGTAAAACGCAGATCCTTCGTGATGGTGAGTATTCCCTCTACCTCGTCAAAAGACCAACCTGCCTTATAAAAGTAAGTGCCCTTTCCGGTGGGGTCATCGTTTAAAAAAGTCCCTTCGTAACCATCTCCGTTCGCCCACAGAACTTTCCCTTCCCCGGTTCTGAC
>JAEEGK010026960.1_pt1 | contig 11651 bp, 13 predicted proteins | sample 8958771 | NCBI WGS metagenome assembly JAEEGK01 (sample SAMN16246547, study PRJNA631951) | gut metagenome | biome: gut microbiome; feature: rumen; material: SC-attached | host: Bos | place: Iran: Karaj | collected 2018-10 | reverse complement strand
CGCTCCCTTCCTCCCTCTCCATCCCTCCGTGTATGTGGAAATGCTTGGGAAAAAGATCGAGGAGCACGAGACGAACGTTTATCTGGTCAATACCGGCTGGGCCGGCGGCCGCTACGGGATGGAGCGCTGCTTCCGCATGAAGCTGCCCTACACCCGCGCTATGGTCACTGCGGCACTGAACGGGGATCTGGAAAAGAGTGAATTTGAAAAGGATCCGATTTTTGGCCTTTCCGTTCCGAAATCCTGCCCCGGCGTCCCCGCCGAGTTTTTGAGTCAGAAAGCCCTTTGGCAGAACGACGAAGCCTACGAGGCCGCTGCAAAGGAACTGGCGCAGAGCTTCATCAAAAACTTCAAGAAGTATTCCAATATGCCGGAAGCCATCGTGAACGCTGGTCCGAAGGCAGAATAAAGGACAACAGAGAACGATCATTCGGGGGAAGAAATGAACAGGAACAAGAAGCCAAATAAAGTGAATGAGGATGCCAACATCGTATCTTGGGTCGTGACCGCGGTGTTGTTGGCTGTCAATGCGTTCCCGGTGGGTCTCTTTTTCCTGATCATGAAGCTGGCTGGAAACGACGTTCTGGGCAAGCTGTTTATGGCGCTGCAGGATGGCTTCCGAAACAGTTCGACCTCCGATGCAGCGAGATCTTCTACCCATCGTGCGCAAAGCTACACGCCCAATTCCTCTTCCCGGTCCCGCGCTGCGCAGACAGGTCAACAGCCCGGCGGTACGGTCGTCGTCCATGAGCCCACTCCGTCGCAGAATCCGCAGACCGGCCAGCAGCCGCAAGCGCAGCCACAGTCGGTTTCTGCACAGCACAAATCGCAGACCCAGCCTGGGCCGCAATCTGTGCAAGCTCGGAAAAAGGAAGCGGAAGACGACGGGATTCAGCATATCTCCAAAGGTAAGAAAGCCCTGTTCATTTTGGGTTGGGTGCTGCTTGGCGCCGGCATTCTGGGAACCATAAACGCGGTTGCCGGTACTGGTGTCCTGTGGAGGATCCTGCAATGGATCGCCGTTGCACTTGGCGGCGGAGGGATGCTTTTCGCCGCCCGTTCCAAAGACCGCAAGGAACGGCTGTACCAAAATATCGTTAAGCTCATTGGAGATAAAGCATATGTTGACCTGAAATCGCTCTCCTCTGCGGCGGGCGTCAAGCAGAAGACGCTGATCCGTGAGTTGGACGAGATGTTGGAGCGCGGCTATCTTCCAGCTACCGCTTATTTGGACAATGCCAAGGGTTTGCTGATTATTGATCAGATAAAGGCAGAGGATCAGATCGCGACGAATGCCGTCGAGGAAACGCAGCGGGAGGAAGATAAGTACGACCTTCTGCTGAAGGAAATGGAAAGAGCCTGCGGCCGCATTCAGGATCGGGATATGCTGGAAAAAGCTGTTCAGATCCGTGGTCTGGCAGCCGCCATCTTCAACGCAGTTCGAAATGATCCCGAAAAACAGCCGCAAATCAGCAGTTTCCTCAACTATTATTTCCCGACCACACTGAAGCTGCTGGACAGCTATGCCGACTTTGAGGAAAAAGGCTTTCAGGGGGACAAGCTCTCGCAGACCAAGGAACGGATCGAGGCCACGATGGATACCATCATTTCCGCCTATCGGAAGCAGCTGGATAATCTCTATCTGTCGGACACCTTGGATGTGGACACAGACATCGACGTATTGGAAACCATGATCAAGCGGGACGGCCTTTCGGAAAGCGACTTCTCATCCGGAGATCAGGAAGGCACACCGGGCACGATGAACTGATTTGGACATCGATCAGAGGACTGCTGCAGAATACCGAATCCGAAAAAGCATGGCACGATAAACGAATTGGGAGCGGACAGAGAGTCCGCTCCCAATTCGTTTTTCTCGGACGGAACTGGATCCTGCAGCAGTCCCGTGGTTATATAGTTTTTGTTATCATGCTTCAGGGCTCCGTCATCACGTCCGCCTCGGGCGTCAGAACGGTGACGGATTCCCCGTCAACGCGGGCAAATCCGCCGCGGACGCGGGCTTCAAACACCGTCTTTCCTCCTTCTGCAACACGCACTGATCCCCATTCCTCAAGAGCAATGACGGCAGGAACATGTCCGCGAAGGATCCCGACGCTTCCGCCGCCCCAACCCTCCGCACCGTCTTTTTCGCAGAGGTTCACAGCGTCGCACTGGCAGGAAGCCACTTCCTTCATCGGAGTGAGGATACGAAACAGCAGTCCTTCCCCCATCACCCCTGCTCCTTTGCCGCTTCGTAAACGTCCTCAATGGTGCCCGCCATCAGGAAGGCCTGCTCCGGAAGCGCATCACATTCCCCGCCCAGGATCGCTTCGAATCCCTTGATCGTGTCCTCCAGGTGAACAAATTTTCCGGTCAGTCCCGTAAAGCCCTCAGCTACATGGAAAGGCTGGCTCATGAAGCGCTGTGCTTTCCTGGCACGGCGAACGATCTGCTTGTCCTCCGGTGACAGCTCGTCCATGCCCAGGATGGCGATGATGTCGTGAAGTTCGTTATACCGCTGAAGCAGCCGCTGGACTTCTCGCGCCGTTTGGTAATGCCGGTCCCCTACGATATCGGGAGACAGCATCCTCGAGCTGGACTCCAGAGGGCTGACCGCAGGATAGATTCCCTGCTCGACTATGGAGCGCGACAACACGGTAGTGGCGTCCAGATGGGAAAAGGTGGTTGCCGGTGCCGGATCCGTCAGGTCGTCCGCCGGGACATAGATCGCCTGAACGGAGGTGATGGAACCGTTTACCGTGCTGACGATGCGCTCCTGCAGCTGCCCCATTTCAGATGCCAGGGTCGGCTGATAGCCCACAGCCGAAGGCATACGGCCCAATAGGGCGGAGACTTCCGACCCTGCCTGGGTGAAACGGAACATATTGTCGATGAACAGAAGCACATCCTTGTGCGCTGTTTCACGGAAATACTCCGCCAGCGTGAGTCCGCTGAGCGGTACGCGAAGGCGAGCGCCTGCCGGCTCATTCATCTGTCCGAATACGAGAGCGGTCTTGTTCAGGACTCCGGATTGTTTCATTTCCTGCCAGAGGTCGTTGCCTTCCCGGGAGCGCTCGCCAACGCCTGCAAATACAGAATAACCGTCATGTTCAAAGGCGATGTTCCGGATCAGTTCCATGATCAGAACGGTCTTGCCGACACCGGCGCCGCCGAACAGGCCGATCTTTCCGCCTTTGGTATAAGGGGTCATCAGATCAATGACCTTGATCCCGGTTTCCAGAAGATCACCGCCCGGGACGATCTCCGTAAAGGGAGGGGCACTGCGATGAATGGGCCACCGCTGCGACACAGGTACCTCACCGCCCCGGTCGATGGGATCTCCGTTGACATTCAACATGCGCCCAAGGGTTTCTTCCCCTACCGGGATCGTAATGGGATCTCCGGTATCCACGGCAAACATTCCCCTGGAAAGCCCGTCAGTGGCATTCATGGAAATACACCGCACACTGCCGTTTCCCAATTGCTGCAGCACCTCGAGCACCAGCTTCTCGCCGCCGGTTTCGACCTCCAGCGAATTAAACAGCTCCGGCGTATCCTCCGCCTGGGGGAAGGTCACGTCTACCACGGGTCCGATGATGCGGGTGATAAGCCCCTTTTTTCCGGCGGGCATTCCTTACTCCTCCCTTTCCAGCGAGAGCCCGGATGACGTTTCAATGACGCTGGCAGTGACCTGTGTCTGACGCATCCGATTGATCTGCGACTCTAATTCCCTGGCGGACTCCCGCCCATTGTCGTATGCAGAGCGCATAGAGCTGAGGGTAGCCCCCTGCACTCCCATCGCGCTTTTCAGCAGGATATAATAGACTTGGGATCGAAGGCAGAATTGCGCAAGTCCTTCATGAACGGTTTGAGGATCCGGCAGCCAAAGAAGGTCCTGCGATTCATCGGTGTTCTCCCCGGGAAGCAGCTCCTTGCAGGTAGGCGTTTGCTTCATGGCGTTCACCGCTTCGCTGTATACAAACAGTACCCGGTTCACTTCCCCATTCAGATACATGGAGAGTATCCGATCCGACAGAGCCTCCGCCTGGGAATACTCCGGTACGTCAGAAATGGAAAACTCCTCCAGGACAGCCGTTCCCCGTTCCCTTAAATGCGCAGCGGCCATTTTTCCTCCCGTGACGATATAGGAATCGGCCAGCTCAGGCATTGTGTGATAAAAAGCAAACAGCTCGCTGTGATAGCTTCCGCAGAGGCCCCGATTGCCGGAGAGCAGCACAATCAGCGTCCTTTTCTCTCCTTCTGAAGGAGGCGTGATCACCGCGCCGGATGCCTTCAGCAGATCCCGGCAGCCCTGTGCATAAGCCTGAAATGCATAGGTTGCAGAATTGATCCGGGCAAGCTTCGCGGAGGAAACCGTCCGCATGGCGCCTGCCAGCTGACAGATGGTCTGAATCCCGCGAAGGCGTTTGCGGAGGCTAGCCAACGTCGACATGTGCTTCCTCCTCCCGGAATCCGGCCAAAGCTTCGTTCAGAAGACCAATGGTGTCTGCATCCATCTTCTTCCCGCTTTTCAGCCTGCGCACCAACTCCGGCTCGCCCGCTTCCATGTGGGCAAAGAGCCTGCTTTCATATTCCTCCATTTCCCTGGGATCGATATCGGTTGCATAACCCTCGGAGACAGCATAAAGCAGCAGCGCTTGTTTCCAATCCTCAAGCGGAGCGTAGCGCCGCTGACGAAGGGCTGCCATCATCCGCTCGCCGGAATCCAGCACCTTTCGCGTCGCGTCGTCCACATCGGAACCGAATTGGGCAAAGGTGGACAATTCCCGGTATTGGGCCAGATCCATACGCAGCCGGGACGAAACCTGCTTCAGAAGCGGCGTCTGGGCCGCGGAACCCACACGGGAGACGGACAAACCCACATTCACCGCAGGTCTTTGTCCGGAATTGAATAGATCCGTCTCCAGGAAAATCTGTCCGTCTGTAATAGAGATCACGTTGGTGGGAATATAGGCGGATATATCGCCCATCTGCGTTTCGATGACGGGCAGAGCCGTAACGCTGCCGCCGCCGGCTTCTTCCGTCAGCCTGGCCGCTCGCTCCAACAGCCTGGAATGCAGATAAAACACGTCACCGGGATATGCTTCACGTCCGGAGGGGCGGTGGAGCAGCAGGGACAGCTCGCGGTAAGCCACGGCATGCTTGGAAAGGTCGTCGTAAATGATCAGGCAATCCCGCCCGGAATACAGAAAATACTCGCTCATTGCGGCCCCGGCAAAGGGCGCGATATACTGGAGGGAAGCAGAGCTGGAGGCGGGCGCGCTGACGATCGTCGTATAGGACATGGCCCCGTATCTGATCAATTTGTCCCGGAATTCCGCAATGGAGGTTTCCTTCTGCCCGATGGCTACGTAGATGCAGGCCACGTTCTTCCCCCGCTGATTGATAATCGTATCCAGCAGGAGAGCTGTCTTTCCCGTTTGCCTGTCACCGATGATCAGCTCACGCTGCCCTCTTCCGATGGGAACAAGTGCGTCGATCGCCTTTACTCCGGTCTGCATCGGAACGGAAATGGACTTACGATCCGGGATGCCGGGCGCGGGGTTCTCAATGGGGCGCTTCAAATCTGTGCGGATACGCCCTTTACCATCGATGGCACGGCCCAGAGGATCCACGACTCTGCCCAGCAGGGCATCCCCTACGGGGACACTGGCAATGCGCCCCACTCGCCGCACACGGCTGCCACTCTCGATCATCTCATAGCTTCCGAAGACCACACAGCCGATGCGCTGGGGCTCAATATCCAGGATCATGCCCCTTTCGCCGCAATCGAACTCCACGACCTCCCCGTACATGATGTCCGCCAGGCCGTCCAGCCAGCATATACCGTCGGAAACGCTGAGGACACGGCCCAGCTGGAAAGTATCCAGCTGTGGTTCCGCGTTCTTGACGCCTTCCATCAGATCTGCCAGGATGCTCTCCTTATCCACCAGGCCATCGATCGGCCGTTTGGTCAGATCCTTTTCCAAATGGTAAAGCCGGTTTTCCACTGTCATATCGTATACGGTATCGCCGATACGCAGCCGCATACCGCCAAGGAGCTCCGGATCTACCTTTACCCAATAGGACGGTTTGCCGCCGACTTCCCGAAGGAGTGCGGTGGTGCGCCGACCGATCAGCTCCACCAAATCGTTGTCCAGGGGATAAGCAGAGGTAAGCGTCACGTACAGCACATCGTGGTGCATAAGATAACACATATCGCCGGGGGTAATACGGATATGCTCCAGCACCCGCTCGGCAAAGAGCGGCTCCAGTGCGCGAATCCTGGAAACCTGCGGCTCCTGCGTCAGATGCATGCGAAGCTCCAATACCAGCGACCTGACGGCCTGGTCCCTGGCGCTGCCGAGCACCTCTCTCCGCTGATCCTCCAGATCCTGCCGGTGGAGCTCCTCTGCCTGCCTGTCCTCATCCGCAAGGGCTTTGCGCATTCCTTCCAGTTCCGGGTCTTCTTCCGATGCTTCAACCGCTGCTTCGGGCTCTTTTTGCTGGGAATCATGCAATTCAAGACTGGCAGCGGCCTCCAGGGCCTCTGCCTCATCCAGATCGCGCGCAATAGTCTCCCGGCGCTCTGCAAAGCGCTTGAGCACCGTCTTTCTTCCAACGATCCATAAGCCGATTGCAAGGATCAGGAAGTTGATAAGGGCATACAGAAGCTGCATTCAGCGTTCTCCGAAAGCCATCAGCTTGTCCGTAAAAGCGTCTACATGGTCCTTCAGGGAAACAGCCAACTCCGGAACGAGCTCCGAAGCCTCCGCCTCCAGCTCCTCCCGTCGTTTCTTCGTTTCCTGAAGGTATCTCTTCTCCCTGGTTTCCCGTTCCAGCGTGCTTTCCTCACGCAGGGCCTGGATCGCCTGCTTCCGGGAAGCAGACCTTTGCCGGATCTCCGCAAGCCGCTGAGTCTCCGCAAGCGCTTCCTGCCGTTCTTTCTCCGCAGTCTTATCCAGGCTGCGGGCATGAGCGATCCGTGAGTTCCGGGCGTCCATAAATGCAAGGAGCGGCTTGAGAAGCAGACGCCACAGGATGAGCATGAAGGCGCAGAAGCAAAGAACGGTCCAGATCAGAACATTGACCTGTATGGTCATATTCCCGGAATCAGCCGATCTTGCCCACCCGCATAAACGCGCTGAGCAGACCGTAGATGGTGAGAGCTTCCATCAGGGCCAGGGAAAGCAGAAGCGCGCTGCGGATATCCTTGGCAGCTTCCGGCTGCCGGGCAATCCCCTCCAGTGCGGCACGAGCAGCTTTTCCCTGCGCCAGGGCCGGAAAAACGGTGGAAATCCCGATGCAAAAAGCTGCGGCAAGGGCAATTATGGCAGAATCGGTCATAACTAGATCTCCTTTCTGAGTAACCGGGTCATTCTTCTATGAATTCCTGTAGATAGGAAGCGGTGAGCATGGTATAGACGATTGCCTGTATTGCGCAGAACAAGAGGCTGAGTACCATCATGATGATCGGCGCTCCGATGGGCAGAAGATGGTACAGGTTTTCCGTAACGGTTTCTTCTCCGAAAATATTGCCGAAGAGACGGAGGGCAAGCGAAGCGGGCTTGATAAACTCATCCAGCAGGAGCAGCGGCACCACCGGGGTCAGGAAATGCTTCAGATAGTGCTTTGCCCCGGCATGGATCCCGGCTGTCTGCAGAAAGATAAACGTGACAATACCGAGGCCAAGGGTGACAGAAAGCGACGAAGTCGGAGCTTTGATATACTTGCTGAGACCCACCCCCGGGAAAAGACCGGAATAGTTGGAAAGCAGGATGAAGCAGAAGAGCGGCCCCAGGAAAAACAGATACCGCCTTCCGTTCTCCGGTCCAAGGATACCTGCGAAAAAATCGTCCAGTGAACTGACGGCAATCTCCAGCAGATTCTGCAGCTTTCCGGGCCGTTCCTTCAGATTTCTCGTTACCAAAAGGGAAATCACCGCGGCCAAGGCAAGAAAAACCCACATCGCGATCACTTCTCCGGTAACGTCCAAAAAGCCAAACAGGCGGATGACAGGTTCAGAAGGTTCGCCCAATATCGATCACTCCTTTCTCTCGTCCTTCAGCCTCCGTGTAAGGCGGTAGGTAAAGAATGTCAGCATAACGGTGAGCCCCAGCGCCCCGCCAATGAGCAGCGCTGTGGTGTTCAAGCCGGCCTTTTTGCCGATCAGGAACAGGATCAGCAAATATGCCACGCTCAGGATCGTCCGCAACGGGGAGACAAGCCCGATCCCTGCATCCCCTTTCTTTTTCAGCAGGAAACGAAGCAGCAGATAGTTCACCCAGGAAATCGCGGCTCCACCGACAAAAGCAGCAAGGCCAATCAGAAAAATCTGCATAGGCTGCCCTCCCTTCGCCCAACGCCTATTATACTATACTATACAGAAAGAGATTACGCAATCAAAAACGCGCAGTTCTCGAATCATTCCATCATGCTTTAATTGAACATAAGGCAGGCCATATACCACGGCCTGCCTTACGGTCACTTTCCATAATGAAGTCGGAGATTCAATCAGTTTGCGAATTCCTTGAAGTCCGTTTCGATCAGTTGTTGAAGAGCCAGCACCGCAGCTTCTTCATCGGGTCCTTCCGCGCCGATGGAGATATCCGTACCTTTGACAATGCCGAGAGACAGAACACCGAGAAGGCTCTTTGCGTTCACCTTTCGTTCTTCCTTCTCGACCCAGATGGAACTCTTGAATTCATTTGCCTTCTGGATAAAGAAAGTTGCAGGTCTTGCATGGAGGCCGACCTGATTGTTGACGGTAATCGTCTTCATGTACATAACGGTGTCACGACCTTTACAATGTTTTTCCGTTGAATTCCCTTTTGCTCGCATTATTTTAGCAAGGAAAGCTTCATCAGTCAATAGTCAAAGTGCTGATAAACAGAAGCGTAAACCTCACGTCAAGTAGAGATTTGACGATTTAGAGACAAAAAGCGAACTGTTCCGCCAGTATTCCATAACACAGGATAAAGACAGCTATCTCGCAAAATATGCTTCGATAACATTTCTTGACGCAGTACAGGAGCCTTGGATCATCTCAGCTCTTCCTCCGCCGCGGCCATCAATGGAAGCATTGATATCCCCGGACAAAGCGCGCAGGTCGACCGAGCTGCTGCCGATAATGTATTTCCACTCCCCGTCCTTTCCCACGAAAGCAGCGCAGATCCCCTTCGTTTTTGTCACGCCTATATTGACCAGCTCCCGCAGGGAGAGCATGTCCATTTCAGATTCGAAAATACAGAAATTTCCTTGCGTTTCCGGTATTGCCGCTGCTTTTATCTGCAAAAGCTGCCTTCGTGCCTCCGCAAGCGCCTGTTTCGTATCTTCCAATTCTCCCAAAACACGCCGCACGGCATTCGGTGTTTCCAGCTGCGGCACACTGAGCAGGCCTGAAATCGCCAGGGTCGCCTGATATCGCGCCCGGGCATCCTCCATCGCATCCAGCCCACACAGCATATGGAGCCGGATTCCGCCGCGATGGCGCATGTGATCCAGGATCCGCATTCCGCCGATCTCCCCTGTTCGGGAGACGTGCGGCGCACAGCATGCGCACAGGTCATAACCCTCGATTCGGACGAGCCGCACATTTTCCGTCAGATCCAGCTTGCTGCGATAATCTAAAGCGTCGAGTTCCGCTTTCCCGGGATACCAACAGGTCACGGCCGTATTGGCGGCAATGGCAATATTGACCGCTGTTTCCAGCTCATCTAGCTGCTGCCTGTTCAATTCACCATCGAAATCCACGGTAACATCGCCGTCACCCAGGTGAAAGCCCACATTGTGAAAGCCAAAGCGGGCGAATACAAGCCCGGACAGGATATGCTCTCCCGTATGATTCTGCATTCGCCGGAAGCGTTTCTCCCAATCCAGGACGCCGCTGACAGCTTCTCCCTCCGTAAGAGGGGAATCTGTATAGTGAAGGATGGATCCTCCGTCCTCCTGAACGTCCAGCACGCTTGCCTGATCCAGGAAGCCTGTGTCGGCCATCTGCCCGCCCCCCTCAGGGAAAAAAGCAGTCCGGTCCAGCTGGACGGCCCAGCGCTCCCCGGCCGGGACGCAGGAGATCACACAGGCAGTGAATTCCCTCAGATGGCTGTCAATGTCGTATAGTTTTTCTGTCATTTCCGCCTCCAAAGAAAAGCTGCGCCGGTATAGACCGGCGCAGCTCAGGATTCCTGGCCTACAGCCCATTATGTGTTCTTTCCGTCACTCTTGTCAAGAGCAAGTGCGGCGGCATTGTCTGACCGTCTCCTCGATCACGGCGTAGTCCCGTTCCAGGCGATCCCGGGCGGGAGGCGCCAGCTGCGGCTTCCATGCTTCAAGATCTTCAAGTTCCACAAAGCATGCGTCAACGACTTCCTCCGGCTGCAGAGAGAGCTCCGGTTCCCGGAGAGGACAAAGATAAAGATAGCTGTCGAAGAAAAAGCGGTCTGTCTTCTGGGAGTTGATCAGTCGGATCCTATCCGGCTCCGCAATCAGCCCCGTCTCCTCACGGAGTTCCCGCATGGCGCCTTCCAGACTGTTTTCTCCGGCCAGTACGCTTCCTGCAGTCCCCTCCCAGAGCTCTCCCCAGGGCTTGTCGGGGTGGCGCCGGGTCAGCAGGAGCCGCCCGTCAACCGTAATGGTCCAGATGTCAACGACGATATGCCAGTATCCCTCCGGAACCGGCTGGCCGCGCAGCATGGTCTTCCCCGCAGGATGCTTCTCGCTGTCATAGAGACCCCAAACCTCAGGCATTTTCTACCTCAAAAAACTTGATGAGGACACCCTTGGCATCGGGATGACCTTCACCGCGGAACTTGTTGGCGTGCAGATAGGGGGCTAGGGTCTTGCTGTCCGTAAGGAAGGTGGGCACCGTCTTGAAGGGCATGCTCTGGGTCTCGAACCAACCGTTGTTCTCAATGAAATTGAGGCACTTCTCGCCGGTGTTGTCCTCGCCCTCCAGCAGGTAGCGCGCAGACATATGCCGCACTCCGGCAAGATTCACCCTCTGGCAGTCTACGCCTCCGGGCCGGACTACACCGTTGAAGATCTCCCCTTCTGCGGTGCCGCCGAAGGGAATCATGACCACTTCGCCAGCGGGCCCCTTGAGGAAGGAGCAATCCTTCATGTCCATCGTCACATGGATCTGCAGAATCAATTTGTCCGCCATGATTTATACCTCCTGATCGAGCCTGACGGCCCGGTATTTACTGCCGATGATCAGCGCTTCCACAGCGCCTGAACTGAGCTCCTGCAGCCGCCGGTTGAGCGTCTCGCTCTTTCCTTTTTCCAGCAGAGCTTCCAGGGATACGTCCGCCCCGAAGTCCGTCGCGGTCACAACCGCTTCCGCCAGCTCCAGTTCCCGCCGGATCTTCTCGTACATTCCATAGGGACAAGCAATAAGCAGTTCCTCCCATTCCCGCACCCTGGCGATCCCTGCCGCCTCCAGTGCGAGCTTGGCTGTCTGGGAATAAGCCCGAACCAGCCCTCCGGTCCCCAGAAGGATCCCGCCGAAATAGCGGGTCACTACACACAGCACATTTTGGATGTCTTTTCCCCGAAAAACGGTCAGCGTCGGCATTCCGGAGGTACCCTGGGGTTCCCCGTCGTCGGAATAGCGCATCAAACCGCCCTCCCGAAGGATATAGGCATAGACGTTGTGC
>JAEEGK010026958.1_pt1 | contig 11651 bp, 4 predicted proteins | sample 8958771 | NCBI WGS metagenome assembly JAEEGK01 (sample SAMN16246547, study PRJNA631951) | gut metagenome | biome: gut microbiome; feature: rumen; material: SC-attached | host: Bos | place: Iran: Karaj | collected 2018-10 | reverse complement strand
AATAATGATTATTCTATTCCTAAAAATAAATTATCTTTCGGTGATGCAAGTGCTAATCAAGGAAATGCAAAAGGAGGAAAAGCTCCTGCTAAAGGAGCAAATGCTGTTAAATCTGATGATCCTAATTTAATTGATTCTATATCTAATAATGTTTCTTATCATCAGAGATTTTTAGAACAATATTTAGTCTATTTAAAAAGATATGTTGGAGTTAAAGTTTCAGTTTATAAAGATCCTGATAATACAATTGATAAGTTAATTTTTGAAAGTGATAATATTAAAAATTCAAAAAATCCAGATACTCAAAAAGAAAGTATTGATAAATGTATGGAATTAATTAGAAATTTCAAATTTGATGAATTTGAATTACCTAAAAGTGATCAGGATTTTGTTGAAGAAGAAATTAATGAATTTAAAGTTAAACATGATTTAAAATTATATGATGATAAAAAGCATTTTATAAATATTTGTAGTGAAATTGCAGGATATTGTTATAAATGTGATCAATATGAATCAGTTTTAGAAATAGATAAAATAGTAAGTCCATATATAGAAAGTTTAAGTACTACTAAAGATATAGAACAAATAATTGGAATAAGTCAAATTAAATTAAATTGTGCAATGTGTTATAAAGAATATTTACTTGAAGAAGGACTTGAATTATATGGTAATAATTATGATAATTTTGATATTCCTGGTAAGAAATATACAGATATTGAAACTAATAAATTTGATGAATGGAGAAAAAAATTAATAGAAAATTTACAAGAAGCAACAAAATTAGCAGTATCTGTTAATCAACCTTGGTTAATATTTAATGCTGGAATTGAATTTTGGAATGGATTATTAGTTTTAATAAATGCTCCAACATTCACTACATTAACAACTGAAAATGTTTTACCTCTTTTTGCAGATTTATTTGAAGCAATGAATAATTCAATGATATATTATGAACAAATAAATGCAGAAAAAAGTGATACAGATTATTATAAAAAAGTTGATTTATTTTGTAATTTAACAGAAGCATATTGTAAATTATTAAATGATAAAAGTAAACAAGAAGAATGTATTAGAATATGTGATATAATGTTAACTAGAAAAATAGATTCTAAATATAGGAAAAAATTTGATACTATAAAAGCAAAAGCATCAAATGTTCCAAGTGATCCAGCAGCAGGAGGAAAAAAGAAAGCAGCTCCTGCAAAAGCACCTGCACAAAGTAAAGGAGGAAAAGCTGAACCAGGTGCATTTTCACCCTCACAAGATATGACATTAATAAGTGATTGTTTTACTAATTTAGAAAATGCAATTATTAATCCAGATGAAAAAGGTAAATTTGATGCTTTAAAAAAAGGAATTGAATTACTTGATACATATAAAGTTAATTATAATGATGAAAGTACACTTGAATTAGATAGTGAATTATGGTATAAATATGGAATTCAAATGTTTGAATTGAAAAATTATAAATATTCATGTTATTGTAGTGATAAATGTGTTAGTACTTATGATAATAGTGATATTAATAATATTAGAAAAAGAGATATTAGTTTAACTTTAAAAAAATGGTATTGTTTAGGTTTTCTTTTATATGGTGATTCACTTTTAAATTTAGTTGATAAAGAAAAACAAGAACGTTTACCTCAAATTAAATTATATATGGAAGCTATTGATAAAATAATAACAAGTGCTAAAATTGCTGAAAGTGCTAAACAATATTTTGTAATATTACAAGATTTAAAAGCATTTTTTTCAATTGTTATTAACTTAATTGACCAACCTCAAAATAGAGAAAAATTATGTCAAAAATTTCAAACTTTACATCAAATATTAATGGGTAATAGAGCAGGAGGTGCTACATTATATTCAGACCCTGAATTTCTTCTTTTATTCTTTAGTATTTTCTGTCTTTGTATAAACGAAACTAAAAATTGGGAATTAGGAGAAAAAGTAATTGGAGATGCTTTAAGAATAATACCAAATAATTTCCATCATATATTACTAGAACATAAATTATTTTATTATTCAAAACAAGGAAAAAGTTTCCTTCAGAATTTAGAAGGTGGTGGAACAGGGAATAAAGATGTATTAACTAAAGCAAAATTATTTACAAAATTAGCAAGAAGTTCTAAAAATAAAGCAGATCAATTCAAAGCATACAACTCAGCAATTGAATTATTAAAAACAGATCAAAATATTTTTGTATGTAACGTAATATTTGAATTAGCATCATGGTTATATAAAAATAATTATCCATATCAAGACATAGAAGATAATTTAAATCAAGCAGCTGATATTGTATTAGAAATAGAACCATTATTCGATGATGAAGATGATTTAGAAGATGATGGAAAGACACTTCATTCAAAGAGAAGTTCATCATCTAGAACAAGTAGATTGAGTAAGAGATCAAAAAGTAAAAGAAGTGCAGCATCAAAACAAAGTAAACATAAGAGTACTGCTTCTAAAGCTAAAAGTAAAGCTTCTGAAAGAGCTAAATCAAGAAATTATTCTAAAAAAGGTTCTAATACTAAAACTGTTTTTGCTAAGTTATTAGATTATGATCCTTATCCTGTTTATTTAAATATTCAACATATGGAACATTTATTTAAAATTGAAGTTTTTCTTTCAATGGTAACACAAGATTATAAAAAAAAACAAGAATATTTATTAGATGCTTTTTATGTTTTGAAAAAAATAATAGAACTTTCAATAAAGACAATGAATGTAATTGAATTCTTTGAAAAAAATAAAGAAAATATTGAACAAATGAATTTTGTAGGTGAAGATATAAATCCACTTTCTTCATTAGTAACACATTATTATATTGAAAAAGATATTAATATTCCTGCAGTTTATACTTTACCAGAAAATTTAGATGGTTGGTTAACATATGAATGGCCTGAAAACTTTATTAAAAGAATAATTTTTGAAAATGAAATAAATGCAACACCATCATCAGAAATTAAAAATGCAAATATTTCATTACCAAATTATACAATTTTCTGTCAAAAAAGTTTTGAAACACCATATCAATTTTATTATTATTTCTCATATATGTTTGATAAATTTATGAATGAATATTATTATCATAGTGAATCATTATTAATGGCAAAATTTGGTATTTTATATGCAAAATATATTTTAAATGATCCTTATATGGTATTTGCTTATGAATTAAAATTTTATAGATTAGTATTTAATATTTGTGTTAAAGATGAAAATAATAAAGTTTCTAAAGAATTATTTGAAAAAATGAGTGAATTAATTGAAGATAAACAAAAATTAACAACTGATATTGTTCAAAAAAAAAGAGATGATTTAAGACAATATTCAATTGATTTAAATACTAAAACTGAAGATTCATTTATGCCAACTGGAATTGAAAATATTGATGCAGTTATTAAATATGCTGATGACTTAAAATCACATATTTCTTGGATTGAACTTGGAAGAGAATATTTTAATACTGGATTCTTTAATTTCAGTAAAGAATTTTGTACTGAAGCAATTTTCCATTCTTTAGTTCTTAAAGAAAAAGATTGTTTCATTGATGCTAATATTATTTTAGCAAATGTTAATTTTATTGAAAGTGATTTTGAATCTTGTACAAAGTTATTTTTAAAAATTCAAAATATAAATCAAGAACCTGATATTTTATTTAGAGTAGTAAGAAAAATGTGTCAAATTTTTGATTATATGGGTAAATATGAAGAAATGATTAATTATTTAGTAAATGTTATTGATTATTGTGATAATATATATGAAAAGAAAATTAAAACTGATAAATTTACTTCATCACAAAGTATTTTTTATCAAATTTATACTTTTGCTTTAATTAATATGGTAAGAGCTCGAGTTAAAAAATATAGTGAAAATATAAGAGCTAATGAATATAATATTATTAAAGAACAAAAATCTAATATTAATGTAGTTTTAAAATATTTTGATACTGATATTTTCCCACGTATAAAAACATTTAATAATATATTGGCAAAATCATCAATGGATATTTATATTATTTTTTCATTATATGATTTCATAGATATTACATTAGAATGTATTACAAAAAATAATTTATTTGTTTATGTTAGTAAAGAAGAATTAAAAATAATTTGTGATATTTTTGAACATTGTTTAAAATTATTAGAAGATATATCCTCATATTTAAATAATCTTCAAACTTTCATTCCATTAAGAATAGATAATTCACTTATTTATATGCCAATTCATAGAATTTTAGCATATTCAAAAATAATGTATGCAAAAATAAATAATTTAATAGGAGAATTTAAAGCAAGAATAAAAAGAGAAAGTCACCAAAGTCAAAAATTATCATTAGATGATAAAGATATTGATAAAAAATTTGGTGAAGGTGTTAAATACAATCAAGAAGTAATAGATTATTTAAATGGTTTAACAAAACAAATTCATAAAATGAATGCAATAGATGCAAGAGATAATTTAGAAAATATGAATAGATATGAAAAATCAATTTCCTTATTAGGTTCATGTGAAAGTTTAATTCCAAAAATTTCTAGTGAATACTTATTATATTTTATTGAAAAAATTAATAGTTTCAGATTACAAAGTATGCATAATAAAGAATTAAAAAAAATATGGAAAACTGAAACATTAGAAAAAGTAAATAAATTACAAAATCCTCCTGATGATGAAGAAAATGCAGATGATACTTCTGAAAATAAAAAAGATCCTGAAAAAGATAAAATTGTAATTCAAAAATTCCATCAAAATACAATTAATTTAATATCAGATTTTGAAAAATTAATATTAGGTAATGAAAATAAAGAATATGATGATATTTTAAAAAATCATCCAAAAGAATTAATGAAATATTATTTTTGTGTTTTAGAAACTTCAGGTTATTTAAATATAGAATTAGCATTTAAAGCATTAGTTGATTATCAAAATAGTGCAGTTAAAAAATATTTTAATCAAGATGTTATTAAAAGATATGTTAATCCAAAAAGTAGAGATTGGTCAACTTTTGCTTTATATAATAAATCATTAACTTCATTTTCTTTTGATTGTGATTTTGGTGATGTTTATAGAACTGCATCTTTACCTGAATCAATTTCTAATTATAAGAATTATATTAATGAAATTCCATATTATAAAAATGCTAATGAAAATTTCTATAATTCATGGAATACTGATGTTAAAGACTTTTTACCTAATAATTCTGCTTATTTCATTTTTCAAATGACTGAAGATAAAACTCTTTTATATATTGGTTTAATGACTATTAAAGATGAGAGACAAGTATCATATTATATTAAAAGAATTGTATTAAATAGAGAAATTAATCAAAAAATTGATGATATGATTCAAACTATAAAAACTTTAAAACATATATTAATAAAAACTGTTATTGTAACAGAAGAAGAAATGGAAAAATTATTCTTAGAACAAAATGATAAAATAAACAAAATATTATTTGACTTAGAAAATAATTTAACAGAAGAAATTAAAGATGCATTCAAAGACATTAATGATATAATAAATCCAGTAATATTAGAAACAGAAGAAGAAGCAAAACCAAATCCAAAAGATAAAAAAGCACCAGCAAAAAAACCAGCAGATAAAGGTAAAAAAGATGCTAAAAAAACAGAAAGTTCAGATGTTCCTTTACCAACAAGTGGTTTAGAACAAATAACATTTTTAATTGATCATAGATTATATGATTTACCAATAGAATCCTTATCATTCTTTAATAAAATACCATATAAATCAAATGACTTTTCTTTAAATGTATATATAATGAGATTAAAAACAGCAGGTTTCACTTCAGGTTCATCATCTGTTTCTCTTCCTGGGACTGTTCGTTATTATTTAGATTATTCAAATGAAATGAAATTAAAATATGATATTAAAAATTTAATTAATGAGAATATGGCTTCTGGAGGAAGTGGTGGTGGTAAAAAAGATAAAGATGCTCCTGTAGTTTCAGCATTAGAAGGTGTAATATCATATGAGCATAAACCATCAATTCCAGAATTACAAAAATTATATATGAATAGTAATACTTTTATTTTTACTAGTCAAACTGCTTTATTATATCAATTCCCATTTGAAATATTTGATACTAGTCGTTATAGTAAATGTCGTATTGGTTTAATATTTGATAGAATTTCAAATACTAAAAATTTCGTTGATCAAAATAGTTTAATTCCAAAAACATTTAATTTCAATTATCAACCTTTAGATACTATTGCAATGATGACTCTTTCTGGTGTTGCTAGTATTGTTACTACTAAATGGTCTGTTAATTATAATGAAATTAGTGAATTGATGAATGATATTATTGAAGGTAGTATACAGAAAGGTGATTATATGGCATATTCTATTAATAAATATAGAGAACCTAAAAGAGTTCCTATTGAGAAAAAAGAAGAAGAAAATGTTGAAGAAGATGATAAAAATAAGAAAGATAATAAAAAAGCTAATCCTAAAGATAAAGCTAAAGCTACTAAGGAAACTGTTGTTTTGGATGAGACTAATAGTATTGAAGTTAAGAAAAATAATGTTTTTAAAACTGCTCCTGTTATTTATGGATTAAATAATGTGAAATTGGTTTGAAAATTCTAATATTATTTTTAAGTTACAATTAAATTTTTTTTAAAATGAATATTTATTTATAATATTGGTTAATTAATTAATTTTTTATGTGTAAATATAAAAATTCAATTTTTATTAATAATTTTTCAAAAAAAATAAATAAAAAAATAAATAATGTCAAATAATGAAAAAAGTTTAAATAAAGGAAATAATGAAACAGAAGGAAAATATATGAATTTGAATAAAAAACAATATTATTTAGCATCAGTAGATGAAAATGTAGATATGTTACAAAAAAAACAAATAAATGATTTAACAAATATATTAATAGGATTAAAAAGTGAATATGATAGTTTAATTTTAGAAAGAAGAAAAATAGAAAAAGAAAGAGATAGTATTGAAAAACAAATATATTCAATAAATACTATGGATATGAAAACAAAAAAAAAAAGTGAAGAAGCTAGTATGATAAATGATAATATAAAAGAAGCAATTAAGGAAAAGAAAAAAACTTTAAGAGAAGAATTGTTTAATACAAAAACATTAAATTCAATGATCCAAAAATTAAAAATTGATATTGAAGGTAAAGTAAAAGAACTGAATATAAATGAAGATAAAAATAATAAATTAAAATTAAAAATTCAAAAAGAAAGATTACATGAAAATGAAATAAGAGAAAAATATAATCAAATATATAATAAAATAACTCAACAAAAAAAGAAAAATTATTATCAAAAAAATGAATATGATCTTCAATTAGGTTATTATAAAACAATAATAGAAAATAAATGGATGTTTTTAAATTCTGCTGAAGAAAGATATAAAAGACAAAAACAAATAGCACATGAAGCAAAAAATTCAGGTAATGATAAAGAAGAAAATAATAAAAGACATATTCTTCATTTATTATATTTATTAGATAATTTTCTTAACAAGAAAATGGCAAAAGTATTAAATGAAAATATAGATTTAGAAGAAGCATTTAGAAAAATTAAATTATTTTCTGGAACTTCAAATTTAAAATTAATGGTTGATAAAATTATTCAAAAGGATAAATATTTTAATTATACAATTAATAAAGTAATTAATCAAGAAAATGAAAAAAAAGAAATTGAAAAAAGGATTAAAAAATTAATTGATAAATTAACTGAATTAAAAAGTACAATTGTTATTAATGAAAATATTAATAATAAAGAAATAAATGCAGTTAAAACATTAGATATTGAAGATAAAAATTTGAATATTAATTTATTTAATGAGGAAGAAGAATTAACAAGAAAATATATTGAAAATCAAGATATTTTTTCAAATGTTTCATTAAAATATGAACAAGTAATAAATAATATAAAAAAATTATGTGGAAAAATTCCAGAAAAATCATTAAACTCTGATGAAAATTCAGCATTAAATATAAATTCAGATAATTCAATTTTGCAACAATCACAACTTAATCATAGTAATGAAATAAGTAATGAAGATTATTATATTAATTTATATAATGATTATTTAATTGAATCTGAAAAAACTATTGATATACTTTTCTTATGTCATAGTAAACAAAAATTTATAAATATGTTAAAAGAAAAAGAAATTGAAAATAATTTAAAAAAAGTGAAAAAACTTTCAAGTAAATCACTTGATAAAAATATTTCAAAAAATATTTCAAGTAAAAAATATTCTGAAATGGAAGAAATGGAATTTGTAAATGATGATAAAATTGAAGAAAATGAAGAAAAAATTCAACAACAAATATATAATCAATATATGGATTCACAGAAAAGAAAAATAGAATTATTCATTAAAAATGAAAAAGAAAAAAGATAATTAACTGATTTATAAGCGTTTTTTATATCTTTAATTTTTTTTGATTTATATAATTAAATTATTTTTTTAAATTATATATTAAATTAGATATAATAATAATTAAATTATTCTATTTGTTCACTTTTTGAGTATATTTTTGAACTAATAAATTAGGAGGTAAAATATTATCTAAAATTTCTTGGGTATTTTTATAAGGAATATAATTTTTTTTCATTTTATCAAATGTACCCATATTATCAATTAAATTTTCAAAATTTTTATAAAAAACATTATTTTTAAAATCTAAATTCTCAAATTTAATTTGAGAATAAATTTGTCTTAAATCATTTGATAATATTTTATCAACATCATTTATTTCCATATATTCATATTTTTTTGTCATTTCTGTTTTCTCATCTATTTTCTTATTTTGAATTTCATTTAAATTATTAATATAATGATTTCTATATGTTTGACTAATAAATGAATTAGAATTATTATTATCTTCATTTATTTTTTCTTCATTTAATTTTTTATGCCTTTTTTTAGTTCTTTTGTATGAATTTGTATTTGGTTCAGTTAAAAGCATTTCTTGTTTTTTTTCTTCTGTTTTTTTCTTATTTCTTCTTATTAAAGATGTAGGTGAAGATGTTGAATCTTGAATTAAGTCCATTAATTTATCATCATTTTTTAATTCAGTATCTTTAAGATATAAGTTTCTTCTATATTTATTTCTATAAGTTGATGTTTTAGGTTCGTAATGTTCTTGTGAATTATTTTCTTCTTTGATTGGTTCAGATATTTTGCTTCTTGCATTACTTCTCATTTTAATTTTTAAAAAAAAATTTAAAAAATAGAAAATTAAATATAAAATCTCTATGAAATAAAAAATAAAGAAATAATTAAAATTCTTTATAAAATTTTTAATGTCATCCTATGTTGGTTTAAATAAAAAAAGTTTGAAATTAAAAAATATTACATTTATGTCTCCTCTTACTCATACAAAATTAAATATGACTAATTTATTATCTGAAACACAAAAGATAATGAAAACAAATAATGATAGTAGTAATAATAATCATCAATTTTATAAACAAAACCCAAATTTAACAAATTATAAAAATAATAATGTAATGACAGATATGTATAAAAGTTATTCATCAAATAGACAAAATAATTATTTATTTTCAAATCAAAACTCACAAAGAAGAAATAATAACTTTGAAAAACATATTTATATTAAAAATACTAAATCACCAATTAATTCTAATATTTTAACTTTTTCACAATTTTCAAATATAAATAATTCAAGTTCAAGTCAATCAAAAAAGAATATAAATTTTTCATATACTCCAAGTTACTCAACTAAAAATTATTTAAGAAAAGGAAATTCAAATAATTTAAAAAATTATAGAAATAAAAGAAATACTTTTACTGAAAATGAATATTTATTTAATTCAAGTAATAATTCATCATCAAATCCTTTAAGAAATTCTTTTAATTCTCAAAAATATAAATTTAATAATATATTTAAAAATGAATTTAGAAATAGAGATAATTCAACAAATTCAGCATCAAGTGAACAATTAAATAATCCATTAACACAATCAACTTCTTCTGTAAATAATATTAAAATTATTTATAATCAATTATATAAAAGAGTAAAAGAAGAAAAATCACCAAATATTCCTTGTTCTAATATAATTATAAAAGATAAAAGATTAATTAATGCTAATAGTATTAATTCAAATGAACAATTTGTTTCTACTCAAAGTTCATTTCACAAAAAAATTTCAAAGTCTATTAATTCTAATTCTAATGTAAGTAATGAAAATGAAATTCATAATATTAAAAGTATTGACACTCCTGAAGAATTACATTTTTTTTATATTAATATTTTACAAAATGGAAAAGAAGTTGAAGGAAAATTTGAAGTTTCATCTTCTATAAATAATTGATTTAAAAAATTTTGTATATGTTATAAAAGTTTTTTTCAGAAAGATAATATATTTTTAATTTTTATAAAAATAAAATAAACATTTAAATAAAATATTTTATTAGATAAAAAATGAATGTAACTAAAGAATTTTATGATTATGTTTCAAATATTAAAACAGACATAAAATCTTTTTCATTTAAATTTGAAAAATATTCACCAATGCATAAATGTATAAGATTACTTAAAAAAATTGATGAAGCTGATAATAATATAAAACAAATAACAGCAATGTCAAAAAAAAGTAGTGCATTTAATGATCATCATTTAAAATTTTCATCAGCATCATCAAATATTCAAAAAAATCTATTTGAAATTGATAATGAAATGAAATTATTAAAAAATAAAGATATAAAAAATACTCCTTTAAATAAATATGAAAAGTTAACAATAAATAATTCTTTAGAAATATTAAATTTAAGAACTGGACAATTAACATATAATTTTAAGAAATTTTTAGTAAAACAAAGTGAATTAATTCAAAAAGTAGAAAAGAGAAAAACAAAATTATCTCGTTCAAGAACAACAACATCAAATTATAATGAATTTGTAAATTCAAATGAGAATAATAAAAATGATGAAAATGATGTTTTATTAAATGTAAATAATACTCAAATTCAAGAAAAAAAACAAAGTAAATATTATGAAAGTAGATTAGAAGAAGTTAAGGCAATAGAAAAAACAATGAGTACTGTATCAACAATGATGAAAAGAATAGGAGAAATGGTTTATGGACAAGGATTAATGATTGAAAGTATTAGTAGAAATACTGAAATTGCATATGAAAATGTTGAAAAAGGTTCTCAGGAAGTTAAAAAAATTTTAGATAATGTAAAAGGAAATAGGAAATTATTACTTAAAATATTTTTAATTATTATATTTGCTAGTGTTATTTATATTTTATTTCTTGCTTAAATTATATAAATTTTTATATTTTTATTATTTTATATATTGTATTAATTTATTATTATAAGTATAATAAATTAATGTCAGATGAAGAAATGAGACAAATTAGTGAAAAAGAATATAATGAATTAATTCAAGAAAGAGAAAGGTTAAAAATTGAAAATGAAAAATTAGGAATTGAAAAAGAAAAAGCTGAATTAGAAATTCAGAAAGTTGAATTAAATTTTCAAAAACTTAAAATTGATTATGATAAATTACTTACAGAAAAAAATAAATTAGAAAATGAATTACATGATACATTAATAAATAATAAAAATGAAATAGATAAATTTAAAAGTGAATTAATATCTCATAAAAATTTAAATGA
>JAEEGK010026957.1_pt1 | contig 11651 bp, 9 predicted proteins | sample 8958771 | NCBI WGS metagenome assembly JAEEGK01 (sample SAMN16246547, study PRJNA631951) | gut metagenome | biome: gut microbiome; feature: rumen; material: SC-attached | host: Bos | place: Iran: Karaj | collected 2018-10 | reverse complement strand
GTATCAAGTATGTAGATTACAAGGATCCTGAGTTCCTCAAGAAGTTCCTCAACGAGCAGGGTAAGATTCTCCCTCGCCGCATCACCGGTACTTCCCTCAAGTTCCAGCGCAAGGTTGCCCAGGCTATCAAGCGTGCCCGCTCCCTTGCCCTGCTTCCGTATGTTACTGACCTCCTTAAATAATCTGCCTTATGGAAATTCTGCTCAAGAAAGATGTAGCCAATCTGGGCTACGCCGGTGAGATCGTTAAAGTTAAGGCCGGTTATGCCATGAACTATCTGGTGCCCCAGGGCTTTGCCGTCGTGGCCACCGATTCCGTGAAGAAACAGCACGCCGAAACCCTCAAGCAGCGCGCTCACAAAGAGGCTAAGCTCATCGCCGACGCCGAGGCTCTCGCCGCTACCGTGAACGCCCAGACCGTTGAGGTGAAGGTGAAGGTCTCCGAGAGCGGCAAGCTCTACGGCAGCGTCACCACCATGGACCTGGCCGAAGCTCTCGCCGCCAAGGGCCTGAACATCGACAAGAAAGACATCACCATCGCCGGTGAAGTGAAGGAAGTCGGTGAGTACGAGGCCTCCGTCAAGATTTACAAGGCCGTGAAGGGAACCTTCAAGTTCAATGTTGTAGCCGAGTAAGTTCTTATACACTACTATACGAAGCCAGCCTTTTTGAGGCTGGCTTTTTTGTGGGTGTGGGGGCGTAACGTCGCAGGTGGGCAAAATTCTTTCCAACTGCGACGCTAGAACGCACCAGGGGCCATTTCCCGTCGCAGTTCAAACAAAAAATGCCCACCTGCGACGTTTTGGCCTTCCATCTGCGACACTTTGCCCCTTCACCTGCGACGTTTTGGCCGCGTTGACAGGAAAATGGCATGCTGTGCGTTCTGCGTGTCAACGTGGCAGAGAATTCGGGGGAAACGGCACAAAAGCTAGCCGCGTTGACACGGAATCGCACTTGTGTGCATTCTGTTTGTCAATGCGGCAATGCGTGCGGACACTGGCCGGCAAGTACTCCCGGCGCTGGTTACAGACTGTCGATATACGCTTTCATTTGGCCTTGCAGTGCGTAGGCGGAATGGAAGAGGGCAACCTGGTTACGGGTGCGCACCAGGTTGTGGTCCGGGTACTGAATCTTGTAATAGGTGTCGCCGTTGATGTAGTCGGCAAAGAAGCGGACGGCCTGCATGTAAGGGAAAAGGCAGGCGGCATAGGGCAGGTTCTCCTTCTCGATGGGGATAAGGAAAGTGGCTCCTTCGAGGTAGCCTTTGGTGAAGGCCTCGAAGATGTCCATCCGGAGCTGCACTTTCTCCACGGCGGGGTCGTCTTCGGGAACCGTATTGGCAGCTGTGCGCATGAAGTCTCCGAAGTCGGAGAACACGAAAGAGGGCATGAGGGTGTCCAGATCGATGACACAGAGAACGTTGCCGTCCTTGTCAAAGAGCATGTTGCTTACCTTGGTGTCACAGTGGCAGATACGCTTGGGGAGTTTCCCTTCCCGGTACCAACGCTCGGCCTTGCACATTTCGTCCTCGTACTGGAGCAGGTCCTTCAGGATTGCCTGCACCTCGGGGTTTGCCATGCGGCCGACGGCATCGGCCTGCACGGCCTCGCGCAGCTGGCGGGCGCGCAGCTCCATGTTGTGGAAGTCGGGGATGGTTTCGCCCAGCGTGTCGGGGATATCTGACAGGGCCGATTCAAAGGCGCCGAATGCCTTGCCGGCGCAGTAGGAATAGTCCGGATTTACCGTATCGTATGTGTACGAATCCCGGATGTAGACAGACATGCGCCAGTGGGACTCGCCATCGGTCCAGTAGGTTTTGCCGGTTGCCTTGCAGGGAACGAACCTGAGCGTGAAACCACCCTTTTTCCTGATATGGGCCGTAGCGCACTCGATATTATGCTGCAAAAGCTCCACATCCTTGAAGATGGCCGTATTGATACGCTGAAGGACATAGTCGTCGGGACCGTCCGTGTACACACGGAACGTGTCGTTGATAAGGCCGTTTCCGAGAGGCCTGATTTCGATGATATTGCCCTTGATGTCAAAGGCCGTAGCAATCTGTTTAGGGTCTTTCATGATTGTGTGGTTACGTCTAGAGGTTATTCCCTCAAATTTACGAAATCACACAGTCATAAAAAAGAAAAACGCCGGATTGTTGATGTAATTTGGATTTCGGGGTGTTTCGTTTCGCGGCAAGACGTTGCAGGTGGGAGGGCGAAGTGTCGCAGGTGAGAGGGCGAAACGTTGCAGGTGGGCGAGCAAATCACACTATAGGTCACAGGAGCCATTGCCGCGTTGACACGCAGATTGCACACAATGGCGATTCTGTGTCAACGCGGCAGGGTTTTGTGCCGTTTTTGCCAAAATGCTTGCCGCGTTGACAAGCAGAGTGCACACAATGGCGATTCTGTGTCAACGCGGCAATTATAACGTGCGGGCCAGTAGCATCAGCGCCAGCAGTAGCAACCGCGCCAGCCGCCCCGCCCCTCGCTACTTCTCTTTCGGCTTCTCGGGCTCGTCGCCGTGGGAGTCTTTGTACTTGAAGCGGCGGATTTTCTGGGTGGCGGTCTTTTCGAAGGGCTCTTTCATGGCGTCGACTTCGCCGATCTTGGAGTTCTTGCCTACAGTCTTGTTGACCCAGTCCAGGACGGCCTTCTTTCGGATTTCCAGTTCCTCGAACCACTTGTCCTCCGTGGCCTGGTTCCAGTCAATAGCGTTGTCCTGGAATTTGACCAGGGCCACGAGCTTGCCGTCTCTTTCCATCACGAGGGATTCTTCCACGCCTTCGATGTTGTTGATGACCTGCTCGATTTCCTCCGGATAGATGTTCTCACCGGAAGGACCCAGGATGGTGTTGTTAAGGCGACCCTTGATGTAGTAGTTGCCGTCCTTGTCCATGGAGGCGACGTCGTTGGTGTGGAACCAGCCTTCGTCGTCCATGACCTGGAGGGTGCGTTCGGGGTCTTTGTAGTAGCCCAGCATGACATTGTTGCCGCGGACTACGATTTCACCTTCTCCTGTGGCGGGGTTCACGTTGTCCAGGCGGATTTCCACCTTATAGGAGGCAAAGCCAATGGAGCCGGTGGGCTTGTGCGGGTGCTTGACCAGGAGGTTGGTGAGCAGCGGGGCCGTCTCGGTGAGGCCGTAGCCGATGGCGTAAGGGAAGTGGCAGTCCTTCAGGAACTGCTCCACGCCTACATCCAGCTTGGCGCCGCCGACACCGAAGAAAATGAGCTTGCCGCCGAAGGTCTTCACCATGCGCTTGCCGATGAACCAGTGCAGGATGTGCGGGATGTGTTTATCGGCCCAGGAAAGCACGCGGCTCTTCTGGATGGTGGGAAGCACGCTGTTTTTCACCACCTTCTCAATGATGAGCGGCACGGCGCACACGACGGTGGGTCGCACCTTCTTCATGGCGCCGAGAAGGATGGTGGGAGTGGGCGGTTTCTGGAGCGTATAGCAGGTGGCACCCACGTAGAACGAGTAGATGGTGGAAACGTTCATCTCATAGGCGTGGGCTGCCGGGAGGATGGACAGGAAACGGTCCTTGGTTCCCAGCGGCTGTGCCTTGAAGGCGGCGGCGAGGTTTGCGCAGATGTTGCGGTGGCTCAGCATGACGCCCTTGGCCTTTCCGGTGGTGCCGGACGTGTAGATGATGCAGGCGAGGTCGTCGGGATTGGGATCCTTTACCCAGCCGTTGCACTTGAAGTCCTGGTTGTCTTTCTTGATGATCTCGAACGTTTCGATGTCGATGATCAGGGTAAGCTTCTCCCGGCACTCCTCACTGAGCTTGGGCAGGAGGCGCTGCGAGATGAAGATGACCTTGGACTCCGAGTGATTGAGGATGTTGGTGAGTTCGTTCTCCGAACTGTCCGGCAGTACGGGGACGGCTACGCGGCCATAGTTGACGGCCGAGAAGTAGGCGACCACCCAGTTGGGCATATTCTGGGAGAAAATGGCAACGCGGTCTCCGTGCTTGATCCCGAAGCGGGTCATGCGCAGGGAGAGCTGCTCCACCTTGCGGCGGAATTCCTCATAGGTGTATTTCTGTCCGCCGTCTACAAACTGGTAGGCGACGTTCTTTGCGTAGTTGGTAGTGGCATAGTCAAAGACCTTGTGCAGGGTAGTACACGTGTTCTCGCGATAGCGATACTTGCGCAAGGCCTTGTACGGGCTCTTGATCATAATAACAGGTATGGGTTAATTAGGCTTTCTTTTCGGGAATGGCAAACTTTTCCTTGTGTTTGCCGACAAGACCCATGGTGCGATAGTGGTCGTAGATGCGCTCCATATCGGCCTTGGCGTCGTCGGTGAGCTGGATGGGCTCTCCCACGGAGATTTCCTTCTTGCCCCAGTCAAAGTATCCCATATACACCGTTGCGCCGGTTTCCTTTGCAATGAGGTGGAAGCCGGTTTTCCAGCGGGTAGTGAGGGAGCGGGTGCCTTCGGGGGCGATGGCCAGGTGGAATTCGTCAACGTTCTCCATGGCGGAGATAAGGCTCTTGACCATGGTGGAGGCCGATTTACGGTTGACCGGCACGGCACCGGTTGCCTTCAGGATGGCGCCGAGGGGCCAGAAGAAAAGCTCCTCCTTGACCATGCAGTGCGCAACCTTTCCGAACTGGGAATAGAAGAGGTAGCTTACGATAAAATCCCAGAACGAGGTGTGAGGAACACCCAGAACGATGGCTTTGGCTTCCTTCATGGGGCCGCCAACGGTTTTCCAGCCCATTCTCTTAAGGAGCCATCCACAGAAATGGGCCCAGCGGGGGCTTACGGTTGTTTTGGATTTTTTTCCTGCCATAGCGTTAGATGTTTACGTCTTCCAATTCTTTCTCGCTGCGGAGGTTGTCCATGACAAAGTGCTGGCGCTCGTAGGTGTTGACACCCATATAGAACTCCATGATGGTCTGGATGGATTCCTCGTCAGAGAGCTTGACGGTGTCCAGGCGCATGTTCTCTCCGATGAAGTCTACGAATTCGTCGGAGGAGATTTCGCCGAGACCCTTGAATCGGGTGATTTCCACGCCGCTCTTCAGATCCTTGACAGCTTTGTCTCGCTCTTCGATGGAGTAGCAGTAGCGGCGCTCTTTCTTGTTATGTACGCGGAACAGGGGTGTCTGCAGGATGTATACATGCCCGCGACGGATGAGTTCCGGGTAGTATTTCATGATGAAGGTAAGGACCAGCATGCGGATGTGCATGCCGTCGTCATCGGCATCGGTGGCGACGATGATGTTGTTGTAGCGCAGGTTGTCCAGGTCTTCCTCCACGCCCAGGGCGGCGATGAGGAGGTTGAGCTCCTCGTTCTCGGCCACTCGTTTGCGGCTTTCCTTGAAGCAGTTGATGGGTTTACCGCGCAGGGAGAACACCGCCTGGTTGTTGGCGTTGCGCACCTTGGTGATGGTACCGGATGCGGAGTCACCCTCCGTGATGAAGATGGAGGTCTTCTCCCGCTGCTCTTCCATGCCCTTGGGGAACTTGGTGTCGTTGAAGTGGTAGCGGCAGTCGCGCAGCTTGCGGTTGTACACGGCCGTTCTCTTGGCGCGTTCGCGGGACTTCTTCTGGACGCCGGCGATTTCCTCTCGCTCGGCCTGGGAAGCCTTGATCTTCTCTTCGATCACCGGAACGATGTCCATGTGCATGTGGAGGTAGTCGTTCAGGTATTTGGTGACGAAGTCGTTCACGAAGGTGCGGATGGTGGGGCCGCGGTCCACGGCGGAGGTGCCGTCATGGCCCTTCACCTGCTTCTCCCACATGTAAGTGGAACCCAGCTTGGTCTTGGTCTGACCTTCGAAGATGGGTTCCTGGATCTGGATGGAGATAGCGCCGACGATACCCTGGCGGATATCCTCGGGCTTGTAGTCTTTCTTGAAGAAGTCCTTGAACGTCTTGGCGATGGCCTCTCGGTAGGCGGCCAGGTGGGTACCGCCGTCACGGGTGTTCTGGCCGTTGACAAAGGTGGCGATGTTCTCACCGTAGCTGTTGCCGTGGGTGAGGACGATTTCGATATCCTCGGCCTCCAGGTGGATGAGGGGATAGAGCGGAGTCTCGCTCATGTTCTCCGTCACCAGGTCCAGCAGGCCGTTTTCGCTCTTGTAGGCAACTCCATTCAGGTTCAGGGTGAGGCCCTTCTTGAGGTAGGAGTAGTTCTTGATCATGGTCTCCACAAATTCCATGTGGAAGGCGAAGTCGTTGAACATCTCCTCGTCCGGGGTGAAGCGGATGAAGGTGCCGTTTTTCTCATTGGAAGGGACGATGGCGTTCTCCAGGAGGACGCCGCGGCTGAAATGGGCATAGGAGCACTTGCCGTCTCGGTAGGAGGCTACGTAGAAATCTACCGACATGGCGTTCACGGCCTTGGTACCCACGCCGTTCATACCCACGCTCTTCTTGAAGTTGGTGTCGTCGAACTTACCGCCGGTGTTCAGCTTGGAGGTGGCGTCCACCACCTTGTTCAGCGGAATACCGCGGCCGAAGTCACGGACGGTCACCGTCTTGTCCTCGATGGTGATGTCGATGCGTTTGCCGAATCCCATGGAGAACTCGTCGATGGAGTTGTCGATGATTTCCTTCAGGAGGACGTAGATGCCGTCTCCCTGGCGTTCACCGTTGCCCAGACGGCCGATGTACATACCGGCGCGGCGACGGATGTGTTCGTTCCATTCCAGGGTCTGGATGGAATCGTCGTTGTAGCTTGTGTTTACTGTTTCAGCCATTCGTAGCCCTTAAATCTTTAACCCACAAATGTAAGCAAAAATCGCGGTTTTTACAAAAGAAAAAGCCTGCAGCATATGGCTGCAGGCCTTATCGCTCTGGCGTTCCGTAGGCTTAGGCCTCGGAGATGGCGCCGTTGGGGCAGGTGCCTTCGCAAGCGCCGCAGTCGATGCACTCGTCGGCGTTGATCTTGTAGGCGCCTTCGCCCTCGGAGATGGCGCCCACGGGGCAAACATCTGCGCAGGAGCCGCAGGAAACGCAAAGTTCAGGGTTGATAATTCTGGGCATAATAAGATATCTTTAAATTGTTGTTGTGTTTTCCAGACTGCGAAGATAGGCATTAAATTTGATTTTGAAAAGAACTGTGACTAACTTTGTCCCTATGAAAACCCTTATTTTATCAATCATATCTTTTGTTTTAGCCTTATCCCAGGCTGATGTCGTCAGCTGGGATAAGACGGTACATGACTTTGGAGATGTGTCTGTCAAGGACGGTCCGTTGTCCTGTACTTTTACTGTGACTAATAACGGCACGGAGCCTGTCACTATCTTCGAAGTCGTTTCTTCCTGCGGTTGTACCGACGTCAAGTGGAGCAGGGAGAAAATCCAACCCGGAAAGACCGGCACCGTCTCGGCCACTTATAAGAACGAAGACGGGCCCATGCCCTTTGACAAGACACTCACTGTCTATATATCCGGAGTCAAGAAACCCGTGATCCTTCGCCTCCGCGGCGTCGTTCACGAAAAGAAAAAGTCCCTTGCCGAGCTCTACGGAGCACAAAAGCTGGGGACTTTTGGTATGAAGACCCGCGAGTTCCAGGCCGGCACCGTCCGCCAGGGTCTCAGCGTCAGCGAGACCGCCCAGGTCGCCAACCTCGGCAAAGCCCCCCTCAAGGTGAGTTTTGCCGATGTCTCCGACCACCTCAGCGTCAGCGTATCGCCCAACCCCATCCCTGCCGGCAAGGTCGCTACGCTCAGCATGACCGTCCAGACCGCCCCCGGCGTGTACGGGCGGCAGACCTACAGGGCCACGCCCGTCCTTGACGGGAAGAAAGCATCGGCCCCCATCGAAATCATCGCCTGGACCCAGGAAAACTTCGCCGCGTGGAGCGACGAGGAGCGCTCGAAGGCCGCCCTCCCGTACTTCGACCAGAGCACCTTCAACTTCGGGGTGAGCAGGGACGGCAAGCCCGTCGAGGTGCGCTTCACCGTGACCAACCGCGGCAAAGCCCCCCTCCATTTCTTCCAGGCCGATGCCGACAGCCCCGCCCTTCGCCTCAAAGGGCCGATGGAAGACGTCGCGCCCGGCAAGAAAGCCACGCTGACCTTCGTCCTGAACCCTTCCGAACTAAAAAAAGGTGAGACCGTCATCATGATCAGTCTCACCTCGAATGCTCCGCTGCGGCCGCTTGTGAATCTTTTCGTGGCCGGCGAAATCAAGTAGTTTCTTTATTCAGCCTCGGCCGTATTGGCAGGCTTCATGACCAGTTCCAGGAAGTTGCCCTGGTTGACGAAGGCCTGTGCCATCGCCTGGATGCACTCCTTGGAAAGGTTGTTCACGGCTTCCTCGTAGAGGGCGTCGCGGTCCTCGCCGAAGAGGTAGTAGCGCTCGATGCTGGCCATCCACCAGTTGTTCTTCTGACGGCTCTCCGGCAGGTTCTTCTGCAGGTTGAGCTTGGCCATGCTCAGCTCTTCGTCGCTGGGGCCGTTCTCGGCCATCTCCTTGAACTCGCGGACGGCGATCTCGCGCAGACGGTCGCACAGGGCCGGCTTGCTGTCGAAGTCCACCTCGAAGATGGCGACCTCGCGGGGACGGCGCTTCATGGAACCGTTGGCGCTGGCGCCATAGGTGCCGCCTTCTTCCTCACGCAGGCTGTTGGTGTACTTCATGTCGATGAGGTAACCGAGGGCCTCGATGGCGGCGACATTCTCGTAGGTGTAGGGGATATCGGCCACATAAGCCTGGTAAACCGTGCTCTTGGGGGTCTGCATGTCCACCTCGACGACCTTCTGGACCTTGCCGTGGGCGTAGCCGTCTTTGTGGTCCACGTACTGCAGCGGCTTCTTGCCCTTCGGCAGGGAGCCGACGTACTTCTCGATGACGGGCTTGACGGCCTCCGGGTTGATGTCGCCCACGAGGACGAGGGTGGCACCGGCGGCATCGGCAAACATCTTCTTATAATAGGTCTCCACGACCTTCATGTCGGCCTTGGCGAGCTTCTCCTGGCTGATGATCCGGTGACGGACGTTGCCGCCGTAGAGGACCTTCAGGAGTTCGTCCTGGAACTTGTAATTGGGCTGGTTCTCGATGTTGGGCAGCAGGGAAGCGAGCTGGTTGATGCCGTTGTCCCATTCTTCCTGGTCGAAGCGGGGATCCGTGAACAGGAGATAGACCAGCTGCATGGCCGTCTCGAAGTCCTTGACGGTGGTGCTGCCGTTGATGCCGTTCTCGTTCTGGTTGAAGTACGGGTTCACGCTCAGGTTCTTGCCGGTGAGCATCTTCTGGGCGGTGGTGCCGGAGAACTGGCTCACGCCGGAGTTGCTTCTGAACAGGGAGATGATGTCGCTGTCGAAGGAGGCGATGTCTTCGTCGGCCACCAGGGAGGCGCCGCCCTGCTTGTACAGGTCGAAGATGATCTGGTCCTTGCGCAGGTCGGTGGGATAGACCACGACCTTGACACCGTTCTTGAGCGTCCATTCGGTGGCGCCGTAGATGGTGGTAGCGGTCTTGGAAATCTTGGAACCCTTGAGCTTGGCGGGATCCAGGAAGGCCTCGGGTACGTCACCGCCTTCGGGGGCGCTGATCTCGGAAGCTTCTACCTCGTCCATGATCTTGAGGATGTCCTCGGCGGTCGGGGTCTGGATGCCTTCCTTCTCGGGGCCGGAGTACACCAGCACGAAGTTCTTGCGGCCGTCATAGAGCTGGCCGATGACCTGGTTCACCAGGGCAGGGGTAATCTGGGCCATCATGGCCTGGGCGAGTTCCAGCTCGTCTTCGGGTTCCAGGATGGGATACTTGTCGAAGAAGTTGGAGATGATTTCGTCGATGAACTCGGGGTTCTGACGGGTGGCGGCGCGGTTGGCCTTGGTCTCCAGGGCCGACAGATACTCCTTCTTGACGCGCTCCAGCTCACCGTCGGTGACGCCGTAACGTTTGTAGCGCTCGACCTCCGTGTAGAAGGCGCGGAAACCGTCCAGGATGCAGTCGGACTTGAGGGCTACCTGGCCGGAGACGAACTCGATGTCCTCATAGATGAGGGAGCTCACGCCGAGGCCGCCTCCCAGGAACGGGGAATCCGGCTTGGCGGTGATGTCGCTGATGCGCTCGTCCATGACCATGGAGATAACGGTCTTGAGCATGTCCTGGGCATAGCCGATGGAGGTGGCGTTGATCAGCTCCGGGTTGGAGGGGCTGTGCCAGCCGAACTCGATGGACGGGTTGGAGGTTTCGGGATCGGTGACGATGCCGACGCGGGGCTGGTCATGGTCGGCGATCTCCTGGATGGGTTTCTTCACGGGATTCTCCTTGGCGGGGATGACGCCGAAGATCTCCTGGATCTTGGCCTCGGTGCGGGCCACGTCCACGTCACCGACGACGATGACGGCCTGGTTGCCGGGATGGTACCAGGTCTGGTAGAAATCCTTCAGGCTTTCGTATTTAAAGGTCTCCAGGTGTTCCTGCGTGCCGATGAGGGTGCACTGGGACAGTTTGCTGTCCGGGCCGAAGTAGTAGGGGAGGGCAGCTTCCATGTTGCGCCAGGAGGCGTTGCGGCGGGAGCGGCGCTCCTCGATGATGACACCGCGCTCGGCGTCGATCTCGGTGGGCTCGTTCAGGACGTAGTGGGAGTAATCGGCCAGGATCATCAGGCAGGAGTCAACGACGGTCTCCCGCTGGACGGGGATGTTGTTGAGCATGTAGTTGGTCTCCTCGAAGCCGGTGGCGGCGTTGATATTGCGGCCGAATTCGGCGCCTATGGAGCGCAGGTAATCCAGGATGCCCTTGCCGGGGAAATGTTCGGTACCGTTGAAGCACATGTGCTCCAGGAAGTGGGCGAGACCGTCCTGTTCCGGCTGTTTCTCCTGGATGGCACCGACGTTGGTGGCCAGGTAGAACTCTGCGCGGCCCGCGGGCAGCTCGTTGTGACGGATGTAGTAAGTGAGGCCATTTTCGAGGTGGCCGATGGTCACTTTCTCCGTGTTGGGGATTTTGGGGGTCTGGGCCAGGGCGGCCTCGACCTGTTCGCGGGTGGGTTCTTGCGCCATGGCCATGACAACCGTCAAGGCGAGGGCGCCCAAAGTAATGAATAGTTTTTTCATCGCTTTTTTGGGATTAGTTTAAACAAATATCTTTAAATTTGCGATATTATGCTGGATGATAACAAAATTCGTGCTTTTCTTACCGTTGTAGAGAAAGAATCTTTTTCTGCGGCGGCTGTGCAACTGGGCGTTACCCAACCTGCGGTGAGCGCACAGATTGCTTCCCTGGAGGCTTCACTTGGCGTCCAGCTGTTCCTGCGGGGCCGCGAACTGGCCCTTACGCCATCCGGAGAGGCATTTCTCCCTTATGCCAGACGCATCCAGGCCGCGTACGATCTGGCTAACGAAACTTTTTGTTCCGTGTTTTCGAAATAATAAAAAAAGAGTGACCTAAGTCAACTTGACTCTTGGGTCACCCTCTTCCAGATTCTTTATTTGCTGTCTTCGTAATTCTTGGCGATTGCCCATAAATCAACGCCTGGTTGTAGATTTATGATTTCTTCGCCGAAGAAGTGTTCGTCTGCGTTTATCATGATAAGAATAGAGTTCCTAAAGATAAAGGAATAAACAATTCTTGATCTAAAAACAGCTTTCTTATATACATCAGTTCTATATGAAATCGATTCGTATATATTCCCGTTGCTGGTTTTGTTTGCAGCTTTTTTGTAGGTCCCCCCA
>JAEEGK010026951.1_pt1 | contig 11652 bp, 6 predicted proteins | sample 8958771 | NCBI WGS metagenome assembly JAEEGK01 (sample SAMN16246547, study PRJNA631951) | gut metagenome | biome: gut microbiome; feature: rumen; material: SC-attached | host: Bos | place: Iran: Karaj | collected 2018-10 | reverse complement strand
TGATCGGCGGTAAGGTCGGAGCCATGGAGGGACGCACCATCGACGGTACAGTCTTCTCCGGAGAGAGGGAGCAGGCGATCCGTGCAGGCCTCGTCAGGAACGGATTCAAGAACACCGGAAAGGAGGTCATGTACGACGGTACCACCGGACGCCAGATCTCCGTTGACATCTACACCGGAGTCATCTTCTACGAGAAGCTGCACCACATGGTCAGCGGAAAGATGCACTGCAGGTCGCGCGGACCCGTACAGGTCCTCACCCGTCAGCCCACCGAGGGACGTTCCAGACAGGGAGGTCTCAGGTTCGGAGAGATGGAGAGGGATACCCTCACCGCTCACGGAGCGGCCATGGTCATCAAGGACCGTCTCCTGGACGAGTCGGACGGAACCCAGCTCTACGTCTGCGGCAACCCCGACTGCGGCCACGTCGCCATACCCGACAAGTACGGAAGCTACTACTGCCCCGTATGCAAGAACAACACATTGATCAGTCCCATACAGACGTCCTACGCATTCAAGCTCCTCATGGATGAGCTCCTGTCGATGGGTGTCGCCATGAGACTTCAGCTGGAGGAATTGAGATGATCTACGCCAACGGAATCACCAAGAGGATCAACGGGATCAGGTTCGCCAGCCTGTCCCCCGATGAGATCAGGAGGATGTCCGCGGTGAAGGTCATCACCGCAGACACCTACGACGATGAGGGATACCCCATCGACGGCGGTCTCATGGACCGCCACATGGGTGTAGTCGAGCGCGGACTCAAGTGCGCCACTTGCGGTGCCAGGTCCGACGACTGTCCCGGACACTTCGGTCACATCGACCTCGCAAGGCCGATCATCCACGTCGGTTTCATCAAGGAGATCGAGACCCTCCTGAAGTGCACCTGCGGCGAGTGCGGCAGGCTCATGCTCACCGACGAGCAGAAGGAGAAGCGTACCCTGTTCCTCGAGAGCGTCAAGAAGCTCGGAGGAGACTCGGACGATGTATACAAATACGCCAAGGAGACCGCCAAGCTCGCATCCAAGAACGCCTTCTGCCCCCACTGCGGAGCGGAGGTCGTGAAGATCAAGCTGGACAAGCCCACCACCTTCCACCTCGAGAACGAGGACAAGACCAAGCTCACCGCTCAGGACGTCCGCGACAGGCTCGAGAGGATCCCCGAGGACGACCTCGTCATCCTGGGAATCGACCCGAAGGCATGCAGGCCCGAGTGGATGGTCCTCCAGGCACTGCCCGTCCCCCCTGTCACCGTCAGGCCTTCCATCAGGCTCGAGTCCGACGACAGGTCCGAGGACGACCTCACCCACAAGCTCGTCGATATCATCCGTATCAACCAGAGGCTGAGGGAGAACCGTGACCAGGGAGCACCCCAGCTGATCGTCGAGGATCTTTGGGAGCTCCTGCAGTACCACGTCACCACGTACTTCGACAACCAGGTACCCGGAATCCCGCCCGCGAGGCACAGGTCCGGACGCCCGCTGAAGACACTGACCCAGAGGCTCAAGGGAAAGGAGGGACGTTTCAGATCCAACCTGTCCGGAAAGCGTGTCAACTTCAGCGCCCGTACCGTCATCTCGCCCGACCCGCTCCTCTCCATCAACGAGGTAGGTGTACCGGTCGCGGCGGCCAGGGAGCTCACCGTCCCCGTATGTATCAACGAGAACAACATCGAGTACATGCGCTCGTTCCTGATGAGGGGACCCGTCGCATTCAAGAGGTTCCTCAAGCACGACGAGGAGGGCAACGAGTACTACGACTGCGAGGCCGCGAGGGAGTTCCTCAACGCCCGCAAAGCCGAGATCGACATGGACAAGGACTACCTCCCCGGTGTCAACTACGTCATCAGGGACGATGGACGCAGGATCAAGATCATGGACTCCAACGTGGAGTTCCAGGCCGAGAACCTCAACATCGGATACGTCATCGAGCGCCAGCTCACCGACGGAGATGTCGTCCTGTTCAACAGGCAGCCCTCGCTGCACAGGATGTCCATGATGGCCCACCGCGTCAGGATCATGGCAGGCAAGACCTTCAGGTTCAACCTCTGCGTCTGCCCGCCGTACAACGCGGACTTCGACGGAGACGAGATGAACCTCCACGTCCTCCAGAGCGAGGAGGCCAGGGCAGAGGCACGCATCATCATGCAGGTCCAGGAGCACATCCTGTCGCCCAGGTACGGAGGACCCATCATCGGAGCCATCCACGACCACATTACCGGAGCATACTTCCTCACCCACGAGGGTGACGGCAACAGCCCCAGGTTCGACAGGTTCGAGGCCATGAACATCCTCAGCAAGATCGACAACGTCAACCCCGACGCCGAGGCGGAGGAGAAGGACGAGATCGGAGGAATCGTCATCCCCGAGCCCTACATCGACGAGAACGGAAAGGAGTACTGGACCGGAAAGCAGCTGTTCAGCACCATCCTGCCCAAGGACTTCAGCACCACCTTCAAGGCGGCCATCTGCCACGGATGCAAGGACGGATGCAAGAAGGAGAACTGCCCCTACGACGCATACGTCAAGATCCGTGACGGACAGCTCCTCATGGGAACCATCGACGTCAAGGGAATCGGTAACAGCAAGGGTAAGATCCTCGACAGGATCGCCCGTGACTACGGAGCGGCCAGGGCCAGGAAGTTCATCAACCAGGTCACCAGGCTCGCCCTCGGTACCATCATGAACCACGGTTTCAGCACCGGTATCGACGACGAGGACATCCCCGACCAGGCGGTCGCGGAGATCCGCGATTACAACGACAGGTGCATCGAGGACGTCGAGAAGCTCATCGAGTCCTACAGGGACGGAACCCTCAACCAGCTGCCCGGACGTTCCATCGAGGAGACCCTCGAGGCACACGTCCAGAACAAGCTCGAGGAGGCCCGTGACAACGCAGGACGCATCACCGCAGAGTACCTCGGTATGACCAACCCCGCCGTCATCATGGCGAAGTCGGGAGCCCGTGGTTCGATGCTCAACCTGTCTCAGATGGCAGGATGCGTCGGTCAGCAGACCGTCCGTAACGAGAGGCTGAAGAGAGGATACCACTACAGGACCCTCCCGCCCTTCGAGCCCAACGACCTCGGAGCGTACGCCAAGGGATTCGTCACCAACTCCTACAAGACCGGACTGTCCCCGGCGGAGTTCTTCTTCCACGCAATGGGAGGAAGGGAAGGACTGGTCGATACCGCGGTCCGTACATCCAGATCGGGATACATGCAGAGGAGGCTCGTCTCCGCACTGGAGGACCTGAGCCTCATGAACGACGGTTCCATCAAGGACGCCAACGACTGCATCATCCAGTTCAAGTACGGTGAGGACGGAGTCGATCCGGCCAAGGCGGTCGCAGGAAAGATCGTCGACTACGACGACCTGTTCACCGAGGTCCTCGGAGACCTCGGAGACGAGTTCCTGAAGTTCGACAGTGGAGTCCAGGGCGAAGACTACGGAAGCCGCGAGGACAACGGTTACGAGGCCGAAGGAGACGACGAGGAGTCGATGGAATTCGAGACCGACGACAACGAGTACGAGGGTGAGTGAAATGGTTTCCCTTACACAGACAATCGATAAACTGGTCACCAGGGGCATCGCCCAGGAGACCGCTGAGAAAGTGGTAAACGAGTTCGGACTCACCTCCCTCAAGGCCATCACCGAAGCGGGTGCCGGAGCACTCGTCGAGAAGGGACTGTCGGCCGAGGAGGCCGAGTCGGTCGTCCGCGCCGCGGCAGGCAAGAAGCCCGCCAAGGAATCCGCGGCGTCCGCACCCAAGAAGGTCGATGAGCCAGCAGTCACTTTCGAGTACATCAGCAAGGCCACCGAGAAGACCGAACTGGAGCTCAAGCTCGAGAAGTACAGGAACGAGATCGATCCCGCACTCCCCGAGAAGGTGATCTCCGAGATCGCTTCCCGTCTGGAGAAGAAGTACAACGAGATCCCCGAGGAGAAGTACAGGGAGCTCATCGTCAAGGCGGACGAGATGTACAAGAAGCGCCTGATGGTGCCCCACGAGTCCGCGGGAGTCGTAGCGGCGCACTCCATCGGAGAGCCCGGTACCCAGATGAACATGCGTACATTCCACAACGCGGGAGTCGCGAACATCCTGACCACCCAGGGTCTGCCCAGGCTCGTGGAGATCGTGGATGCCAGGCACTCGAGCACGCCGTCCATGGACATCCCCCTCAAGGGACTGGCCAAGGTCGACTCCGAGGTCGCCAAGCGCGTGTCCTACGACATCGAGGCCACCAAGCTCATCGACATCGCGGACATCATCACCGACACCACCGACATGCAGCTGGTCATCAGGCCCATGCTGAACAAGATGGACAAGCGCGGAATCACCATCGACGACATCGTCGCCAAGCTCAGGGACAACAGGGTCCTCAAGGGCGTGCCGATCGAGGTCGGAGAGATGAACGACGGATACGCGATCACCGTGTCCTGTCCTCCCGACAACCCGTCGTACAAGGTCCTCCAGGCGCTGTCCAAGGCCGTCAGGTCCTCGATCATCAAGGGAATCGAGGCAGTCGACAGGGCACTCATCGTCGAGGACAAGGAGAACGGAGGACTCAAGATCGTCACCGAGGGCAGCGACCTCAAGGCCGTGCTCGCCGTCGAGGGCGTCGACACCTCCAAGGTCAGGACCAACGACATATGCGAGATCGAGAGCGTCCTCGGAATCGAGGCCGCCAGGAACTCCATCATCGAGGAGGCCAGCGGAACCCTCGCCGACGCAGGACTTACCGTCGACATCAGGCACATCATGCTGGTGGCGGACATCATCACCAACATCGGTTACATGAAGGCCATCGGTAGGTTCGGAATATCCGGAAAGAAGAGCTCGGTGCTTGCCAAGGCATCGTTCGAGATCACGACCAAGAACCTGATGATCGCCGCCATGAGCGGTGTCGTGGACGACATCGCCGGAGTCGCGGAGAGCATCATCGTCGGTCAGCCGGTCACACTCGGTACCGGCGCAGTAAACATTATTTACAAACCCAAGAACAACACCCAAACGGGGGATGAAGAATGATTGATATCGGAAGAGCATTGAAGTCCGCAATCGCGACCGGAGAGGTCGTGTTCGGAGTGGATCAGACAGAGAAAGCAGTGAAGGCCGGCAAGGCACAGCTGGTCATCGTGGCGAGGAACTGCCCCAGCGCAACCCTCACCGCCGGTGACATCGGCGTGAAGGTCTTCACCTACGATGGTAACAACATGGAGTTGGGTGCGATCAGCGGAAAGCCGTTCTCGGTTTCTGCGCTCGCAGTCATCGACAAGGGTACCTCCAACATCTTATCGCTGTGAGAGACATGTCAGCAGATATCGTACTCACCGAGGATACGCTCAGGTACATATCCCTGTTCGAGTCCATCACCAAGAACCGTGTGATCGTCAAGGACTGCATGGAGACCGAGGACAAGCTGGTCTTCGTGGTCGGAGAGGGACAGGGAAACACCGCCGTCGGTAAGAAGGGCGAGAACGTCATCAAGCTCAAGGACAAGACCGGGAAGAACATCCAGGTCGTCGAGTACTCCGATGACCCCTCGCAGTTCGTCATGAACGTGTTCCACATCTACGGCCCCCAGAAGGTCGAGATCGAGCAGCGCGGAAACATCACCCACGCCACCGTCACCGTGGACCCCAAGCTCAAGGGCAGGGCCATCGGTAAGGCGGGGAAGAACCTCCGCATCGCCAGGGACATCGTCAACAGGCACCACGAGATCCAGAGCATCAGCGTAGACTGAACGTGGCCCCCGTGTTCGGTCGCCCCGGTGAAAACCTTCAAACCACTTACCTTTTATTTTCACATGTGCCAGCATGGGCCATGTTCAGTTCAGGGGAGCGCGTTCGACCTCGAGACGGTCGGCGGTCGGGTACTCCTCGACCTCGTAGCATCTGAACGGGAGCTCCGGAGCGATCTCCTCCAGCACCCAGGGCGCCACCTCCAGCCTGTTGCGCTCCTCGTCCAGGTTCATTAGGACGTCGGGGACGTCGTACTCCTCCGAGAGGATCCTCTTCGCTTCGGACAGGTCGCCGTACAGCACGCCCTTTATCACGGTGCCGTCGTCGGTGATGACCTCGTACTCCTTGGCGCTCTTCTCCGCCTTCCTTTTAAGACGGTTCCTGAGCTGGACGCCGTCCTTGAACGTGGACGAGCAGAAGTGCATCCTCAGGTCCGGGTGCCTCTTCATGACGTACTCGGCGGTCTCCAGCGAACCCTTGACGGCGGATGATAGTTCGTCCACGAGACCGTAACCGTACTTCTCCATCATGTCCCAATTGCTCTCGGAGAACTCGAGCTCGTTGAGGTTGACGAAATCGATGCCGATGCTCTGCGCGTAATCCGCGAGAGCATCCAGCCCGTCCCTGTGATCCGGGAGTGCTGGCACTTCTATCCCTACGTCGATGTCGACGGTGTCGACGATCTCCTTCAGGCGGGTGTCCTGCATGTGGTCCCACATGTCCGTGCGGGGATGGAAGCGGATTTCGTCCAGTCCCGCCTCCGCGACCTGCCTGACCTTCGCGGGGTCGATGGTCGACGTGTACAGGTGGATGTGGTGCTCCGGGCCGAAGTGCTCCTTGAGCATCCCGATGGCGTTGACCGTGCGCTCCACGTTCATCAGCGGGTCTCCGCCGGTGATACCGGTGCCGGTGGCGTCCATGGATTCCGCCTCCTCGAGGATGGCGGCCTTGCTGTTGGTCTTCAGCTCGTTGGCGTAGATGCAGTCCCTGCCCTTCTTCTCGAACGATACGGGGCAGTAGTAGCATCCGGTGTCGCACCTCCCGGTGACGAACAGCACCATCTTGCCTCCGACCAGGCAGTGCTCGCATCCCTTGGCCAGCGGGCCGTTCCTCAGCGAACCGCAATCCATCCTCTCGAACTTCATCGCTCTGCCATCGGTGCAATCGCTTAAAAACTTCGTGCGTCTATCTAGGCATCATGAAGAGAGAGACCGGAGTCGTCCTCGCGCTGGACGAGACCAATCCCGAGAAGGCGCTGGAGATCGTCAGGAGCGTAGCCCCGTACATCGATGCCGTCAAGATCAACTGGCCGCTGGTGCTTTCGGCCGGACCCGACATGATCGGGAAGCTGTCGGAGGTCAAGGACGTCATCTGCGACTTCAAGGTCGCCGACATCCCCAACACCGTCCGTCTCATAGTGGAGAACTGCGTGGCGAGAGGCGCAGCAGGCATCATCGTCCACGCCTTCACCGGGGACGATTCCATGCGCGCCGCCGTGGAGGCCGCCGCTGGGAAGGCGATGATCATCGCGGTCACCGAGATGAGCCACCCCGGAGGGAAGATGTTCACCGCCCAGCATGCCGAGGAGATGGCCAGGATGGGATGCGAGAACGGCGCCGTCGGATTCATCGCGCCCGCCACCCGTCCCGACAGGATCAAGCTGATCCGCAGCATCGTCGGCGACAGGCTGATCCTCACCCCCGGTGTCGGGGCGCAGGGTGGTTCCGCATCCGCCGCCATCGAGGCAGGCGCCGATTACGTCATCGTCGGGCGCGCCATCTACGAGGCAGAGGACCCCGCGGCCGTGGCCCGCTCCATCGCGGAATCCATAAAGCACCTCATCTGAACCGCACCGGATGGGGCATCTTCCCCTTTTCCTTTTATTATATTAAATTAGGCGCGGGTGATACGTTATATAGGAGTGCAACAATCCTCCGCCATTCTACTTAGCGGAGAATATCAAATGGCAAAAAACACGACCGAACCAACGGAGCCGCAGACGAAGCCTGCGGCAGAGCCCAAGGCATCCAAGCCCAAGGCCTCCGGAAGGAACTGGCGCCCGGCGATCATCATCGCCATGGTCATGTTCCTGGCAGCCTTCGTGAGACTCGCATTCTCTATCGGCGTATCAGCCGGAAGCGATTTCGCGCTCTCTGGAGGCACAGATGCATCGAACAACCTGCGTTTCATCCAGGCACTCGTCAACGACGGCGAGTTCATCTTCAAGGACGACTGGATGAGCTACCCCGAGGGTACAGTCCTCGTCGTTCCCGTGCTGTTCGCATGCGCCATGTCCGCATTGGCAGGTCTCTTCAACATCTTCCTCAGCGACGTGACCACGTCGTCATCGCTCGCCCTGGCCGTCTCCGGACCGCTGTTCGGTGTGCTGGCCTGTATCCCCATGTACTTCGTGGGAAGGGAGATGTTCTCCAGCAAGCTGGCTGGATATGTATCGGCGGCGTTCCTCGCGCTGTGCCCGGTGTTCGTTCAGGAGACGGTGTTCTCCAACGGTACGGGCATGTCGTTCGCCCTGTTCTTCTTCCTCTTCGGAGTGTACTATCTGATCAGGGCGCTCAAGGACATCAACGATAACATCTCCGCTTACAAGACATCGATCATCGCGGGAGCATTCATCGCACTGGCGATGCTCTCGTTCACCGACCTCAGGCAGGTCGCTATCCCCTTCGTCATCGTCATGGTCATCCAGGTCATCGTCGACCGCTTCAAGGGAAAGGACCCCAGGCCCGCAAGCACCGTCCACTCCATGGTGCTGGCCATCGGATTCGTCATCCCCTGCGCAGTGTACACCGTGCTCGGCTACTGGGATGCGCTGGTCTCCGGTACCTTCTTCTTCGTCGTCCTCGCGATCGGATTCACCACCGCCTACGCATGGACCTACAGGAAGCCCTGGATCCTCACCCTGCCGATATTCTCGATCGTCTGCATCGCCATCCTCGTGGTGCTCAGCTTCGTCGCACCCGAGTTCTACGCCGATGTGGTCAGCGGCAACTCGCCCATGAGCCCGGATTACGCCTCCGTCATCGGAAGGCAGTACCTCACGCTCTCGCAGCTCACGTCATTCTACGGTGTGATCACCTATTGGTTCGTCTTCCTGCTCTGTCTGTACATGGCGTACAGGTACCTCAGGAACGCATCCTCCGCTCTGTACACGTTCACACTGGTTTGGCTGTTCACCATGACCCTCACCCTCGGACACGACGCGGTCCAGGCGGCATTCGCCGCACCTGTGTTCGCGCTCGGTTTCGCGGCTGTGGTCAAGACGGTGTTCGAGCACGTCAACTTCAAAGCATACTTCTCCGGCATCAAGACCGGTACCGGGGCCAAGACCAAAATCAAGAGGTTTGTCAGCCCCATCCCGTTCATGACCATCCTCATCGCCGTCCTGCTCGTCGCGGGACCCAACATGATGCAGGTCGTGGATGCGGGTATCTCCAGCAACGATGCCGACGATTACAACGAGCAGATCGAGCCCGTCATCGGTTCCGAACAGTTCGGAACGCTCGGCTACTACGTCAAGACCGATGACACCTGGAAGGTCAGGGAGGCCTACGAGTCCGTCAGGAACAGCGACGGCGCCTTCGTCACCTGGCTGTCCTATTCGGACGACGCCAAGATCTACGCCAACATGAAATCGTTCACCGACATGTACGGCAACGGTTCAGTTGCGGCATCCAACATCCTGCTGGGCAACGCGGTCAATGGAAGCTCCGCGGCCGTCCTCCTGATCATAGCGATCAACGACGCCGGACTCACCGACGACGTGAAGGGCAAGCTGACGACCGCAGGGATCAGTGCCGAGGACGTCACCCTCATCGGCAACGTCCTGAACGATGCGGACTTCGTTCCCGCCGAGGGACAGAAGACCGTCAGGGAGCAGGTCACCACCGACTACGACACCTACGGTGCGGTCGAAGGCGGAATCAGCGACGAGAACGTCAAGTTCCTCTGGCTCAGCAACTACATCGCGGCGAACTACCACAGCTACACCATCGACGAGGCCTACGACGCGCTCGGATACAAGAGCCCGTACATCATGATCACCGGGGACATGCTGCCGTTCTACTACGGCTATTCCGGTGTCTTCGACCAGATGGCGATGCTCAACGGATACGAGGTCAGCACCTCCAACGGTACCGTTCCCAAGTTCACCACATTCTCCTACAACACGTACATGACCGGGGTCTACGACTTCACCAGCGCCATGTTCGACACCATGATCTACAGGGCGTACATCGGAATGTCCCCCTCCGAGGCGGGATACTCCTCGATGGGCGCATACCTCAGCGCGCTGTCCGCGGCCAACGCCTCGCTGCAGATGCACCCCGGATACGGGCTCAGCAACTACAACGTCGCCTACTGGCAGGTCATGTACAACCCCAGCAACAGCGCTTCTGCATCCGACGACGGATGGGTGCAGATGGAGGCCAAAGCCGCCATCGCCAAGCAGAAGGCCGAGGGAGGACTCATCAACTACGTCAGCGGACTCCCGATCATCCTCAACTACGTGTCCAACTCCACCGGAACACCGGTCAGCGGAAAGGTCACGTACGCGAATCCCAGCGATCCGTACGAGCTTCGTGCCGTACGTGTCACCGCTGTGGATGGCAACGGGGTCGTACGTGCGACCACCCACACCGGAGATGACGGTACATATCAGCTGTTCGTCTCCGACCTTACCAACACCAGGATCGTGTTCTGGGGCGGAGCCGGTACCTCCTCATCCGGAGGAGTCATCATCGGAAACGAGCCGGCAGCAGCTCAGGTCGATCTTCCCACGCCCGTCGTTACGACCCGGGATATCACCCTTGGTCTGGACAACGGTCTCGGAACCGGGGATGCGGTCGTTGACGGCATGAATGTCCTCCTGTATACAGTCACGATATCGAACGAGAAGACAGGGGTCACCAAGGTCTTCAACGCCGGAAGCCCCCTCGATGGAGGTGTGTTCAAAGGCGTCGGTATCGGTTCCCAGACGATCACCGTCAAGGACGGGGACACTCAGATCGCCAGCGCTACCGTGAACGTCTCCGAGACCACAGATAAGGTCAGGCTCGCGACCGAGCTCAGCGATTACACGCTGACCCTCGTCGACATATACGGCGCCCCTGTATCCACGACGGTGGATCTGGACGGACCCAAGCCCCAGGGCGGCGCAACCGACGCCAAGGGAGAGCACACCTTCACGAACCTCCTCGCAGGCACGTACACCGTGTCCGTGCCCGGCTACTACGTCGCATCGCCCAGCATTACCGTGAGCTCCACCGATAACAAGACTACGATCACGGTCTACAACGCCGCGAACTTCAGCATCCTCAGCATGCCTGCCGGCATCACGGAGGGCACGCTGTTCGTGTACGGGGACGCATACTCCGCCTCCAAGCTCATCAGTTCGACCGATATGGACATCGTCCTGCCCGTGACCGACACCGGTTCGGCGACCAGGTACACCATGTACATGATCGTCGGTGACAAGATCTACTCCGCGGTCGCGGACAGCTCCGTCAGCACCACCGTGACTCTCATCGAGAACCCCCTCGCCACCGTCACCGGTGTCCTGAAGAACTCCGACGGCGACGCGGTCTCCGGAGAGGTGTACTTCATGTACAACGGCGGAACGGAGAAGTACAAGGCGGTCGCGGATTCCGAGGGTAAGTTCAAGGCGTACGTGCCCGCGGGCGAGGCGGTCGTCTACGCCACCGACAGCACCGACGCGTGGTTCTACAGCACTACCTTCGTGGCTGGCGCTAACCCTGATAAGACCATCGAAATGAAGGACGCGGACAAGGTCTCCAATGGGGCCAGTCTCGCATGGTCCGGGGTCAGCTTCTCGTACGATATGATGAAGGTGACCGTCGCGGACGCATATCCGATGGAGATCATGATCAACA
>JAEEGK010026950.1_pt1 | contig 11652 bp, 7 predicted proteins | sample 8958771 | NCBI WGS metagenome assembly JAEEGK01 (sample SAMN16246547, study PRJNA631951) | gut metagenome | biome: gut microbiome; feature: rumen; material: SC-attached | host: Bos | place: Iran: Karaj | collected 2018-10 | reverse complement strand
AATATTAAATATTATATTGATTTTATATGTTATTTTAATTATAGTTTGGATAATGTAACCAATAAATTATAAAAACTTGTGTATTTTACAATTAATATCATTATATAGTTATTTTATTATTATACAGGTATATAAAACGAACTTTTTATATTATATAAAATTATAAAAAAATTTATTTTTTTTTATTTTAAAATTAATAAATTTATTTAGATTAAATTAAAACAAAGTTAAAAAATGAATCCTCAAAATAGATATGCTTTATATCATGAAATTGGAAACGGTTCTTTTGGTAAAGTTTATTTAGCAGAAGATACAATAACAAAAAGAAAAGTAGCAATTAAAAGAATGGAAAAGAGTAAAATTGTATCAAATCCTTATTTATTGCAAGCATTTTGGAAAGAAATAGAAATAATGAAGAAATGTAAGTGTAAAAATTCGGTTGAATTCATAGAATTAATTCAATCTCAAAATAATTTTAATGTAATAATGGAATTATGTGATTTAGATTTACATCAATATTTATTTATAAAACCAACAGGATTATCAACAGAAGAAATAAGGAAAATTTTACTTCAATTAAATAACGTTTTTCAAATTATATATTCTCAAAAAATAATGCATAGAGATTTAAAATTAAAAAATATAATGTTAAAATATTTAAATAGTGAAAAAACAGAATATGAAGTTAAATTAAGTGATTATGGTTTTAGTAAAGCTTTAGATGAAAATTTAATAACTAATACTCATTTAGGAACACCTGTTACAATGGCACCTGAAGTTTTAAGTAATAAATATTATAGTTTTAAAGCTGATTTATGGAGTGTTGGTGTTATTATTTATCAATTAATTTTTAAAGAATTACCTTATTTTGCTTTAAATGAAGAAAAAGTTCTTGAAAAAATATTGTCTAGAACTCCTATTAAACAATGTAATGATGTTGTTTTAAGAGATTTAATTAATAAATTACTTGTTGTTGATCCTGAAAAAAGAATTGGATGGAATGAATATTTTACTCATCCTTTTTTTAATCAAGTTGTAGATTTTAATTATAATAATTTTAATTATAATAATAATGGGTTTAATAATTTTATTACTTGTATTGACAAATATGAAAAATATAGTAAAATTAAAGAGTTTAGTTTTGGAATTGATATTAAAGACTTTAAAATTTTTATTGGAAAGGAAAATTCAAGTAATTTAATTTTTTATATTAAACAATATTCAAAATCTTTTGCAAATAAACATATTCAACAAATTAAAAATGAAATTAATTTATGTAATTTATTTCAATTTAATAAACATGCAATTCAATTTTATAAACTTGATAGTGATAATAATTATACTTATTTATTATTTAAATATGAAAAAGGAGAATCTTTATATGATTATTCTCAAAAAAATGATATTGATGAAGATAAATTAAGGAAAATAAATCTTGATTTTTATGAGAATTTAGCCTTATTCATTAATGTTAATCAAATTCAATTTAATATTTTATCAATTTATAATTTCATTGTAAATCAAAATGATGAATTAATTTTATTTGATTTTGGATTAATTAATTTTCTTTTACCAGAAGAAATTAAAAAAGAATATTTTATAACATCACTAAATGAAATGAATAAAATATCAGGAAAATCAAGTATATTAAATTATGGAATAACATTATATAAAATTTATTTTAAAGATGAAAAAAATATTGAAATTAATAATAATATTATAAAGATTCCAAATAATAAACAAATATCAAAAGAACTTATATCATTTTTATCAAAATGTATTTATAGAAATATAGAAAAAAGACATTCTTGGAATTCATTTCCTCTTGATTCATTTCTTTATTCTTCTTTAATTGATAACAATAATTCAATTTTAATTGATAAATCAAAATTAGAGATTATACTTACAGGATTAGAATATAGATTTCAATTCATTGTTGATTATTATAATTCAATTGATTTTAGTGAAAAAAATTCCAGAACATTTTTAAATGAAATTGGGCAATTTTTAACAATATCTTTTATTGAATTAAAAACAATTAGAAAAATATTTGATAAATGTATAAGAAAAGATAATAATTTTTCATCAGAAGAAGAAATATCATTTCTTCAAATTAATAAACAATCTAAATATCATTTTATAACTTATAATTTAGGTTCAATTAGTAAAAATAAAAAAATATTTAGTGAAGATACTAATGATTTATTAATTGCTTTTATGGAAAAAACAAAATCTTTATTAAGTAGTATAATAAAAATAATTATTAAAATAAAAAAAATTGATAAAAATGTTTGTCAATTAGGAGAAAATTCAAATACTTTTATAAAAAAATTATTAGACTCTTTTAAAAAAAGTAATATTCAAAATTATTTTTATAATTTAACACAAGAAGGAATTCAACTTTTTGAAATAAGAGATCTAAAAAAATCAAATCAAAAATTTACAATTGCAGAATTTTTAAGTGAATATATTATTTTTATGAAAACTTTTATGACTGATAATAATAAAAATATTAATAATTTTAATTTAATAAATAAATTCTTTAATTCTGAAGAACAAATTTATATAACTACAATTTTAATGAAAGAAGAAAAAGAAAAATATTTATTTGTTTCTTTCTTAGGTGGAATGTTTAGATATTATTATAATCAAATAAATAAAGAAGGAATTAAATTAATTGAAAATGAAAAATATATGAATTATGCATTTGATGGTTTAATTCAATTTTATCCTTCTCTTATGAAAATGGTTATTGATTCAAAAGAAATTAAATAATTTAAATACATTATTAAAACAATTTTTTTTAGATTTTATTATATATATAAATTAATATTTTTTAAAAATACTTTCAATATATTTTTTATTTAATCTTAATTCAGTATAAATCAAAGCATAATAATTTTTTTTTTCATTGATATTAAATTTAAAAATAATCATATATTTATTTTCTTTAACAACAGAAATATAATGAGAAGAATCATTTTCATCATAATCAATTCTATTATTATCTTTTCTAATAATAATAGGTTTAGATTCACATAAAACATGATCACCATTATAACTTAATAAAACAATATCAAAAATAAGAAAATTTTCAAGAACATCTTTCATAGTAAGTGATTTAATATCAAATCTAATTTTATTCTTATTTGCATTAACAGATTCATTTATATAATATAAATCATTCATATTTTCATCTTCTTTAAAATCACATGTTGTAACAGAAAGAGAGAAATAAATTTTATTCCATGATTTTAAATTAATTAAAAGTGAATAATCATATAATCCAAATTTACTATCACAATCACATTCATAATCTAATTTAAAAGTATGAATTCCATATAAAAAATCAAAAGCTTTTTCACATATTTTACATATTGGTAAAGAAATATTTATAAAAAAAATGTAATTTTTATCATATGTACAAAGTATTAAATCTTCATAATAATATATTTTAAAAACTTTATTAGTTAATCCATCATTTTCAGTTATATTTAAATGAATTTGTTTTAAATTATATTCTGCAATAGGTTGATTAAATAATCCAATTTCTTTTGCATTAAATAATAATTTTATATTTTGGATTTTATTTAATTCTTGATATACTTCATCAAAATGAATTAAGAAATTTATATGAGAAAGAATTTTATTTGTTAAAATATATTTAACTGGATATAATTTATTATTTATTGATATATAATAATAAGGTTTGAGATTTTTATATAAATTATTTGTAAAATAGTAATGATCTTTTTTGGCTGAATAAATATTTTTTTTATATTTAGTTAAAAATTTCTTTTTTAAATCATCATAATTTTTCTGAGCAACAGTTTTTGATTTATTTATATAAATAATTCTCCAATTTGCTCTATATTTTTCATAGTCAATTGGTTCATTTGGAGGTATACAAAATTTTTTTACATAAAAATTATACCAAACATCATCACAAGCTACTCCAATTCTAAAAAATTGTTTATTTGATAACATAAAATTATATAAAGATTTTGGATCTAAAAAATATACAATTGTATATAAATAATTATCTTTTATAAATCTTTTTTTAACAGAAGCATATTTTTTATTTCTTTGAAAAGGTAAAATTTCTATTTTGTTTTTTTGAAATAATGGATTTTTATTATTAATATTATTTGTTTTTGAGTTTATTTTTTGATTTTGAGTTATTTTTATATTTGGCTTTATATTTGTAGTTATTTTTTTTGAATTTAAATTATTTGTTTTTGATATTTCATTATTTGATTTTTTATCAACAAGGTTTTTTTTAATTTTTTCCATTTTATAATTAAATTAATTATATTAATTTTTAAAATATTTAGTTTAAAAATGAAAAAATTTAATTTAGAAATAGATGTAGAAGAGGAAGAATTAGAAAATGAAAATGAAGATATTAATAACAATAATATTGATATTAATATTAATAATAATAATAAAAATAATAATAATATTAATAATGATAATAATATTAATAATAATAATATTAATAATAATAATAATAATAATAACACATATGAAGAAATTAAAAATTTTTATAATGGACCATTTAAAAATAGTTTAAATGAAGAATATGATATTTCATATAATAAATGGATAACTCAAGATAAGAATTTAAAATTTTTATGTTCTGATTTTCCAATTCCAAACAATGAAGAAATAATAAAACAAATAATAAAAAGAAGAGATTACCCATGTGAATTAAAATTATTAAAATGGATAACTGAAGATAATGAACATAAACAAAACTTTACAAAAATATCAAATTCAAAAACAAAATTAAATAGACATAATGATATTTTACCATATAAATATAATAATGTAACAATAGATAATAATAATAATAATAATATAAATATAGATAATTACATTAATGCAAGTTATATTGATGGTCCATTAAAAGAAGATAAAAAACTATTTATTGCTACTCAAGGTCCTCTTTCAGGAACAATTTTTTCTTTTTGGAAAATGATTATTTCTCATAATATTAATTTAATTATTATGTTATCTAATGTTTATGAAGAAGGAAGAGAAAAAAGTGAATGTTATTGGCCTACAAGTGAAGATAATAATTTAATATTATATAAAGATAATGATAATGAAAAAAAAGATATTAATGATAAAATTGTTTTGAAATTAGTAAAAGAAGAAATTTTGGAAAATAATTCTATTGTTAAAAGAACTTTTAAATTAAATGAATTAAAGGAAATTAATCAAATTCAAATTTTATGTTGGGGAGATCATGATATTCCAAAAGATAATTTGATATTTAATAAAATTATAAATTTATTAATAAATAAAATAAATGATAATAGAATTCAAAATCCAGAAATACCAATTTTAATCCATTGTTCTGCTGGAGTTGGTAGAACAGGAACTTTTATTGCTATTTGTCAAATTATAAAATGCTTAGAAAAAATTAAAATATTGAAAAAAGAACCTATTTTAAATGTTTTTAATGTTGTTAGAAAATTAAGAGAACAAAGATATTCTATGGTTACTGATACAATACAATATAAAAGTATATATACTTTGTGTATTAATTGGATTAAAGAAAATATTTATAAAAATATTCATAATATTGAATATAATCTTCATAAATAAAATATAAATATTTTAATTGAATAATTTTTTTTAATATTTTAGCAATATAATATTTAAAATATTATTTTTAACATTTTATAATATTATTAAATGATTTAATTTTTTGTTTTTAATTCATTAATTACTAATACACACTTTTAATAAATTTAAAAATAAAAAATTATATTATTTTAATTATTTTTAATTTTATATTTGAATAATATGTTAAAATGTTTTAATAAACAAAAGCATTTTTTTTTTTAAGTTTTATTTAAATGGAACCTAATATATTAAAATTATTACCATATAGATTTATAAAATGTTCATCAGAAGACCCAAATCATCCTTTAGTTTCATTAATATCAAATGAGCAAAATGAAGGTTGGATTTCATATCCTTTTTGTCAATATCCTCAAGAAATAGTAATTCAATTTACTCAACCAATTCTTTTAAGAAGATTAAATTTAATAATACATCAAACTAAAATTCCAAGTAAAATAGAATTATATTATAATTTTCCACAATATTATAATGATTTTTATGTTGATATTAATTCAATAATTTTTGAAAAAATTGGTTTTGTTTATCCAGAATCATTATATAAAACTGATTATAATTTAAGAGAATTAAAATCAATGAATGTAAATGAAAATGTATATTTTTTAAAGATAGTTTTTGAAAAATGTATTTATAATATTCATAATCCTTTTAATCAAGTTGGAATATGTGGAATAGAATGTTTAGGTTATGAATTTACAAAAGAAAATATTAATTTTATATTTCCAAATAGAGAAAAAGAAATTGAATTATATTATGATAATTTAGAATATTATATTCCTGTACCAAATATTCCTGATGAAGAATTAGATGATTTTTGTTATATTAAAATTCAACAAATTAAAGAACAATTAGATATTTTAGTTAAAAATGATTTATTTGAAAATGCAAAAAAAGTGAGTGAAATTATTAGTAGAGTTAGATTTTTAGGTGGAAAAATATATAATTTAAATTTTATTAAAAAAAAAGCTATTGAAGTTGAAGATTATGAAAAAGCTGGTCTTATGAAAAAAGAAATTGAAAAAATAAGATTAATTATAGATGATATTAATATTGATAATTTAGTTCCTGATTTTATTCCTCAACAATTTAGTCATATGGAAGATGTTGAAGTTGATAATAAATATTATGATCAAAATGTAAAGAATATTATTAATAAAAATAATAATACTAAATATTCTTATTATGAGAAAGAAGAAATTGATAAATAAAATAAATAATAAAATAATTTTTTTTTAATTAATATAAAATTTTAAATATAATTTATCATATATTAAAATTGATTAAAATTAAATGGAAAAAAATAATAAAAAGAAAATTGATAAAACAATATGTGAAAAATGTAAAAAAAAAAGTCAAATATATAATAGAAATAAGTTCTTATGTTTAGATTGTTTTCATGAAATAATCAATCATAAATTTAGAGCAAATTTAAGAACTTGTTGTAAAATAAAACATGAAGATTTTATTCTTGTTTGTATTTCAGGAGGTAATAATTCAATGACAATGCTTAATATGTTTTGGAAAAGTTTTACTCAAAATAATACTAATAAAAAATTATTTTTTAAATTAAAAGTTTTATATATTGATGATTCACTTTTTTTAAAAGAAATTAATTTAATAGAAGAAGAAAAAAACAAAAGAAAAATTTTTATTGATACAATTTGTAATAAATATAATTTTCAATATGAAATAATTTCATTAGAAAATGTATTAGATTTAAATAATGAAAATTTAAAATTAGATAATGAATTAAAAATAGATTTAATAAAAGAATATTTATATTTATATAATAAATTACCTAATAATGGTGGTTTTAAAACAAAATTTATTCAAATTACAATTAGAAATTTAATATTTTATTATTCATTAAAATATAATTTTACAAAAATTTTTTTTGGGAATAATGGTCAAAGTTTAGTAAATGATTCATTTTTATCAATTATAACAGGAAGAGGAATTGATATAAGACATGATATTGATCATTTAGATAATACTTACTTAAATGGTAAAATTCAAATATTAAAACCATGTCAAGATTTTTTTAATAAAGAAATTATGTATTATTATCATTTTAATAAAGTTGATATTATTTATCCTATTATTAATGATGAAAAAAGTAATATAATTTTAAATAAATTTTTTAATAATTTACAATATGAAAAATTAAATACTGTTCCTTCAGTTATTAATACAATTGAAAAGTTAAAAATATTTAAAAGTGAATTTATATGTTTATTTTGTTTATCTAATTATGATAAAAGTAATAATTATATAGAATTTGGTGTAGATAATTTTTTAAATAATAATAATTGTGAATTAAATTTAAAATTATGTTATGGTTGTAGAAGAATATTTTCAAATATAATTGAAGAAGATATTAATAATAAAAATGAAAATAATACTTTATTAATAAATAAAATATTAAAATATTTTCAAGTATTAACTTCAATTAACTGAAAAAAAATGTTTTTAAAATATATAAATATACAAAATATAAATAAAAAGAAATATAATTAAAAAAAACAAACAATAAAACTTATTTTATATAAAAATATGATTAAATTAAAATTATTTAAGCAGGAGTTGTAGTATCTTTTCTATATTTTCCAATCATATGAAGAATAATAACAACTCCAACATATATTAAACTAATAACAATTGCATATTGTGGTTCTATTGAAAATCCATGTGAAGTTGCAGCTTGATTAAATCCCATTGCTGCTCTTTGTTTCTCTTGCCTTCTTTCTACTTTTGCACTTGTTTGTTTGTTCATTTTAATAAACTATTATTTTTGAAAATTTTTAAATTTTTATATTAAGCTTTTATAAATTATTCATTTCTTATTTTATTGACACATGTTTATTATTATAATTTAATATATAATATTATAAAAAATTTAAATAAGATTTATAAAAAAATTTTATTATTTTTTTAATTTTTTTGGAAAAATAATTAAAAATGAAATAAATATTATTTATATTACATATGAGTAAAAAAATTATTCTACTTTTTATAATAATTAGTAGTTTTTGAAGATAAAGGAATATAAGATATACCATTATCATGTTTAATTTTATTAGATAATTTCTTTTTATTGTTATTAGTTTTTGAAATAAAATCTATAGAAAGTCTATTACTAATTTTATCTTTACTAGTTTTTTTTGTAGAAATATCACTTTTACCAGTAAAAGTAACATTACTTTCACTTTTAAAATGATGAGGAAAATCATTTTTTCTTTTTTCATAAATATTTTTATTTTTATTATTATCATTATTAATTATTTTAAAATTATTTGAACTTAATTTAGTGTAATTATGATCTATTGTATGACCTTCATTTTTAGGAGAAAAAATATATTCATTTTCATATTCATCTTCATTATATTTTTTCAATTTTTCCTTTTTAATTGAATTAAATTGATTATCATCTTTTTTTAATAAAAAATCATTAATAATTAAATTTGATATATTTGTACTAGGAGTTTTATTGTGATTTGTATATGAAATAAACTCATTCATTTTATTTCTATTATTTCTTTGTGAAGTTCCTCTTTTTGATTTTATTATATTTTGTTCAATTCCATTGAAACTATCTATAAAATTATTATTGTCTCTTGAAGTAAACTTTATAATTTTATTTAAATCATAACTGAATGATTTTGTATACCATCTCTCAAAATATTCTTGATAAGTTATTCTTAATTGTTTTTCATATATCTTTATTAAATTATGTAAAAAATGTTCATTTGCTTTGATTTTATTATCAAAAAATGTATTAACAATTATTGAACTAATAGATTTCTTATGCTCTATTGATAAATTATTTAAATAAGAAAATAAAGTATTTCTTAATATTTCTTTTAATTTGTCAGATGAATTTACTCTATTTTTAAGAGTAGTTATAAATGTTTTTATTGATTCATTTGTAACTAAACCAATATAAATTAAATAATCTAAAAATTCTTTTGCAATTTTATCCATAATTAAACTTTTAATTTATAATTTAAAAATAAATTTAAACAAAATAATATAAATAAAAAAGCAATAAAGAATATTTAAAAATGCAAAATAACTAATTTTTTTAAAATACAAAAAATAAAGAAAAATTAATGTCCTTCTCCATTTATAACATTATTTTCATCATTATTACTATGATGATTTCTTGCAGTAAGCATATGCATTAGAATTTGTTTAGTATATTTTAATCTTTTAGTCATATCTACATTATTACTTTCAAGTGCAGTAGTTAAAGGATAATTTAATCTTTCTCCTTTTTTACCAACATAAGTTACAATTTTTGTTTCTGAAGATAAAATAATTTCAGTTTGATCTAAAAAGCAAACTTGTACAATTTTATTTGATAATCTAAATAAAATTGCATTTTTTGTTCTCATCCATTTTTTTATATATACAAAATTTTTTTCATCTATATTTTCACTTTCTTTTTTTTCTATTTTATTTCCTTTTTGTTCTTCTAATAAATAAGTTTTAAAATGTTCTAATAAAATAACTTTTTTATTTAAATCTCTATTAAATTCTTCATTAAAGACATGAGGAGTAATAATTTCTATTTTTTCTTGTGGTTTTCTTTCAACATAAATAAAATTACATCCATTAGGTTTATAAATAATTTTAGTACTATCATTAAAATAAATTCCAATATTTCCATTATTTAATAAATAACCAAGTCCATATTTTGATGAATAATCAATCCATTTTTTTACCCAAATTGAATTAGAATCATCGATTTTTAAATTATTATTATTATTTTGATTTACATTTGAAAAACCACTTGTTGTATAAGGTCTACTTTCATTATTATTAATTGATGAAAAAGGAATATTTGAAGTTGCATTATTTGATGCTGGATTAAATTTATTATTTCCTTGTTGACTATGTAATTTAAATCTTTCTTGATTAAATAAATCATTTTCTTTTAAATCTTTATTATTATTATTTAAAGGGATAATATTATTATTTTTATTTTTATAATTATTAATAATACCATTTGGTCCTATATCAGGAATAAATTGTTTTATATAATTAATTGATGGTGGACATGCTAAAGTACTTGATTGAAGAACTTTAGGAATTGAAATTCCCATTTTAAAAAAATCACTATTTGCAATTTCATCAAGTTTAGGTCTTTTAGTAGGATCTAAAACAAGTATACTTTGAATTAATTCTTTAGCTGGTTCACTTATAATTGCATTTTCAGGAAAAGAATAATAATCCATTTTAATTCTTTTATAAGTTTCTTTAACATTATTAGTTTCAAAAGGTGGTTTTCCAATAATTAATGTATAAATAATTACACCTAAAGACCAAATATCAACTTCATAAGAATGTCCTGTTTTACCTTCTAAAATTTCAGGAGCAATATAATTTGGTGTACCACAAACTGTTCTTTTTCTCTCACCATCAAATTCTAATTTTGTAGCTAAACCAAAATCACCTACTTTAATTTCCATTTTATCATTAATAAATAAATTTCCTAATTTTAAATCTCTATGAATTACTCTGTGACTATGTAAATATTTTAATGCTTTTATTATTTGAATTGCATAACATTGAACTTCTAATTCAGTTAATTTTTTTCTTCTTTTTAATAATTCGTTTAATGTTTGATTTGTACATATTTCTATTAAAAGATATACGTTTTCTGTGTCTTCAAAATAATGCTCAAAATGAACTATGTTTTGATGATGAAGTGATTTGTGAATTTTTATTTCTGAAATTAATTTTTGTTTTGCTCTAGATTTTACTAGTGATTGTTTTGGTATTACTTTTGCTGCTGTTATCTTTTTTGATTCTGTATTTATAAATTCATAACATTTTGCAAATCCACCTTTACCTAAAAGTCTTCCTTTTATATATTTTCTAATTTGTATTTCTCCTGTTACTTTTGTTATTTTTTCTTCTACTATATTTTGGTTTTCTTGTTTTTCTTTATCTTCCATTTTTTTAATTTTATTTGAAAAAAAATAATTTTTGAAAAAA
>JAEEGK010026949.1_pt1 | contig 11652 bp, 8 predicted proteins | sample 8958771 | NCBI WGS metagenome assembly JAEEGK01 (sample SAMN16246547, study PRJNA631951) | gut metagenome | biome: gut microbiome; feature: rumen; material: SC-attached | host: Bos | place: Iran: Karaj | collected 2018-10 | reverse complement strand
TATCATTTTATTTTATTTATTTTTTTTTTTGTATTTTATATATATAAAAATGGTATTTAATATTAAAAATAATTTTTATAGCAATTTAATAATTTCCATTTTAATATAGTAATATATTATTATTATTATTTAATATTATTTTATTTTTTGAATTAAAACCAATTAAACTAATTCCATTTTTACATATTATATTATTCAATGAAATTTTTTCATTATTTAAAGTCATTTTATCAAAATAAGTATTGTTCTTTTTAATAAATTCAGTTAAAGTTACAATTGAATGATTTGAAAATTGAAAATAAGAATATTTATATTGTTCTTTATCAAATTTAACAATTAATTCATCATTTATTGAAAAGTCAATTGACATTAGTGAATTATTTATTGCTGTATTAACTCTATAATAAGAAAACGAATCACTTATTGAATTTGTTTGATTCTTTGAACTTATCACTGAACTATTATTTGTTGAATCTAAAAAAGATCTATTTGATATTTCTACTTCTGATGATTGTGGATTTTTCATATAATACATTCCAGATTTTAACATTGATGTAAGACGTTCTTTTGTAGTTTCATTTCCCATATTTATAAATAAATAGATGTATTTAATAATTTATTTAAATTAAAATTTACACAATTAATTCTTAAAATATATTTTTTGATATTATAGTTGTTTAATTTAAAAAATAAATGGGAATATTAAAAATTTTATAATTTTTTTCATAATTTATAAATATTTTAATATATAAAGATTGGATTAAAAATTTATTTAAATAATATATAAAAAATAAATAAAATTTAAAATTTAATAAAAAAAATTATTAAAAAAATAATATATGGAAAATCAAACTACAATAATAATTAAATAAAATAAACCAATAAATGAAATAATTAATACTAAAAAAAAAATTTTGATAAAAAAATATATATTCAATTAAAAGATTTATTTAATAATTTAAATCTTCAAATTTAAGATTATTTGAAAAATATTAAACGAAATAAAAAATAAATCAGAAGAAGAAAGAAAAATAAATTTACATATCAAATATTATTTTTTCCAAATTATTACTTTCTAAAAAAGAAAGAAAATATTCTAAATATAGATTTATATACAATATATTATACATTTCAATGTTTATTAAAAGTAATATTAGAATATAATTTATTATCATTTTGATAAAAATAGTTTAAATAAAGAAATTGAAAAATAATTGAATTACTTCATGAAAAAATATTAATAGAAAAGAAAAAGAAACAAAATAAAAAAGAGAGAATAAAAAGAAAAAATAAAATAAATGAATTTAGAATAATTAATGGTCTTCCAAATGACATGAAATATATGGTAATATTATTAAACAAAAAGAATAAAGAAATAGTACTAGATTAGATATAATTAATAAAGAACAATATATAAATTTTAAGAAACATAATTTTAAAGATAAAAATATAGTTAAAATTGTAAAAAAAAAATATATATTATGATTCAGATGATGAAATTGAATTAATTAATTAAGAAAATTATGGAGGAATGCTTCATACTTATGGTTTACCTACTCATGAAGAATTAAAACAATTTAAAAAAAACATAAATTAATATTATTTAATATATTTTAAATTAGTAATAAATTAATAATTTTTATTATTTATACTTTATTAAAAATTTAAATAAATTCTTTTATTCATAAAAATTAAAAATTAAATATTTTATTTATTAAAAAAATTATTTATTTAATTTATGAATAATATATTAAAAAATGTTTGAATTTTTTAATGGCGATTGAAAATTTAAAAATTAATCAAATCAAAATTAAAAAAAATAAATAAATAATAATAAACATCATTATACTCCCTAATTAATAAAACAATTTTTAAAAAATATAATTGAAAAGATGAATTCTAAAAGAAGTACAATCAAACAAAAAAGTTCAAAAAAAAAAATATATTTACCGCTTATTTATTAAATTTTAAAATTAAAAATGTCAAGAAGTAATTTATTTTGTCCATTATTATGTGGTAGTCAATACAAAAATATAAAAGAACATTTAATTTATTGTAAAAAAAAACATTTATTAGGAAAATATTATTTTCAATGTCCATTTAATCCAGAACATATAATAGGAAAAAAAATTTATGAACTTCATATTCAAAATTGTCGTGATTCAAAAGATAAAAAAATTGAAAAACAAAAACTTTTTGATTTAACTAAAATTAAGACTCTGTATAATAAGCAAAAAATATTAATTAAACCAAAATTAAATCAAGATATATTAAATGAAGATAATTTTGAATTTCAAAATAAATTTTCAAAAATTAAAGAATCAGAATCAAAAAAAGAAATAGAATTAAAAGAAAAAAATAAAAGAAAAGATGATAAACAAGAAGGAAATAATTTAATATTAAATAAAAATATACAAATTCATCATAGAAATGTTTTTTCTTTAGATTTCTTATTTAAAAAAGAAAATGAAAAATTTTTATTATCTACAATTAGTGATAATTCAGAAACTTCTGATGAAAGTCAAAAAAGATTTTCTAAAATGAAAAAAAAAGTTACTTTTGGAAGAATGGTAAAAGTAATTATTTATAAGAAGAATGAAGGAGATAATAAATTAAAAAAAAATCAGAAAATTTCAAATGATGGTGATTTTATTAAAGAAACATACATGAAATTTTTATAAAATTAAAAAAAAATTTATTAATATGATTCTACATATTATTATCTGTATTATTCAAAGCATTTCTAAATATTATACATAGTCGTTTAGGACATAAAATTTAATTTTTTAAAATATGACATAAAATAATAACTATTTAATTATCATTATTATATCAATAAAGAAACATTAAAAAATATAAAAAACATTATAAAAATAAATTAAAAAAAAAGAAAAAAATAATATTCCTATCATAAAAAAAAATGCTTCAATATACATTAAGAAGACGTAGATATAAAAAAGATCAACTTAAAAATAAAGAACAATCTAATCCTACAACAACATATAATCCAAAATTTAAATATCAAAACATTCCAAAAATCCAATTTTACACAAAAGAATATATGAATGAAAAACATAATGAATCAATGGAAGATATAATAACAATAAAAAAAAATTTTAACAATGACCCGAATAAATTTTTATTCTGTTTATTTGATGGTCATTGTGGAAATGAGAGTGCAAAATTTTCATCAGAAAAATTTCCAAAAATTTTTCAAGAATCTCTTCAAAAGAATTCAAATATAGAAAAAGCATTAACAGAATCATTTTTAAAATTAGATGAATTAACAAAGAAAATAGAAGATTTTTTATATATTGGAAATACAGCAACAATTATCTATATAGATAAAAATACAATTTATTCTGCAAATGTTGGTGATTCAAGAAGTCTTTTAATAGGTTATGATAAACCAATTAGATTGACTTATGATCATAAATGTTCAGACGAAAGTGAAAAAAAAAGAATTATTAAAGCAGGTGGTTCAATTAGAAATAATAGATTAAATTGTGATTTAGCAATTAGTAGAGCAATTGGTGATAATGAATATAAAAAATTTGGTTTAATTGCTAATCCTTATATTAGTAAAAAGAATTTAAGTTATAATGAAAAATATTGTGTTATTGCTTCTGATGGAATTTGGGATTTTGTTTGTGATGAAACTGTTTATAATATTGGAATGATGTGTGATAAAGGAAATGAATTTTGCGAAAAATTAATTAATGTTGCTATTAATGTTGGAAGTAAAGATAATATTAGTTGTATTGTTATTTCATTTAGAGAATGAAAAAAATCGATTTTTATTTCTTGTATTTATTATAAATTATTTATAAATATTGCATTTTGAATAATGATTGAAATGATTTATTTAATTTGATATTTGTATTTTTTTTTGGGTTTTATTTTTGTTATTTGATATCTTTATATTTAAAAGTATTTAATTTTTTAATTGTTTAAAGACTATAATTAAATATTATTAAACTCTAAAACAATTTAAATTATATTTATTCAAATATTAAAATTATTAAATTAAAAGAAAAAAAAAAAATTAAAAAAAAATTTATTCAAATAATATTCCATTTAAAATAAATATTTAATTTAATAAAAAATTCTTATTAACTTTAAAAATAAAAAGCAAACTAATAAAAAATCAAAATAAGCTAAAAAAAACTTTTTTTATTTCTTATCAAGAATCTTATTAAATAAAATAATATCATAAGTAATAGTAGTAACTAATTCAGGTAAACCAGAAAAACTTTCTTCACTTCTTGAATAACCTTCAATAACAAGAGAAGCCTCTTCACCATAAAAATCACCTCCTTTAAAATCAATTAAAAATACTTCAATTGTTTTAGTTGCATTATCAAAATGAGGATTATATCCAATTGATAAAACTGCTTTATAATTTTTTCCAATTTCAACATTTTCATTTTTTTTATTATTAGTTTTAAAAGTAAAAATACCAAAAAAACTTCCATTTATTAATTTTTTTACTTTTTGTAAATTTATATCATTCATTTCAATATTTGCAGTTGGAATTCCTAATTGACCACTTCCTCTTTGAAATCCACTTACAATTTTTCCTTCTAATGTTATTTTATTTTCATATATATTATAATTATTCCATAATTCTGCAAATTTAAATTTTCTATCAATAAAATCATTTTGATATCTTATTATAAATTCTTCTTTGTTATATTTGTCAAATTTTTCTTTTAAATTTTCAACATTTTTAAATTTAGAAAATAAAAATGAATCAAATGATGGAAAATATGTTTCTGTGTTTTCTTTGTCTTTTGCTTTTTCTATTATTGTTTTTTGTTTTGATTTTGTATTTAATAAATTTTCGTTTATGAAATCTTTTTGTTCAAAAATATAAAGTGAATCTTCTTCTTTTATTTCTTTACATAAATCTTCAATTGATAAAATATTTTTTGTATTTAATACTTTATTAAATCTTTCCATTTCATCTTTTCCAATAAATTCTAAATATTTTGGATCTTCATAATAAATATAAAAATTCGTTTCTGGAACTAATTTTTCATTTAGTAAAAAATGAAGTTGAGATAATATAAATAATTTTGGTTTTACTGATTTATATAATTCACTTGATAAGAAAAATTTAGATAATTCATTATAAATATCATTATCTCCTTTGGAAAATTCTTTAAAAAATAAATCAAATGTTTTTAAATGAAATTGAGATAAAGGAATTTTTGGAAATTCAACTTTTGGATTTTTATTTTCACTTTCTTCATATTGTTTAATTAAAGCATATGTAATTGCAGAAAAGTCAAAAATTGTAGAAAGATTTGTTATATATTTATCTGTCATTTTAAAATATTAAAAATTTTTTTTTCTGATTTTTTTTGGATTTAAAAAAATTAAAAGAGAAAAATAAAAATAATTAATTTAAATAATTTTTGATAAATTATTTAAAATAAATTTAAATATTTAAATTAAAATGACTTTTAATAATTAATTTAAAATTATGGAAAATAATGATTTTAAAGACTCAATGAAAATTTTAGTTGATTTATGTCAACGATTTAAAATAAAAAATAATTTTGATTCATCTTTAAATAAATATTTAATTATCAATTTGAATGAAAACGATGAAAAACAAAATATTATAAATGAAAATTCAATATTAACAATATCGACTTTTAGAAGTGATTTATATGAACTTTTACAACAACTTTTAATTTTTTTTAATGAAGAAGAATCTCCAGAAGAAAAATATATAATGTTATTGATTCATTTAATTTTTGGTATTAATCCAACAAATTATGAACAATCAAAGGAAAAAAATAAAACAAAAAGATTTGAAAATATTAAAATTAATCAAGAAAAATTGGACAATTTATATAATAATCAAAATGAATATATTAATGAATTAATAATAATAATAATACAAACAATTTCAAATATGCAAAATTATACTTATAACAATATTCCAAATGAAAATAATAATTCTAGTGACGAAGATTTTGATTATATTTTTGAATGTGAAATTAAAAATTTCTTTTTAAAACATTTTTCTTTATTTTCACAAAGTGTTCATAAATTAATAAAAACAATATATTCACAATTAGAAATTGGAATAACAGAAACTAGAGAATATTCTATGTTTATGAAAATATTATTACAAAATAAAATTAATTTTCGTCCTTTAATATTAAGTAAAATTATTAGAACTTTAAATCAATTTAATAATGAAGAATTACTTTTGTTTTCATTAACTGAAGATGAAATTGATTTATCCAATGAATATGATATTTTAAAGTTAAATCAAAGGTTAAAAGGTTTAGATTATATTAATAATCAAAAATTTTATAATAATTCAATTGTTACTTATGAAGATATTAAATTTGTTAATAAAAATTATTTAGCTTCAAATTATAAAATTTCAGAAAAATACTTTAATTCAATTTATAATATACCAAATTATAAAGAATTAATTGAAAAAAGTGAAAAACAAAAATTAGAAAAAATGTCTAATAAAGAAATAATAAAAAGTGAAATTGAAAAAATTAAAAATTCTATTTCTCAAACAACTAATCAATATCAGAAAGATATAACTTCAATAAAAGAACAATTAACATTAACACAAAATAAATTTAATTCTAATATAAAAAAATTAAATGATAATTTATTAAACTTAGAATTAAAAATTGAAAAAATGGATATATAAATTTTTTTTTAATAAAATATTTTTTTCAATAATAAATGAAAATATCAAAATTGAAAAGTACTTTAATTAATTTTAAAAATCCTTTATTAAAGACAATATTAAGTGATGAAGAAAAAGAAATACAAAATATTTCAAAAACATTAATTAAAAGAATGGAAGAAGAAAAAATAAAATTAAATGAAATTCCTTTCATAAAAGATACAAATACTTTTAAATTACTTTTATATTCTATACATAAGAAAAAGAAATTAGAACATGATATTTTATTCATATCTCATTATTTAACATCATTTAAAAATATAATTGACTTAATAAATGAAAATAAAACTTTAATTGATTCCACAAAAATTTTAAGTGAATTATCTAACAATATAAAAATAGAAAAAAAAATTAATAAAAGTATAATTTGTAGATATGGTGATATAGGAGATAAATTTTATTTAATATTACAAGGAAGTATTTCTGTAATAGTAAAAAAAGAAATTCAAATTGAAATGACAGAATATGAGTATTATTTATATTTAAAAAACTTAAAAAATTATTCAGAAAATGAATTAATAGAAGATAATTTAAAATTAAATAAATTTCAATATGATAATATAAAAATGAAAAATTATATAGAAGGTGAAATTGAATATAAAATTCAAAGAGATGAAAAAATAATAAACTATCCAGAAATTGATAAAGGACAATTAAAATTATGTAATTCTGAAAATTATATTAATAGAATTTTACCAATTGTAAATAAAGAAAATGATTTAATACAAAAAAAAAAATTAAAGTTATTTATTTATTATCATGTTATTAATTTAAAGGAAGGCAATACTTTTGGTGATATTGCATTAAGTGGAAATTTTAAAAGAACTGCAACTATTATATGTAATGAAGATTGTATTTTTGGAACTTTAACAAAGAAAACTTATGATAATTGTATTAAAGTTACTTTTGAAAAAATACGTTTATCCAATATTAATTTTTTGATTAATTGTGATTTATTTAGAGGGGTTAAATATGAAATTTTTCTTAAAAAATATTATAATTATTTCAAAATTATTCATTTGAAGCAAGGGAATCTATTATTTAAACAAAATGATAAAAGAGATGAGATTTATATTATTAAAAATGGATTAGTTGAAATTAATATTAAAAGTTCTTATAAAGATTTAATTAGGATTATTAATTTAAAAAAAAAAAATCTTGATGTTGAAGATGAAATGATACAATTAAAAAAAAAAAATTTAATGTTAGGAAATTTATTAATAAAATCAAAACTTTTTAAAATAATAAAATTAGGAAAAAATGAAATTTTAGGTTTAAATGATTATATTACTAATGAAGAATTATTTTATTGTAATGCTATTTGTAAAAGTAATATATTAGAAATTTTTTCTATAAATTATAAAATTTTTTCAAATATATGTAATACTGATCACATAATAAATGAAAATTTACAGTTATATAATCAAAAAAGAGATAATAAAATATTTGAAAGAATAAATCTAATGAGAAGTAATTATTTAAATAAAGAATTATATAATATTGAAAGAGATTTAAATAATTTTAGTAAAGAATTTGATGAAAAAAGTGATTTAATGAAAATTAATAAAAATAAAGTTTTATTAAATACTGTTTATAAGCCACATAAATTTAGTAAATTATTTAAAAAAATTAATTATAGAAATAATAATATTACATTTAGACATTTAAATAATCATATTCATATTAGAACTAATAGCTCACATGAAAAAAATAAAACAAATACTAATTATTTCTCTTCAGATGATAATTCAGTTTCAAAAAATATAACTCCAAGGGAAAATACTTTAAAATTAATTAAAAGTAAAATTCAAAAAAAAAAGAAAATAAAGGATTTAAATTTGTTATCAATTACAGAAAATTTTTCATATCATAAAAAAAATGAAAATAAAAAGTTTATAAATAAAGAATTAATAAAAAAAAGAATTTTAATTCCAATTAAACCTTTATTAAAAAAAGATTTATCATTTAAAAAATTAAAAGAATATAAAATGAATATAATTTCAACAACAACTTATATTCAAAATCAAAATAAAGAACAAAAAATAATTGATAAAATTTTTTATAATGCTTTACACAATCAAAGAGTAAGTTTAAGTGAAACAAAAAGATTTCAGAAAAAGAAAAGTGCATTTATTGGACAAGTTGATTTTTTAATTTTAGATAAAGCAATGGAAAATTATTGTACAAAAAAAAATAAAAATATATTTTTTAATAAAAATAATCAAATTTATAAAAATTATAGTCCTTCATTCATAAATAATTCAGATTAAAAAATAATATAATAATAATAGAACTTATAAATATAGAATATAAATAAATAATGGGTAAAATTAACTTTTTTGATATATATGGCAAATATTTTTTTTATAAAATTATAAAATTAAAAAATACAACCGTTAATTAAAAAGAAGAAAATTTTTTTATATCTAAAATAAATTAAAATATAATCTAAATAAAATGAATAATTATCAATCAATAATAAATACATTTGACATTTATGGATATCGTCCACATTTATTTATAGGAAATTATCATAGAAGTGGGAGTTTCATAGGATTAATAATAACATTTTTATCAATGTTTTTTACAATATTAATATCTTGTTATTTTATTTCTCAATTATTTGACAAAAAAAAAGTCTCAAATATTTATACTATAAAAGGTCAAAATGAAAAAATGATTGAAATTGAAGTTTCAAAAAATACTTTTTATTTTACAATTGAATTACAAGATCCATATTCTTATAATGCAATAATGAATGAAAAAATTTTTTATCCAAAAGCTTATTATAAAAAAGCAATAAGAAATAATAAAAGTGATTTGGCATTTAATTGGACAATTAAAGAATTAGAAATATCAAAATGTATTTTAAGTGATTTTAATGATAATTATCAAAATTTATTTTCAAATCATCCACTTAATCAAACATATTGTATAAAAAACTTGAATGAGAGTATTTTTGGAACTTTTCAAAAAGAAAAATATTCATTTATATATATTGAATTATTTGAATGTAAAAATACAACAGAAAGCAAAAATTGTTTACCACAAGAACAAATAGATTATTATTTGAATGGAACTTTTATTTCAATTGCATATCAAGAAATTGTAATTGATCCATGTAACTATAATATGCCAAATCAACCAATAATAGGAGAATATTATACTACAATAAGTCATAATTATTTTAAAGAAATTCATATGTATTTTAAAGAAGTAGAAATAATAACTGATAAAGGTATTTTATTCAATCAAAAACAATCAAAAAAATTTTCTCAATTTGCTGATGTTTATGATATGATAAGTTTTAAAATTAATTCTCAAAATTTTGCTGAAATTTCTATTAAAGTTTATCATAAGACTGATTTATATACTAGAAATTATATTGATTTAGAAAATGTTATTGCTAATATTGGTGGATTTGTTAAGTTTATGAGTATGATTTTTTATTTTTTACATTATATTTTTTTACAAGGAGGAATAAATGAAAAAATAATAAATAAATTATTTTTAATTCAAAATAAAACTCATTTTGGAAATGGAAATAGTATTCATATTATTAATCATAATAATTCAAATAAAAGTTTTGGAATAATGAAAAAAAATATTAATATAAATAACCCTTTAAATGAAAGTTCTACAGTTTTACAAAATAAAAAAATAAAAAAAAAATCAAATGAAAATAATGAAAATAATAATTATGTAATTAATTTAAATACAATTAAAATAAATGAATCATCTGGAAATAGGCAAATTACTTTTTCACAAAATAAATATATTGCTAATATTAATAATATAAATCAATTAAATAGTAAAGATATATTAAGTCCATCTAGAAATAAAAATTATAAATTTAGAAATAAAAAATATAAACAATTAAAAATTGGATATTTTGATAAATTATTTTTAAATTGTAATTTAAAATATTCAAATAATAATATTCTATTATATATAAAAGGATTAAATATGATTAAAAGTAAATTAGATATGATATATATAATTTCAGAAAGTTATAGATATGATTTATTGAAAAATTTATTTTTAAATGAAAATCAAGTTAAAATTTTGGAAAGGTTATATAAACCAGAATTAAACCATATTGAATTGAATAGATTAAATAGTATTAATACAATTCCTGATATTATTGATAAAAATGGATTAGAGGCTTATTTAGCTATTAAAACTAATTTATTTTCTTATTCAGAAGAAGAAAGAAAAAATAAAACAAAATTATATGATAATTTTTTTGTAGAGTTAGTTGAAAAACAATATTCCCTTTAATTCTTTAAATAAAATATAAAATATAATTTGTGTTATAATTATTCTAATATATTTAAAACAAATTTTTATATTTTTTTTTATAAATTTGTTTAAGAAAATTTTCTTTTATTTATTATTTATATTTTTTTAAAATTAAATTCACTATATATATAATGGAACAAATTATTAATTTCAGAAATAATAAAATTTCTTCGAAACTAAGTAATAAAAATATTTAATTATTTATAGATGTTAAACAAATGAATGATAGGTCTTCTCAATTTAATTTATTATTAAGAAAAAATAATTTAAACTCTTATTTTGATTTAAAAAGAAAAATCACTCCAATTAAAAATAATGAAAACCCTATTAAATTCCAATTAAAAGAATCAAATTTAAATATTCCATGTCAATTTGAAGTAGAGCTTAATAAATATTATTCAAATGTTATTATATTATAAATAAATTATCAATTAAAGATTAATATTTAAAAATTTTTATTTTGTTTCATTAAAAGCATAAATTCTTTATCATGACAAAAATTAGGAAAAGTTAATTTATCATTAATAATACTATTATATATTTTCATAGGATCATCATAATCTTCTCCAAAAGGGACTCCTCCGCAAAAAAATTCATAAGTACAAATGGCAATTGACCAA
>JAEEGK010026948.1_pt1 | contig 11652 bp, 5 predicted proteins | sample 8958771 | NCBI WGS metagenome assembly JAEEGK01 (sample SAMN16246547, study PRJNA631951) | gut metagenome | biome: gut microbiome; feature: rumen; material: SC-attached | host: Bos | place: Iran: Karaj | collected 2018-10 | reverse complement strand
TTGGACGGTTTTGGATCGTCCCTGAGAAGGTAGGAAAGCTTCCGCAGGAGGCAGGATTTGCCTCCCTAACGCGAGTCAGAAGACTTGCATTTTCATTGAATGGTATGAAGCCGTAAGCTTTGTGCCTGCTGTGCATACAAATACGGGTATGCCAACTTTTCACGAACGAAGAAGAGTTGGTATACCCGTTTTTTGTTGCTTAAATACTTAACATCACCCAAAAGGGGTACCCCTTTTATGTTTTGCTTTGCAAAACATAAGGATACGTTAAAAACTTCAAAGCGGCCGATGTCGCAGAGAAATTTTTATAAATCACTTACTAAAACACAGGGCCTGCCCGGCATGCAGGGCAGAGGAAAGGGCTTTGTTTGTAGCGGGGAAACGCCTGAGCTGCGCCCCGGACGCCGCGCTCCTGCTTGGAGGAGAACGGCATCCGCAGCGGGCGCAAACCGTGGTTACCTTTCACCCTGAGTTTATAAGGCGCCGCAGCGCGGTTCCCGACATATGCCAGTGACCGGAGAGCGCGCTGCAGCCCAGTTCCAAGCGCATTAAACAATGAAAGGAGATAATGTACAGAACAAAAGAGAACGCACCTCCTTAGTATACCACAAAAAATATAAAAAATAAAGGAGTAAAAAACACGATGAAAACTATGAAAAAAGTCCTTGCCATCGTCTTGGCACTCAGCATGATCTTTGCGCTCAGCATTTCCGCACAGGCGGCAACGATCGTCAGCCACACGCAGGATACGAACGTCCTTTCGCTCAGCGTACCCTCTGCGAGCAGCCTGCTGTATACCGCTTCCACCGTTGAAGGCGGCGAGGACTACGACGATGTAACGACATATTGCTATTACGCAAAGTTCCCGTCCAACTTTAACAGCCTGAGCAGCGTTTCTGTAACGGCGGTTTATCCCAAAACCTATAAGCTGTATCTGGACGGCTCTCTAAAGTCTTCCAGCATATCTGGAAACTACAAGACCAGCACCTTTAACGTTAATTTCACTACCGGCCATGTTCTTCAGATTCGCAAAAACAGTACGGTCATCCGTACCTTCCAGCTTTCCGGCGGAATCATCGGAACGACTCTTGATCCGATTTATATGAACATAAACGTTTCTGACGCCGTTAGTTGGGTTGCCGAAAACGGCCCGATGGACAGCGGAAGCCAGGCTGCACTTAATTATATTCTTAGCCGTACCGGCATGAATGCTAACGGCGAAATGGCCACTGCTGTCATTTCCAACGTTCCGGCGGGCTCCACCGCTATGGACGTCCTTTTCTATCTCTGCTACGGCGCGGGCAATTCCGGCGTTTCGATAATGTGCGGCAACAGCAATATCACGGCTAACGGCCTCGGCCTTACCATTAACGGCACGGGCACACCCATTTCCTATGTTTCCGGCATCGGCACCGGTTCGAATTTCCTCTCAGAGTTCTCCACTGAGAGCACCTCCGGCTGGCTCTACAGGGATGATGACGGCTTCCCCAATTACGGCGCTGCCGATTATTATCTGCTCGGCGGAGAGAGCTTTGAGTGGATCTTCGTAAATAATTTCATGGATTATTTCGAGATGTTCTAATCTCTGAATAAACCCCGAAACAATCAGGGCAAACAGATTCAATAATCGTCTGCCCGAAGCAGCACCGCACGATTCCGCTTTGCCGGAATTGTGCGGCGCTGCGGAATATTTTAACAGACGATGCTGACAGGCTGCTTTATATGCTTTCCGTACTATGCGGATAAGGCGAGAAGCTTTCTGCGCGGAGAGTATATCAGGCCGCCTGTCTCCTATACATTCGAAGCTTGGAGTGAAACGAGAATGAAAAAAATAGCGGCTAAAGCGCTGTCTTTCCTTTTGGCGCTTGCCTTTATGATAGGCCCCTTTGCATCCTCGATGCCTGCGCGTGCGGCAGAAAACTGGTATGATGACGTTGCACAGGTCGTTACGGAAGATAGCGAGGGATTACAGTATTTCTTTGATTTTGACGCGAGCAATATGGCGCTTCACTATCGCTCCTGCAGCGATCAGTATGAGCTGTTGTCTATGTTGAACTTTGAAGACGCGCTTTGGTATGTTTTGCCTACAGAAGACATGCTGACTTGGACGTTTCTTAACTCAGATGGCGAGCCGTTGGAAATCGAGCTCTCATATGATGATGATAAGTATAATGAATTGTATGATGAACTGTATGCTGAGGCATACGAACAGGAAGATTCCGAAGAATTCTATTACGCCTATCAGCAGGATGGTTTTGAGGTTGAGATTACGACGAATGAGGGAGATGCCTCTTTCATGGTTTTCTTTGATCGACCGGAGTGTATGAAGGACGATTATGAGTTCGAGGGTTCAGGAACGGAAGATGAGCCCTATCTCATATCCAACGCAAATCAGCTCCTTCGTCTTTCAGCGCTTTTGTGCTATCCATATGGCGGCGATGCAGAAACCGATGTATATTACCTCCAGACGCAGGATATAGATATGGCGGATGCAAAAAACTGGTGCTTGGGACGGATGTACTATGTTGACGGGCATTTAGAGATGAATTCTTTCTTTTCGGGCAGCTATGACGGCGGTGGATACAAAATCAAAAACCTCAATGTAAACAGAAGTGGGGATTACGAAAACGGCATCGCTTTATTCGGCGGAATTGAGAACGCAACGATCAAAAACGTGGTGATAGATGAAAGCTGTTCTTTTACCGGTGACCAGTATGTGGCGGGTGTTGTTGCATATGCCAAAGGTAAAAACCGTATTGAAAACTGCGTAAATTATGCTCCCATCTATGCACGTACCAAAAATGGAAACGCTTATGCCGCAGGTATTCTCGGTATCGCAGCGGATAACAGGAACGAAACAAGCATTAACGGCTGCAAAAATTACGGCAGAATATACGGACCGATGGACGATAAAGTATCATCAAGCAGCGGCTATGCCAATCCGAAGTATATGGGCGGAATCGTCGCCAGCACGAATTCGCCGGTAATAAACTCTGCCAACTACGGCAGCGTAGAGGGCGGCGCATATATCGGCGGCGTGGCCGGCTCGGCGAGAATTCTTTTGGGCTGCTCCAACGCGGGCGAGGTAATATCCAAAACAGACGCTACGAAAAATAAGCTGGGTTATGTCGGAGGCGTCGCGGGCAGACTCTGGGCTGCGCAGGCAGGCAGCGATAAGTCGGTCTTTTTTGAAGGCTGCTACAATACAGGCAGCGTAAGCTCAAATTTCCCCGGCGTCGGAGGATTGATAGGCTCTGCTGAAACGGGATATGATGTTTTTGCGGCAAATAACAGCTATCAGGTGGGGAATGTCAGCTTCGACTATAACGGTTTAAATCCGCCCTGTGCGGGCCAGCTAATCGGCAGCTTAAGCTGCGGAGATAATGCGCCGGAAAACATGTTTTATGTTTCCAGAGGCAGCCTGCCCGATTACGGTTCCGTCAGCGCTAATGTTGAGGTAAAGGGCAGCGAGCGCCCGGACGACTGGATGCGCCAGCCGGAGGTACTCGAGGGAGTAGATCCGGCGGAAAAGACGCTCCTTATTGAGCTGAGCGAATATAATACCGCCGCCCTGACCTATGCTCTTTGGGCAGAGGACAGCGCCAATCAGAACGGCGGATATCCTGTAGTCAGCAGCATGGCGACTAAAGCTAATTACGCAAAGGATATCATTTCGGCAAAGGTCGCCGGAGTCGATATGAAGATCGACGAGAAGGCTCAGACGGCGACCGCATATCTGCCTTACGGCAAAACGGATTTGACAAAGGCTCAGGTGCGAATTACAGTCAGCCCGGATGCGACGGCTACGCCTACTAACTTAAGCAAGGTCGATTTCTCTAAAGGGCCTGTTACCTATACTGTTACCGCCGAGGACGGCAGCACCAAGGAATACGCTTTTTATGTGTATCAGGCGGAATCTCCGGACGGACTTGCGTATCTGAACGTTAATATGCAGCCCGTTATGTTTAAAGAGCTATCGGTTATTGAATCGACTGATTTTGAACAGGATAAAGCTGAGTACGAAGCGAGTTTTCGGGAAAGCGAAGTATTCGGCGACTCAAACTATTTTAAAATTGCCACCGTACTCGCGACTCAGACTAATTTATCGAAGTTGAGTTATGAGCTGAACGGTGAAAGCGGAGTGTTTTCTACAGGTGACAACGGCTCGATAGACTATACCGATAAGCTCCATTCCGGCAAAAACACGCTTATAATATCGGCGGGCGGAGTGAATTATACTATAAATATCTACCCTACGCCCTGCCTCAGCGACATTAAGCTTACGGACGGCCTGAATACATACGCCGTTACGCCGACGGAAAGCGGATGGCTGGCGGAAATCCCGGCGAGCCTCGATACCGTTACGGTTCAGTATACGCCGAGCGTATTAAACGATAGCCCTGCGGTAAGCATAAACGGCGGAACAGAGACTGTGCTTAGCACCTCTGGGCTCGAAAACATCGTGCTTACGGTGGGCGAAGCGCCTTATCAGACGGTTTATAACATAAAGGTGGTAAAAACCTCCGTATGCAAGGCGAGCTTTGCCGTTAAGCCCAGCCGCGCGCTCCTTACCGTCCTTGACAGGGACGGCAAGCAGGTGAACGCGAATCCGGACGGCAGCTATTCCCTTATCTGCGCCGAGGGACATTCCTATACCTACCGCGCGGCGCTGGCGGGTTACCGCACCGTGCAGGAAACGCTGACCGCGGCGGAGCTGAATGAAGCCGAGAAGACCTTTGAAATAAATCTTCCCAAGGCGGGCTCCGGCGAGGGTGAATCCATGTTCCCCGTTATGGAGGGCGACTGGATCTCCTTCCGCGGAAACGAGCAGAATAACGGCGTCACATCCGCGGATACGCCGCGCTCCAAGGACGACGCGGAGCTTATCTGGACGGCGAGAGTCGGCACAGGCTATCAGTACGCGCCCACGCCTCCGCTTCTGATAGACGGGTATATGTATACCCATCTCGGAACGAGCCTCACAAAGATAGACCTTGCGACGGGCGAGACTGTCGCAAGCGTGACAGCTAAGGGCTCGAGCAACTATACCACGAACCCGATAGCCTGCGGCGCGGGCATGATCTTCCTGATGATAGATACCCGCGAGGGCGGCGTAATTCAGGCCTTTGACGCCGATACGCTGGAAAGCCTCTGGGTGAGCGAGCCCGTCTACGGACAGGTTATCTCTCCGCTTACATATCGCGATGGTTATCTCTATACCGGCACATGGAGAGCCGAAAACTTGCCCGGCTATTTCTTCTGCCTTACCGTAACGGACGAAGACCCGAGCAAAACGGACGAAGTGAAGCAGCCGCTCTGGAAAATCGAGCATAAAGGCGGCTTCTATTGGGCCGGCGCTTACGCCACGGATAAGTATGTCCTCTTCGGCTCCGATGACGGACTGAGCGGCTGGGAAGGCGTGGACGCCAAGCTCTATTCCGTAAATCCGCTGACCGGCGAGGTGGTCAGCAGCCTCGGCGGCATTACGGGCGACATTCGTTCCGCTATTGCCTATGATAACGGCAAGGTTTACTTTACCAGCAAGGGCGGCTATCTCTATCAGGCCGACGTGGATGAAAACGGCAATCTCAGCAATCTCAGATACTTTAAGATGTCCGGCATGGCTACCGGCACCCCCGTCGTTTATAACGGCATCGTTTATTCAACGAGCTTAAACGGCAAGGATCAGTTCAATTCTCCCGGCGTAGTGTACGCCGTTGATACGAACGATATGACGAAGCTCGCCGAATGCGAGACGAGAGGCTATAATCAGGCGAGCCTGCTGCTTTCCAATGCTTATGAGGGCAAGGGAAAGATTTATCTCTACGGCAGCTATAACCGCGAGCCGGGCGGCCTTGAGGTTATGGAATACGACACTGTGAAGAAGACGCTTGTTTCTTCTGATTTCTTCGTGCCGGGCAAGGGAATGACGCAGTACGGCATTTGCAGCCCCATCTGCGACGCCGACGGCACCATATACTATAAAAACGACTCCGGCACTATCTTCGCCCTTAAGAACGTCAGCGCGGATAAGACGGCAAAGAGGGTCGTCGAGCGAATTGCGGAAATCGGTACGGTCACGCTCGAAAGTAAATCCCAAATCGAAGGGGCGCGCGCGGCCTACGACGCACTCGAAGCCGACGCAAAGAAGCTTGTGACGAATCTGGACGTCCTGGAAGCGGCGGAATCGGCGTATGAAAAGCTCGCCGCCGAAGCGACGCAGGCAGAGATAGACGCTGCCGCAGCCTCCGGCGTTGTTAAGCTGATAGACGAAATCGGCACGGTAACGCTCGAAAGCAAGACCAAAATCGAAGAGGCTCTCGCGGCATATGAGGCCTTGACGGACGCGCAAAAGCTCAAGGTGAACAAGCTGAACGTTCTTGCGGCGGCGAAAACGAGACTCACGGAATTGCAGAACGACAAGGCGGTTGCCGAGCGCGTTGAAGCGCAAATCGCCGGCATCGGAGAAGTGACCCTTGCAAAGGAACCCGCCATAAATGCCGCGCGCGAGGCCTATAACGCTCTTACGGACGAGCGCAAGGCCATGGTCGGCAACCTGAGCGTTTTGGTCGAAGCAGAAGCCAGGCTCAAGGAGCTCAAGGGCAGTTCCGGCTCCGGCAGCGGTTCCGGCGGCTCCGGCGGCGAAGAAAAGAACAAGAAAATCCATGTGACGATGCGCCTTATCGGCTGCGAGCTCGCTGCTAAGGACGTAGACCTCGGCGCGGAGGCGTATATGCCGCACTATGTAACCTGGATCCCCACGACGAGCTTTGAGCTGGACGCGGGAGCTATGGTCTATGACCTTTATGTGGCCGCAATGAGGCAGGCAAACCTTAAGAGTTACGGCGAAGATAACAACTATGTTGCCACGATTTGGGCGCCGTCAGGCTATGAACTGAGCGAGTTTACGAACGGTTACCGCTCCGGCTGGATGTACACCGTTAACGGTTCTCATCCGGGCGAGGGCTTGAAGTATTGGCCCTTGAGGGACGGCGATGAGGTCGTTTGGCACTATGTCAACGATTACAGCTATGAGGTCGAGGACTGGTTCGACGAGCCCAGATGGCCCAAGCTCGGCGACGGAACCTATTGGAACCGCTGGCTAATGGCTCCTGACCGCTTCGGCGGCGCAGGCGGCGGCGTCGGCGTGCCTGACCCCGTTGAGGGTGGAACCGGCGGCGGAGGTGACGGCGGCAAGACCGACGAGAAAGCTGATAAAGACGGCAAGGAAGATAAGACCGCTGAGAAGCCCGAAGCTTCCCCTGTCGTCGAGACCGTGAAGGTCGAGGGGAAGGCGGACGCTAAGGGCGTTGCCAAGGCTGAGGTCAAGACTGCGGACGTCACGAAGGCAGTCAAAATCGCGGCTGAGAAGAAGGCTGATTCCATTACCATTAAGCCGGAAGTTACCGGCGACGCGAAGGAAATCAAGGTCGAGCTGCCGAAGGCAAGCGTTAACGAGATTGCCAAGAGCACCGACGCGGCGCTGGTCGTTGAGACCGACAAGGGCTCCGTCGAGCTTCCGAACGATACCCTCGCTGAGATCGCCGAGCAGGCGGGCGGTGCGAATGTTGAGATTTCCGTCGCGGATAAGTCCGTCGAGGACGCCGGTGTTAAGGAAGCCATCGCGGACAAGATTGGCGACGATGTTAAGACCGATAACGCCGCAGTTGCGGAAATCACACTCACCTCCGGCAATGAGAAGATAACCACGTTCGGCGGCAAGACCATCAACACGAAAGTTTCCGTCGATGGCAAGAAGGGCTTTGCCGAGGGCAAAAAGTACCTCACCCTCGTCATCAGCGAAAACGGCAAGTGCGAGCTGCTGGCCGGTAAGTGTTCTAAGGGCGCGGACGGCAAGCTGAATGTCGGCGTCAAGGTCGGACATCTCAGCACATTTGTTGTTCTCGACAAGGAGCTCAAGAGCTTCGCCGACGCCGAGGCGCACTGGTCGACTGAAGCAGTCGATTTCGCCGTCGCCAACGGCCTCATGAACGGCGTTTCGGATAAGGCTTTCGCCCCGAATTCGACGCTGAACAGAGCCATGTTCGTGACAATCCTTTACCGCCTCGCGGGCTCTCCCGTTGCCATGGCAACGGATAAGTTCACCGACGTTGCGGCGGGTCAGTGGTACACCGACGCAGTCGCATGGGCGGCAGCGAACGGCATCGTTACAGGCAAGACCGAAACGACGTTTGCCCCGATGGACAACATCACGCGCGAGCAGTTCGCCACCATGCTCATGCGCTACTGCAAGTTCGCTGGGCTTGACACCGCGAAAAACGCCGATCTCGGCGCGTTTACTGACGCTTCGACTATCAGCGCTTACGCCAAGGACGCGCTCGCCTGGGCTAACGCCTCCGGCATAATCACCGGACGCACGGCGACCACCATCGCCCCCACCGGCAGCGCAACGCGCGGCGAAGCGGCAACCATGCTCATGAGATTCATGCAGATGTAAGAGCGAAGCGCAGCGACGCAAAAACACAATAACACACAACGCGGGGCCGCAATCAAGCGGCCCCGCGTCAGCATATACAAATTGCAGTGAATCATCCTTGCAAACATGTGACGTTGTTTGCCTTCCATTCTGTAGGGGTGAAGCCAAAATGCCGTTTAAAAGCCGCTGAAAATTTGCTGGCGTTCGCATATCCGCAATGTCCGGCCACCTCTGTCACAGAGACTCTTTCATCAAGAAGCATGTTTTTCGCCTCCTGCATACGAGCCTGCGTCCTGTATTCAAAAATCGAGACCCCATACATCTGGCGGAATACTCTTTGCAGAGTCGTGCGGTTCAGGCGCACCTTCGCTGCCAGTTCTTCGATGGAAATGCTTGAAGACAGATCTTCACCCAATATTTTTCGTGCGGTGTGAACCTTGTTGCCCGCGTCGCCGCTGAAATAGCGATAGTCAATGCTTTTTCTGTCCTTGGCGTCAAGAAGCGTGATGATAGCCTGGACTGTAAGAAGCTTTCTGTGGCACTCGCCGTATTCTTCGGGGAGCTGAAGGAGCTCGGAGAATATGTTCTTGAGCATGTTTGTCGCCGGAAAGCATAGACAGGAGCTCGCTTTTACTGCGTCCCGAAATAACGGCTTTTTCTCAAATCCGTCCGTCTCAAATATTCGGTTGAGAGTCTCTGCAAGCATATCCGGCAAGACGATGATGTTTATACAGCGTATGCCTCCGTCACCGAATATGCACCGTCTTGCGCCGACACGGCTGTTGAATATGCATACGTCGCCTTGCGCGGCAGAAGCAACATGACGGTTTGCCATTTCAAAATCAGCGCGCCCTTCCACAAGATACATGATTTCAATGTAATCGACGGAGGCGCTTTCTTTTTTGCTCAAGGGCTCGTAGGATTCAAGCTCGGAATACACAAGCTCTATCCCCTTAGCTATCCTGTAGCTGCGCATAATGCCCTCGCCGGCTTCGCTTTTCAGACGATATGCCTTTTCAGCGTCCTTGTCACAAATGATATACATATACTTTTGAAAGAGCTCGTCTGCGTCCATTCTGTTCATACCGCTTTCTTGCATATTTGTTCTCCTATGTTCAGGATTTTTGTTTACGGAACTCGCTTATCAAAAGAATCACGCCAATAATCAGCACTGCCGCATCGGTAAAGAGCTGGGCATAGAATACGCCCTCGACACTGTTTGTAAATACGCGGGGAAGCAGCAGCACGAGAGGCAGGAAAAGCAACACCTGACGCAAAACCGTAAGTATAGCGGCGTTGCCGCCTTTTCCGATCGCCTGGAAGAATGTGATGGCAAGTATAAGCACGCCGTATGAGATATAGGGAGAGAAAAGCACTCTGAGCATCGGTGCGCCGGTCTCGACTATCGCCGGGTCGGTGATAAACATGGAAAGCATGCTTTTCGGCGCCGCCATAATGGGAATATAGAAGAGCGCGGCGAGTATTGTGGCCATAATCATAAAGGCTTTGTTAAAGGAACGGACTCGGCCGAACTGCTTTGCTCCGTAGTTTGTGCCTATCGCGGGCTGGTAACCCTGACTGATGCCCCAAAGGGGGATAAAGGAAAATGCCTGAAGGCTGAGCGCTGCGCCGAGGATCGTCTGCCATGAGCCGCCTCCGCAGCGTTCCACCGTGTTGTACATGACCGTCTGCTGTACCATCGTCATGACCTGCATCAGCATCGCCGATATTCCGACGCTGAGAACCGGCTTCGTAATTGAACCAATCACGCCTATCTTGTGGATTTTTACATTGTCGCTCTTTTTTGTGAAATATATCATTGCCAGCACCGCCTGGAAAAGCTGCGCCGTGATGGTGGCGACTGCTGCGCCGAGTATTCCGTTTTCTGTTCCGAAGGCCGTGATGAGAACGGGGTCGAGGATGATATTCAAAACAGCGCCAGAGCCCATGATGAGCATTGCGGATTTAAGCTTGCCCTCGCCGCGCATAACCATGTTGGAGGCCTGAGCAAAGTTTACGAATAGGGAGCCGAGAAATATAATTTTTAAATATCTGTCAGCTTCGACGAGAATATCCCCCTTGGCGCCGGAGAGGGCGAGGAGAGGCTTTGTGAATATCAGACCCACAGCCATGATAACAACCGACAGAATGATAACAAGCGCTATAAGATTGCCCATTATCTTGTCGACAGTTTCCTTATCCTTTTCGCCGATCGCCCGTGAAAGAACGGAAGCGGAACCCGTTCCTATCAGCGTGGAGATGCCGCTGTTGAGAAGCGTGAAGGGATATGAGACCTTGACAGCCGTCATGGCCGCCGGACCGACCATCCTTCCCACGAAAACTGCGTCCATAAAATTATAAAGGCCGATGACAACCATTCCGATGATTGCCGGGATACTGAGCGAAAGCATTGTCTTGACTATGCTTCCGCTTACAAGTCTTTCTCTTGTATTGTCGCTGCGCATTGATTATACAACCTTTCTTGCTAAATTGTTAGTTGCGACTAACTGATATGAAGTATAACCGAAGTGAAAAGATGCAGCCACTCCAAAAGGAAACCTGTGCTCCAATATGCAATTTTTATTGCGTTGGCAACGTTTGCGACGGAAGGTCTCAAGGACGTGCCGCTAAGAAAGGGCTGCCTGGTCTATTAAGCCGTAGTTGTCGCCCACGACTATTATTCTATCGCAATTGTCTATGAAACGCAAGCGATGAGCATTCATGAGAACGGTTGGGGAGTCCTTCGGAGACGCACGGACGATGGAAAGTCTTTGCCCTTCTCCGCCGGACATCGTGTGCCCGTTTTAAAAGCTTTGGATATGGGGTCGGCGGCGCAAATTGCCTGAAATAGACAAAATCTGCATTTCCTTATTGACAATGATTGGACAATCTGATATTCTTTCAACAGACGCCAAGTTTGGCGTCGTTTGCATGATTGGGCGACTTGGCCTGCCAGTGCAAAAACCTGAACTTATGCTTCATGAACTATGCCTGACAGTGCAATAATTTGTTAAGGCAACGCTGTGTTGCTATTAAAAAACTTAATAATGAATTTGCCGTGCCTTGTTGTAAAGGCCCCGCGCGGGGCCAGACGGGCGCGTATATGGAACTAAGGTGAGCCGCATGGACTATGTGCCGCGCGGCGATGCCTGGCGTAACCGGCGCTGTGAGCGTGAGGAACTTCCGAAGCATCGGACTAATCCGATGTGAGCCGA
>JAEEGK010026944.1_pt1 | contig 11653 bp, 10 predicted proteins | sample 8958771 | NCBI WGS metagenome assembly JAEEGK01 (sample SAMN16246547, study PRJNA631951) | gut metagenome | biome: gut microbiome; feature: rumen; material: SC-attached | host: Bos | place: Iran: Karaj | collected 2018-10 | reverse complement strand
ATGTGATCCCTTCTTTAAACGGAAATCTTGTGGAAACTTTTTCTTTGGACAAACAGGAGTATTTTGTGATGCTGTTTTCTTTTGCCAAAGGAATGCTGATCTCAGACAATGGATACAGATACAGACAAGGTGCTCCTCTTGAAGAGTACTTCTATAATACCGGAAAAGCACTGGGCACGATTCACAGGATCTCAAAGGAATACAAGCCAGTAAATAAAAGGGCGGAGTATTTTGATAAATACAATCGTGAGTATATCGATGCTCTGATACCTGATGAATACGAAGAACTGAAAAGAGCAATAAAGGAGCGGATAGAAATATTTGGTAAGCTTCCTGTGAATGCGGAAGTTTATGGTCTTATTCATTTCGATTTCAGTGACGGAAACTATCATATCGACATGAATACCGGGGATATCACGGTATTTGATTTTGATAACTGCATGTATTGCTGGTATATGTTTGATCTGGCAAATCTCTGGATCCATGGAACAGGATGGTATCAAAATGAGCCAAATCCTGAAAAACGCATGGAGTACATGAAAGGCTATTTTGATACGGTGTTAGCCGGATACAGGAGCGAAACTTATCTTCCTGATGAAATGCTTTCAAAACTGCAGCTTTTCATAGATATGGTGCTGATCGAGAACATAGTCGACGAATTCGAGTGTTGCATGCGTGAAGGGGAAGAACCTGATCCTGAAGATATTAAAGACGCTGCAGCATGTCTTATAAAGCATATACCGTATGCGGGATTTGGTGAAAGGTAGAGCCTGATCGGAAAATGTGAGTATATCCTGATTATGGAAATGATTATGATAAAGGCGGTACAGACAGAATGAGAATAGCAGTTATGGCTGACATCCATAGCAATCATATTGCCTTGGAAAGATGTATAGATGAGGCAAAGAGTCTCGGCGCTGAAGAGTACCTGTTTTTAGGGGATTATGTTGGTGAACTGGCTTATCCCGAACGGACATTGGAATGCCTGACAAAACTTAAGCAGGACTATCCCTGCACTTTTATAAGGGGAAACAAGGAAAACTATTGGATTGATCACAAAAACGGCAAGCATGATGACTGGATATGGCAGACGGGAACATCAGGGTCTGGTATGCTGCAGTATTCATATACTCATCTTACAGAGGCTCAGATTAAAGAATTTGAAAACATGCCGATTTCAAAGACCATGCAATATGATGACATGCCTCCTTTTGTGATCTGTCATGGATCGCCGTTTAAGGTTAATGAGAGTCTTCGAGAGGATTATGATTATATTGATGCTCTGACAGAAAGATTAGAAACGGAATTAACAATCTGCGCTCACTTTCATATTCAGACAAAGTATGTTCGTAACCAAAAAAGGGTAGTTAATCCCGGATCGGTCGGAAATCCGCTTAAAAGCGGCGGGAAGGCACAGTTTATGATGCTATTGGCAAGCGAAGGAACATGGCACACCGAGTTTTACTCACTTGCTTATGACGTAGAAAAGACCATTCAGGAGATGGATGAGGAAAACTTATCTATGCAGGCTCCCGGATGGTACAGGGTTGTTAAAGCAGTATTACGAGGGAAAGATATATCTCAGTTTATGGTTCTCTCAAAAGCTTGTGAATTATGTGAGATTGAAGAAGGCAAGGTAGACTGGAGATATGTTCCTGAAAAATACTGGGATCAGGCGCTGGAGGCATTTGGAATATAAATCGTACCCTGCTCCATATGATTCAGGGATCATCACAAGGAAGAAAGAGAGAAACAAAGACATGATAAAAGTATTATTCGTGTGCCACGGCACCACGCAGCAGACCCTCCTATAAGGCCTTGCAGAATGACGCATTTGCGGGCATATCTTGCCGAGGCTACATGTTCTGACTACCAAAAAACTACGTTTGACGAAAGATAAAATACGGATGCTGTAATCGGAAAGGATATATAGATACGTATGCCGGAATTCAAGAAGATAACGGATTTTCCGAGAGGAACCATATACGATATATTGTGTGACGCCTATTCATATGATAAGCGAAATCAATGCATTTGGGATAGCAACTGGAAGGAATCAGATGATTTCTTTTACGATAATCCTGAGATTGCTGATAAGTATGGGCTGGTCACATGTATTGACGGAGAACCGATAGGTTTTGTCTCCTGGGATCCCCGCAATTGCCCTGAATATGTCGAGATCGGACATAATGGAATCCGGGAAAAGTATAAAAGACAGGGCTACGGCCGCAAGCAACTGGAAGAGGCTATCCGCAGAATTAAAGAATACGATGGGCTGAAAAGAATCATTGTCTGCACCAACAGTAATCTGGCCGCACCGAAGAATTATGAGTCGGTTGGGTTTCGGCTGTACGACAGGAAAAAGAACAATGCGAAAAGCGCCTATACAGGCGATTATCTGTATTATGAGATCGTGCTTGGACTTGAGGCAACAGGAAAACAACTGGCAAGTGTCGCTATGGCGCTGGCACAGATTCCGTTTCATGGTTTTGCGGAAGGGGAAAGATCAAATCTGGAACCGATAGTTCAGTTTTTCCCGGGGTGGACTGTAGACGAAGCAGACAGACTCTGGTGCGCGGCATTTGTGTATTATTGCTGCGTGAAAGCGGGATTCGAAATCCCTATCCGTCCGAGCGGGTGCAAAACCTGTCATCTTGCAGGATGTATCGCGTGGGAAGAATTTGCCATGGGGGATTCCGGGATCGAGTATCATAAAGGCGGAGAAGAGTTTGCGGTAAAACCGGGTGACATAGTCCTTTATGACCGCGTATTTGAAAACCGGGAGCACGATCATATCGGGATCATAGTTGAAATGCGTGAGGGATTCATCCTCGTGGCAGAAGGGAATGTTAACAACAGGTCGGAAATTATAGAACGTCCTGTTGACGAACATATCAGGGCGTATATCCGTATCCCGGACGGATATAAATACAGTGAACAGAGGATTACAGAACCTGATTGAAATTCGGTGCAAAATGCACCCACGGAAATGAACCTGCGGTAGTAAACATATTCAGATTTACTACGATTTTGACTACGTTTGAAGGCCAAGATTTGCTACACTTTGCAAGGATTTGCCATTTGTCACGATCTATGTATAAAAATCGTGACATCGAAAAGCCTTGATAAATCGGCGCAAACAAGCGCAAATCAAAGCATTTTGAAAGGATTTATGAAATGATAAAAGTCTTATTTGTCTGCCACGGCAACATCTGTAGGAGTACAATGGGCCAGAGTATGATGGCACATATTGTAAAGCAGAAAGGATTAGAGGATCTGTTTGAGATAGACTCGGCAGCAACCAGCAGAGAAGAGATCGGCAACCCGCCTCATTACGGTACGGTGAGCAAACTCAGACAGGTCGGAATACCTCTTGTTCCTCACAGAGCTAGACAGATGACAAGATCTGATTACGAATACTATGATTATCTGATAGGAATGGATACCTACAATATCAGAAACATGGAGCGCATAGCTGGAGGAGATCCCGACGGCAAGATTTATAAGCTTATGACATTCGCCGATTCGGGAAGAGATGTGGCAGATCCTTGGTATACCGGAGACTTTGAAGCCACATACAGTGATCTTAAGGAAGGCCTTGAAGGATTCTTTGAATATCTGAAAGCAAACGGATGCTTATAAAGAGTATCTTATCCCTTCCTTGGGGGAGATCATCACATCGTGCCACAGACCTGCCTTGTACAGAGTATTTACTATATCAAGCAGAGAAGGATTTAAACGTATATAGCAGGGCTTTTTAGGAAACGGCATGGTACAGCAGTAATCTTTAAGCTTCGAATCAAGGATATCGCTGTTTTTTGATGCGATCGAAAGATCTACATGAGCATAGCAGTTTAGTATATCGGGAATAGCAGTAATATCACCTAAATAGGAACGGGTCACAAGATCATTCATATCTTTGCCCCGTTCTTTTTGCAGTCTGAACGATTTCCTTCCCAGTGAGTCGTATTCCACCGTATATGAAGAAGCCTTAGTAGATGACGGTATATCGGATTCGTTAAAGACGATTATCCTTGAATCGATCAGATACTTTTTTAGATATTCATAAACGGTTTCAATAGGAGTCGGATAATCGAGCTTTTCCTTGATCCTTTCGATATTTAATCCCTGATCATAAAGATGCCTTATCTGAGAGCCGTATGCATAGTCTGATGTGAAGTTGTGCAGAGCTTCCTTGAAATATTCGTTGGCCATATCATTATTATATATCCTTTGATGTAATATAGCATACTACTTCATGTGGTTTGCAAAAGCAGAATGCTTTATTTATAATTATTTGTGGATTGGTATATAACCTATCGAGGGAGTGTTTATGCTTAGATTTTATTATGTTGTGGGATTTTCGATCCCGATAATCCTATACTACATACTGATGGCCAATTACATGTATAATCATGCTGACAGATACGATGAAAAAGCATGTTACAAGCTGGTAAGGAGCCTGTGTTTTACGCTTCAGAGACGAGGAAGGATCCGCACTATCGGAAGCGGATCTGAAAACCTGCCGAAAGAAGGCGGATATATCATGTATTCGAACCATCAGGGAAGATATGACGCACTGGGGATCATGTCGGTTCACGAACAGCCGTGCTCAGTTGTTATGGATGCTGAACGAAGCAAGGTCTTGCTGGCTAATCAGATTGTTCGTGTTATGAGAGGCAAGCGCCTTGAGAGAAATAACCTAAAGCAGCAGTACGGAGAACTGCTGCAGCTTACTGAGGAGGTAAAAAGGGGAAGAAAATATATATATTTTCCTGAAGGCGGTTACGATCAGAACGGAAACGTCCTGCAGGAATTCAGACCCGGCGCATTTAAATGTGCCAAGTCTGCCGAGGCACCTATAGTTCCGGTCGCTATATATGATTCGCATCTTGTTTTTGATTTTAATACTCTTAAAAAGGTCACGACCCAGGTATGCTTCCTTGAGCCTATATATTTTGAAGAGTATTCAAATATGACAACAAAGCAGATAAGCGAGATGGTAAAGAGCAGGATCGAGGCAAAACTTGCCGATCTTGAAGAAAATCGCGCTAGACACGGATACAATGCAAAGTTTAAAATATACAGTAACGGATGAGCCGTTGCTTTAACTTTGGCGATCAGGCATCATCGTAAGATGGTGCCTTGCTTATTTATTGGGATTGGAGGTTACACACTATGAGTGAAGAGATCAAAGAACTGGCGAAGATTCTTAAGGAAAGCGACAACATAGTCTTCTTTGGCGGTGCGGGAGTAAGCACCGAGTCTAACATACCTGATTTCAGAAGCTCGAACGGATTGTGGAATGAAAAGCTTAAGATCAATTTCACACCCGAGCAGCTCGTATCACATACATTCTTTGTAAGATATCCTGAAGAGTTTTTTGAATTTTATAAAGATAAGCTTATCTATCCCGATGCAAAGCCAAACGATGCTCACAAAGTGCTGGCCGAACTTGAAAAGATGGGAAAGTTAAAAGCGGTCGTTACGCAGAACATCGACGGACTTCATCAGGCAGCAGGTTCAAAGACTGTCTATGAACTTCATGGTTCGGTACTTAGAAACTACTGCATGACATGCGGTGAATTCTATGATGAGAAGTATGTTCTCGAGTCAGAAGGAATCCCCGTGTGCAAGAAATGCGGCGGAAGGGTAAAACCCGATGTTGTCTTATATGAGGAAGGACTTGACCAGGAGATAATAAGCAACTCCGTAAATGCGATCGCAAAAGCTGACACTCTGATAATCGGCGGAACATCCCTCATCGTTTATCCTGCAGCGGGACTGATCGATTACTTCAGAGGAAACAATCTCATACTTATTAACAAGAGTGAAACCAGCGCAGACAGAAGAGCTGATCTTGTGATACATGATTCCATAGGAAAAGTATTCAGAGAAGCTTTTGAACTAATGAAGGAATGATCATACTAAAATGAAGAAACATGTTTACACCATATGTGTTATTGCTGCAGCACTGTTCATGGCGCTGATGTCATTTCTTGATCCGCTGTATTCCGTAGACACATATATCACCGACCATATATATTCGAGACTTAACGGTACAGATCCGAGAATCGTCATCATAGGAATAGATGAAGAGACTCTGAATGAATACGGCAATTTCACTGTCTGGTCAAGAGGAAAGCTCGCAGAGCTTGTGGACAAGCTCTATGAGGATGAAGAGAATGCTCCTTCGGTAGTGGGCCTGGATTTCATACTTACCGATCAGCTCAATGAAGAGGACGATGACGCTCTTGCAGCCGCTGCATCAAAAGAAGGAAGAAATGTAATAGTCGGGACCAATATCGTTTATAGGGGTCAGCTTGAGACTGACAGCAAGGGAAGACGTTTCTACAATACCGAGCATGTCGCTGATATCGAGATGCCTTATGACTCCTTAAATGAAGCAGCGTATTCAGGCTTTACCAATGCCTGTATAGCGAACGATGGATATGTGCGTCATTCCATGAACAAGATAAGTGTTCCCGCAGAGCTTAAGGACAAAGCCGGAGATGTACACGAGAGCCTTGCGTTTGCTGTATACAGAACATATCAGGAAAAACATGGAAACAGAGTAAATGAGCCGCCGACAAATTCTGTAGGTCAGTTCAGATTCCTGTATTCGGGAGAATCCGGAGAGTACAGTGAAGTATCGCTCAGAGCAGTCCTTTCCGATAAAGTGCCGATGAGTGCCTTTAAGGATGCTATCGTAATGGTCGGCGCATATGCTCCGGGATTTCAGGATTCATACCAGCCTGCCTCAGACAGAGGAAGGACAATGTACGGTGTCGAGATCCATGCGAACATCATACAGGCATACATGCAGTCAAAGACACTGCTGGCTCTCAACCGTCTGGAGATGGCTTTCATAACCGCACTGATCGCTGCATTATTTGCCCTGCTTCTTAGAAAAAAGGGACCGTCTGTCATCGTTATCGTTTCGCTGGTGATTTCTGCTGTTTATCTTCTTGTCGGAAGATTTCTGGCAGGCAAGGGAGTATATATCCAGTGCGCATATGTGATCCTGTTTCTGATACTTGCTGATATTTACTTCATATTTGAAAAGTATGTAGTAGAACGTATTAGAAGAAGACATACACTCGATGTGTTCAAGAAATATGTCGCTCCTCAGGTTGTTGATGAGCTTTCGCACACCGGAGATTTTGAACTTCATCTTGGCGGTGAGAAGAGAGACATAGCTGTCTTATTTGTAGATATAAGAGGATTTACATCCATGTCCGAGCTGCTCGAACCTGAGCAGGTCGTTGAGATATTAAACGAATATCTTAAACATGTTACGGACTGTGTGCTCAGTCATAACGGAACACTTGATAAGTTTATCGGTGATGCTGCAATGGCTATATTCAATGCTCCTTTTGATCTCGATGACTATGTGTATCAGGCTGTCGCTACCGCATGGGATATAAGCAGAGGTGCTGAGAAGCTCGAAAAGCAGCTTGAAGAGAAGTTTGGAAGAACGATAAAGTTCGGTGTCGGTGTCAACTGTGGTCCTGCCATCGTTGGAAATATAGGCTGTGATTTCAGAATGGACTATACAGCTATCGGTGATACGGTAAATACATCGGCAAGACTTGAGAGCAATGCCAAGGCCGGACAGATACTTATAAGTGAAGACGTATACAATAAACTGAAGGGAAGGATCGAGGCTGAATCCGTAGGCGAGATACCGCTTAAGGGAAAGAGCAACAAGATAGAGATCTTCAGTGTAGTAAAACTCAATAAGGAAGAAGGCACGCACAATGAAGGGACGATGGTCGATAATACCTGATATAAGCGATATGGACAGATGTCTGTCGCTTTCACAGGAATATAATACGGCATTTGAATATAATGATTTTTTCTGGCCTTATGTATATGAAGACAAGGATGAGACTGATAAGAGGATCAGATTCTATGAAGATCTTGATAGGGATAAGACCAGAGATACTCTGCATGGTGTATTCTATGATATCGCGATGATCAGCACAGACTCTGTTATTAGAAAAAGAAGCAGGGAACTTGTTGAGCAGTCCATGGACATCGCGTGCAGACTGAATTGCAAGGGAGTGGTATTTCATACCGGAAGACTGGCAGGTCTTGATACCGATGAGTACAACAGGATATGGCTTGACGGCATGAGCAAATATATGTCAGAGCTCTCAGACAAGTATAAGGATATTCATATATATATTGAGAATACATTTGAGAAAAGCCCAAAGCCGATTGTTGATCTGGTAAATAACCTCAAGGGGCATAACAATGTGTATATCTGTCTTGACTATGCACATGCATGTCTGACTGATACGGATCCGGGTGAATGGTATGATGCATTCAGTCCGTATATAGGTCATATGCATATCAACGATCATGACATGAAATCCGATCTACATCTTGCAACCGGCGACGGGAAGATCGATTATAACGAGTTTAAGGATCTTGTACTAAGATACGGCACTGATGTAAATATGCTGATAGAAGTAAACGGATATGACAAGATAAAACGCTCACTGGAATATCTTAAGGCTCTGTAGCCTATCTAAAGGGGAAAACGGGTATGAATAAAACAGACGAACTGCAGGTCATATTGGACATAGGTATTGCGCTTTCTGCGGAAAGAGACCGCAACAAGCTTTTCAATATGATAATAACAAAGAGCATGGATATCACAAACTGTGATGCCGGAACACTCTATCTTCTGGAGGATGGTGCCTTAAAATTCAAGATCATGAAGACACTTTCCATGGGGGTAGACAAGGGAAGCAACGGGGAGGAGATAGATCTGCCTCCGGTTGCCGCTGTAAGCGAATCGAATATCTGCTCTTATTCGGCTATTCACAGAAAGACATTAAATATTGTTGATGTGAGAAAAGACGAAACATTCGATTTTTCCGGTCCGAAGAAATATGATGCGATGACCGGATATCATACCCAGTCGATGATGGTAGTGCCTCTCATAGATGATAATGACGAGGTTGCAGGTGTTCTTCAGCTCATCAATGCACAGGATAGCGAAGGCAAAGTTATAGGGTTTGAATCGCATTTTGAAAAGATCATATATGCGCTGGGATCTCTTACAGCGATCGCAATCTCAAACATGCATTATCAGCAGGAATTAAAAGACCAGATGTGGTCATTCACCGAAGCCATGGCAGCTGCAATCGATGAAAGAACACCTTACAATGCGAGCCATACCAGAAAGGTAGCCAAGTACAGCGGCATGATAGCAGATCATATCAATGAGCTTCATGACAAGGGACTAGAAGAGGAATACTTTGATCCAAACAGAAAAGAACAGCTTGTCATGGGAGCATTCCTGCATGATATAGGAAAGATGGCTGTCCCGCTTGAAGTAATGAACAAGGCCACGAGACTTAACGGACGTGAGAGCGAGATCAATAAGCGTCTTGAGATATTTAGACTGAAAGCAAAGGTAATGATGCTGGAAGGAAAGGAATCTGAAGAATGGTATGATGATATGGCATCGCGTATCGATGAGTCGGAAGCGATGATAGAAAAAGTTAACGCTGCAGGTTTTCTGGATGATGATACGTTTGAATCATTAAAGAAGGTACTTGAATATGATTTTTGTGGAGAGCCGTTCTTTATCGAAAATGAAAAAGAGTGCCTGAGCATCAGAAAAGGAACGCTCACATCTGAAGAACGCAAGGTTATGGAAAGTCATGTAGCCATAACAAAGAGAATCCTGGATAAGGTTCATTTCATTAAGTATTTTCAGGATGCGCCCATATGGGCAGCTCAGCATCACGAGTGTCTTAACGGCAGGGGTTATCCTTTAGGGCTTACAGCTGATAAACTTGGTGTTGAAGCCCGTATCATGGCTGTTGCAGATATATGCGATGCGCTGCTTGCGACCGACAGACCGTATAAAAAGCCTATACCAAAGGAAAAGGCATTTGCTATAATGAGAGATATGGTAGCGTCAGGAAATATAGACGGTAAATATGTTGAATATCTTTATGATTGCATAGATGTTTGATATGGAGGGGAAGATGAAAGAACTCATGAAAACAACCAAGGGAAAGGCCATAGCCGGTGCCATATGCGCAGCGGTCATCATTGGAATAATCCTTGCAGTTGTATTAAAAAAGGACGGATATCGAAGCATCTCGGTTGAAGATGTAAAAGGAACCGTCAATGTTGTAGGTGAGAGAAACAACGGCCAGGCTTACAAGGGTCAGCGTCTTTACAGCGGTGATGATGTAACGGTCATGGAAGCATCTGAACTCATCATGTGTGCAGACAATGAAAAGTATGTCTACGCTGACGAGAATACTCACTTCGTACTTGAAGCAAGCTCTCCAAAGGAAAGCAGTAAGATCAAGATAAAGATAGACAAGGGGTCTGAACTCAATATCCTTAATGCAAAGCTAGGTGTGGATGACAGTTATGAAGTGGATACTCCAAATTCAACAATGTCTGTAAGAGGTACAACCTTCAGAGTCACTGTCTATATGGGTAATGACGGTTTCGTATATACTCTGCTTGAGGTTACGGAAGGAAGAGTCCTTTGCAAGCTAAAGACAAGAACGGGAACATACAACGGAGTTGAGAAGGAATTTGGCCCCGGTGAGAGCGCTCTTATAAGAGGAAATGACGATCTTTCCGAGTTTGTTGTAGGAGAAGAAGGACAAGAGGTCCGTATCCTTGATTATGATAATCTTCCCAAGACAAATGTTCCGAGACTCATTGCTCTGTTAAGAAAGTCAGGAGTTGAAGTCAATGATCCTCAATATCCGGAAGGTGATGAGGCAGGAAACGAAGACGTTTCTGCAAACAGTACAGGAAATGATACAACTGCAACAAATGATAATACAACTGAAACTGATAATGCTAATGATGAAGCAAAACCTACCGATCATGTGCATACACCCGGGGATATGAAGACAGTCAAAGAACCTACATGTATAGCAGAAGGTCTTAAACAGCAGAAATGCAAGGACTGCGGAGAGGTCCTTAAGGAAGAAAAGATTCCGGCAAAAGGACATGTGGCAGGAGACTGGAAAACAGTCACGGAAGCAACATGTGAGGCAAAAGGATCAAAACAGCAGGTATGTTCTGTCTGTGGTGCAGTTATGAATACTGAGGAGATACCGGCAAAGGGACACGTTTTAGGAGATTGGGGGACTACTCAGGAAGCAACATGTGAAAGCTCAGGGTTGCGAGCTCGCAAGTGTAAAGTATGCGGTAAGATTGTTCAAGAGGAGCAAATAGCAGCATTGGGACATGATTGGAATACAAGCAGAACTGAGCCGACGTGTACAAGTGATGGAAACGAAACTACCACATGTTCGAGATGCGGAGCTTCTAGTACTACTACTTTGGGAGCACTTGGACATGATTATCAATTAACACAGAGTAATTACATAAATCCTATTGGGACTCCAGGTTATTGGTTAAATATTTATGAGTGTTCAAGATGTCACGACTCTTATACAACACAAACACCGTAATCATATTTTTATAAACAGATTATTTGGTTAAACTCTTGCAATCTAATAATACTTATGTTAGAATAGCAATTCGTGAAATATTATTCCTTGCTCCGAGCAAAACGGGGCCAGAGTCCAAAAGGAGGTAAAAAGCATGAACAAGTATGAATTAGCCGTTGTTGTCAGTGCTAAGATCGAAGATG
>JAEEGK010026941.1_pt1 | contig 11654 bp, 16 predicted proteins | sample 8958771 | NCBI WGS metagenome assembly JAEEGK01 (sample SAMN16246547, study PRJNA631951) | gut metagenome | biome: gut microbiome; feature: rumen; material: SC-attached | host: Bos | place: Iran: Karaj | collected 2018-10 | reverse complement strand
TCTAACACGCCTTCATGCGACATGAATGGGTCATACTTGCTCACATCAATTCCCAATGTTTCGATGATTTCTTTTGCCTTAGAGTCTTTTATTCTGGCGTTTGGACGGTCTGTCTCGCTGGCACGAATGGCCAACGTTATCAATGCTGTTTCTTGAATGTCACCAATTTTCAAATCCATACGATTACTCTTTATATTCTCCACAAGATTAACAATTTGGTTTAAAGACAAGGGGACAACATATGCCCCCTCATCTATAAAACTAACTAAAAAACTATCCTTGTACAGTATGACAAAAATCTGCTACAAAGTAACGGCCATTTCAAAAACCGCGAAATCCCTATTGATGGGTAATGTCAAACGATTGAATCCCAAGTTTCGATGATTTTTGGAAATACAATAATCCAATCTCATGCATAATGATACCGTTCCTTGTGCTTTTTGAGCATCACAACGGACAAAATCAATGACAATACTTCCGCGAAGATGATGGCGAACCAAATGCCGTCAACACCGAACAGGGCAGGCAGGATGAATACCGCAGCAGTTTCAAACACCAACCCCAGCTGAGGCCGCTCGGCTGTCTGCGTATGGCGGATACTTGACATGTTGTCCGCGTCCGCTCTTTAAGGTGCCAATTTGGCGCCTTAAAGAATCGTATTCCTAGTGAGTCAACTCAAACATGAAATCTTTCGGAAAGCGTTCAATATTCCTGTTTACTTGTCTTTTCAGGTATTTCACCTACACCTCATACAACTCCGCCAAATCACTATCAAGCATTACCTTTAAACCTCTAATATCATATATCCGAGTCTTAATTACCATAATTAGCAACAACGCTGCAAATACTTTCTTCATTTTTCTCATGGCATCACTTTTTGGAACCTAAACATTTCATCGTCTCTCCACATAAACTCCACGATGTGGAAACCGCATTTGTTAACATAGAAGTGGATGTTGCGCTTCTCGAAATAGGGCGTGCAGGTCTCCCAAACAATAATTTCAGGATACATCTTTTCGATAAGGCACCAGGCCGCATAGCCCACGCCTTTGCTGTGGACATCGGGTTTCACAAACAGCAATTCCAGTTCGCCACGAAGAAAGGCTTTGTCAATGGAAACGACCACGCCACCTACCTTTTCCCCGTCCAATAGGATGCGATAAGCCTTGCCGTTGTTGATGGATTGCTCGATGGTGTCGCGTGAGATGATTTCGCCGTCTTCCTCAAAATGGTCGTCACGCATCCCAAACTCTTGTGTAGCACCGTATTTAAACGCCCATTGGTTGTCGAGGATGAACTGTTCCTTGCCATCAGGCTCCAAGGGAGCCAAGGTCACTTGTGGCTGGTTGCTCATAAAGGTGTTGTTTTGAGCTGCAAAGCTACGGAGGTTGCCGCAGGCGATTGGCAAACAAATCAGCCTTTAAATGTCACTTTTCAGTCTAAAACGGGTTGTTTTTGGTGAAAAATACCTATTTTTGCATTCGATATGTCATTTTTCAGTCCAAATAACGCTTCGCCTACAGTTTGTGGCACGACCGATTTCAGCGGATTGATCCACACGGTGGTTCCCGTTAAGGGTTGTACGCTTTTGTTGTGCACGGAAGGTTGTGCCCTCGGAAGCTCGCATTTTCGGTCCGTGGCCATCCATCGCGGGACTTTGGTGCCGCTTTTCACTTTTTCGCGATTCACTATCGAACGCATTTCGTCGCTTTTTTCTTGTCGTTTCGTCGAGATGAGCGACCCCGCCATTGCCGAATTCACCGTCAACTTCAACTCGCCTGTGTTTTGGGATTTCCTTTATCGGCATCCTGCTTTCACCATCGAGAAATCAGCGCAACGGCTTGCAGAAGAATGGTTTGGACGAATGGAATGGATTGTTCGAACCTTCGATGGTGATATCTGCAAACAGATGGTTTACAGCGAACTGCACAACCTCTTCATCGCCATTGAGCAACGGATTGCCCAGCTTTTTCCGCCCGAGGTCCATGATGAGAAATCGGCCGTTTGGAGCATCCCCGATCGCCTCAACGCGCTTTTGGACCAGCATATCCACCATGAACGCAGCGTGAAGTTCTATGCTTCCGAACTGTGCCTCAGTCCCGACTATCTGAACAAGGTCTGCCACCGCCTAATGAAGACCTCCACCAAAGCCCTCATCAACGACACGGTCATCTATGAACTCAAGCGTTACCTTGCCGAGACCGACCTCACCATAGAGGAAATCGCCGCCCGTATGAACTACGACAATGTTTCCTACCTCTGCCGTTTCTTCCGCAACGCTACTGGACAATCCATGATGGAGTTTCGAAGGAAACAGCGGTGAAGAGAATAGTACAATTATTCGCAATAAACCACTATCTTCTGGAGCAATGCCTCGCCGACCTCAAGGCACAGGGCATCGTGGGTTTCCATCTGATTACCGCCTGCGAGGGCGTTTTGCCCGCTTTCTATGAAAGATTCGGTTTCAAGAAAGAGGAGCGGGTGATGCTGAAGGGGAAGGAGTAATGAAGGTCTTTACTTCGTCGCGATGTTCATAGAGGGTGCAGCCTCCTGTGTGTTCCCAACCAAGGGCACGGGCGTCGCGTATTTTACGGAACAACGGTGACCTAAGGGCTTCACGGAGTCCTGTCTGAGCCACGTTGCGGTCGCTAAAAGGGGAGAAAGGACAAGGCTCTGCACTGCCGTCAGGCCCGATGTGGAAGAAGCCTCGCCCGGCCGCCAGACAGCCGTCAAGGGCTTTCTCGTCGCCGGGGAAACTCAGGAAAATCATTTCCTTGAACCGCTCACGACGTGTTTCCAAGATCTGTTCCATCTCGGCCACATGCTCATCATGGAAAGCCAGGTGCTCGGTGCTCTCGTCGAAAGGCACGTATTCCACATAAAACACCAGTCTGCATCCCAACGAGACCAGATGCGCTAGGAATTCCTCGGAGGTCACTTCCCGATAATTCTCTGTGGTGACGGTGATGCTGGTGCCAAAAAATAGCTGCTCGGCATGAAGCTGCTCCATGGCACGCAAAGCCCGTTGGAAGACGCCTTCCCCTCGTCTGTTGTCGGTGGCGGCCCATTCGCCCTCGAGACTGATGACTGGGATCAGGTTGAGATGACGTTTGAAGAAGTCGGTATAAAACGCACCGATCAGGGTTCCGTTGGTAAAAACAGGAAAGAGGATGTCCTCGGTGGCAGCGGCACTTTCCAACAAGTCACGCCGCATCAGGGGCTCGCCACCAGCAAGCAGGCAGAATCCGACACCCAGTTCGGCGGCTTCGTCAAAGATTCTGTTCCACTGCTCGGGTGTTAAGGTTTCTTTGGTTGGGCGGTCCCCAGCAATCCCGTTTTTGCGGGCATAACAGCCTTTACACTGCAAGTTGCAGGTCGTGGCGATACTGGCAATGAGGAACGGCGGCACCTCGAGTCCCTCTTTTTCGAGGTACTCTTTGCGCCGCCGTTCGGCTTTACCCATCATACGCTGCATCCTGGCCATAAAACGCGCTTCACGAGGATTGCCCAGCACGTTCAGGTAGGCCTTCGCCATGATGTTGCGGATGCTTTCCGCGAGATAGGCACTCAGATCCATGGTCACCTTACTTAAGCATCATTTCGATGTCGGCCTCCATCTCTTCCGGTTTGGCGACAGGAGCAAAACGCTTGATGACGCTGCCGTCCTTGGAGATGAGGAACTTGGTGAAGTTCCAGCGTACGCCACCTTCTTCACGGCCTTCGGATTTGCTCAAGCCGTCAACGAGTTTCATCGTGGCCTTGTCTTTCAGTCCGTGAACTTCTTCGGTGGGCACTTGCTGAGTCAGGTATTTGAAGATGGGGTGGGCGTTCTCGCCAAAGACATCGATCTTCTTCATCAGCGGGAAGGTCACGCCGTGGTTGAGGCGGCAGAACTCGGCAATCTCCTCGTCGGTGCCAGGCTCCTGGTGCTTGAACTGGTCGCAAGGGAAGCCGAGGATAACTAGTCCCTGGTCTTGGTACTTCTTATAGAGTGCTTCCAAGCCGTCGTATTGAGGGGTGAAACCGCATTTTGAAGCGGTATTGACAATCATGAGGACCTTGCCCTTGTATTGAGCCATGTCCACCTCTACGCCCTTGTTGTTCAGGGCTTTGAAATCATAAATCGTAGCCATTTCTTTAAGGTTTTTGCGTTATTACATCTGTTTAATCAGCCAGTTTTGGTAACCGATTTTCTCGATGAGGCTGAGCTGGTTCTCGCTCCAGTACATGTCTTCCTCTTCGTCCTTCAGGTATTCCTTCATGATGTCGAAGGTGGTGATGTCTTCGCAGATCTCGTTCATGCACTTGCGGAGGAGCTCGATGCCGTCAACGGAGACTTGATGGTCGAATTTGATGTATTCGCAAGGATCGTTGATGAGCTTGCCTTCGGGACGCATTTCATGCTTCAGCTCACCGCCGAGGTCGAGGAGGCGACCGATGAACTTATCGACCCAGCCCATTTCCTCGTCGTGATGGCCCATGTACTTGGCACCGAGTTTCTCAAAGCCTTGGTCGGCGAACACCTTACCTTGCAGTTTGTGGCCGAAAGCCTGATTGGAGAGGTTGGTTACGAAAAACTGTAACGCGTTGATTGATTTCTGTTTGTCCATGATGATTAGATTTAAAGATTTAATATTGAATGATTTAAGGATTCTTTTCAGTTTGTTTCAGTCCTTCGATGAGTTTGTCGAGGGTGGGAATCATCTGCGAGATTTCTTCCACCGAGCCTTCGTTCTTGATGATGTCGGCGCTGAGACACTCGGGGATGTGCTTGGCCTGTTCCCGCATTTCGATGCCTTTTTTCGTCAAAGAGACGATGCGCTGGCGGGAGTCTTCCTTGCCTTTGGTTCGCTTCACCAACCCTGCTTTTTCCATGCGTTGGAGTAGGGGAGTGACGGTGTTGGTTTCCAACAACAGCTTGTGTGCGATGTCATTCACCGGTTGTTTGTCTTGTTCCCACAATACGAGTAATACAAGGTATTGGGGGTAGGTGAGGCCCAGTGGATCAAGGTAAGGATGATAGGCACCCATCGTGAGGCGTGCCGCCGTGTAAAGGCGGAAGCACACTTGGTTTTCCAATTTGAGTTGTTCGTATTCCATCACGCTAATTTATATCGTTCACGATGCAAAAGTACACATTTATTTTTATATCGCAAGCGATATTTTTTATTTTTTTTGAAAAATTTTTCTATCTTTTTGATTGACAGAAAGATAAATTCAATATTTAAACAGAAATAAAAACAAGACCGGTTTAAAGCCAAGAAACCGCTTCCGAGACGAGGACCTGGCTTGGGCAGTCCAGCTAGAAATTGCGTCCGGTCTTTTTGAGTAAGCGTTTTACTTGACGGTATCGTTCGTTCAACCAATTGTCAATCATGAGTTCTTCCATCTCTGGCGTGTTCAAGTCCACATTCTTACGCCTCTTTGCTAGAGAGAACCGGAGATACGCCCCGATATGGCGACGTTTCTTTTCATGGTAGATCTTGTCGAACGGAATAAGCACCGCAGAGTCCTCGATGTTGTCCATCAACCTGTTGACTGCCGTTCCGAACATCAGCATGTGGGAAGTGGTGGAGATATACGCAGTGAAATTGGGAGGAATATGCACGTTTCTCATTTTAGCCGCAGCCCTCAGCAGTTTGTAGTCTTCCATCGGATCATCCATGTTTACGATCAAATTCATCAACTTGGGATCGGAATCGGGCATGATGGCCTGGTCGTCCCATGGACGGACTAGTTCATCTTTATCGCCAAAATGCTTCCAAAGAAAATGATAGATCAGGTCCCTGGTAGTATGGTCGTATGAAGGATAAAGGGTGATCTTCCCAAAGTAATAGAGCAGGTTGGGGTTCCTCATGATAATGGCTACAAGGCCGTCCCACAAATTGTCCATGGCGAAGATGGACTTTGCGCCATTCTTTGAACTTTGGTATTCGGGCGCCACGAAATTGCGGCCAAGCTCTATGACGTATGGCAAATACTCGTCGATAAACTTCTGGGAAAAACGGAACTGATGGGAACTCGCCAAGACTGGTTGACCTTTCTCGTCCATGACAGCTTCTGAGCCAAGGATGAAACGATAGCCACCTAGGATCGCCTCGTTATCGGGATCCCAAACGATCAGTTGATTGTATGGATGTTCCATCTTGTCGTACTCATCAAGGTCCAGCGCATTGCCCGTGGCGCCCCCCGCTTCCCGGAAGGTTATTTCACGCAACCTGCCGATTTCGGTAACCACATTGGGAGAATCCTGCCAGGTAACGATATAAAGCTCGTTGTGCCCTTTGTTGGTGTCTTCCAGCTTTTTGGATGGGGTCAGTTCCGCTTTGATCAGTTCAACGGGAACTGGGTCGATTATTTTTGTACTCATAATGATAAGATTTTCAATCGATAGAAGAAGGCCAGGGATTGGAAACGATACCGGCCATATCAAGCATGGTTTGGTGCGCAAGATCGCGCATCCGTGCCGTCTCTTCTTTTCTGGGTGTGTTGGTGTCGGGTATGATAGGGTCGCCCACGTGGATCGTAATTAGAGGCTCGCCTTTACTGAACAGCTTTCGCCACCCTGTGCGTGGCCTGAATGAGATCACCATGGGAATCACCGGGAGGGCATGCCGATAGGCCATATTGAAAGCGCCTATCTTGAAAGGACGCAACGGGGCATAGAATTTCCAGCTGCAGCTTTCAGGAAAGATGTGAATCCACTGGTTGTTGGCGCACAACTCCGCCATGGCCTCATCGAAGGCTTTCAGCCCGCTACGCTCCTCGGGGATGGCGATGCCTCCCACGGCTTTCATGACAAAACCATCTTTGCCTCGGAAAGGCTGGGCATACATGGGGATCCATGCCTTCCTGAAGCGCATCGCCTGCATGACGCTAATCATATCCCAACGATAGACATGGTTGCAAACCGTCATCACGCCATGGTCGAAAAGCTTTCGGTTTTGGCGTATTTTCTCACGGCCTTCTATTTTGAGGCCATATCGGATTCGGTTCAAAAGGAAGGCAAGCGTCCATGCCACACAATACATGGTAGTATTTACTATCTTGAATTTCAATGATTTGTCAAGATAGGTGTAGGTCCCGTCAAAACGAATGTCCTTGAGCTCCCCACGTATAGGAGCCATCTTTGTGAAGGGATTGTCGGACGAAAACTCCGTAACGGGTTCGGGGACATAAACGTCCTCCCTCACCTTGAAGTTTCGATATGCCGGACCAAATGATGAATAGTCTTTTGTCACGTCTTTTATTTTTCGCCTTTTATCTCCAACCTCAGCACCCTGATGGGTCTGTCCTTGCCTTGATACTGGGTTTCGTCGATGCAGGTCTCCCCGGTGGGGATAAACCCACATTTCTCCATTACACGACCCGAGGCGGGATTGTCAACAAAATGCCCGCTGATGAGCGATTGGATGTCGGTTGTTTTGCGGATATAGTCTAACATCGCTTGCAGGGCTTCCGTGCAGATGCCTTGGTTCCAGTAAGGTTTGGCGATCCAGTAGCCACAGAGCGGTTCTCCCTCGCGTGAAGGAAGGTTACACTCACATGCAGGGCCGTAGCCGATGGCCCCGATGACTTCTCCCGTCGCTTTGAGTTCGATGGCCCAGTTGGAGTCGTTATTGAATACCGTACGGATGATTTCAAGGCTTTCTTCCACGCTTTTATGAGGGGGCCAGCCGGCACGAGGGCCTACGTCCGGGTCGGAGGCGTATTTGAACAAGGCGTCGGCATCGCTGTCGAACCAAGGACGTAGCGTCAGTCTTTCGGTCTGAATCATGAGTTTGGTCTTTTCATCGAAGGGCGGTAACACCACCTCGCGATTATCTTCGGGTTGTTCCAGTCGAATCGTCATGGTTTTGTTTAATCGGATAAAAATGGCTTTCCTGCGCGTTTCACTTACGCTAAAAAGGGTTGCTCCTTATTTGCTTTCCAACATCTTTTGTATGGCTTCCTCCATCAAATCAGGCGTCACCATGGGTTCGAAGCGGAGGATGGTCTTGCCGTCTCTGGAGACCAGGAACTTGCCAAAGTTCCAGCGGATGGCGTCGCCTTGGTCGAAACCAGTGCCGGTTTTTTGGTGAATCTGGTCAAGCTGTGCGGCAAACTCCTCGGCTCCCTCGGGATAGCCCTTGAAAGGTGCTTGTTCCTTGAGGTAGGTGTAGAGCGGACTCTCCGCTTCGCCGTTGACGTCAATCTTATCAAATAGCGGGAAGGTGACGTTGTAGTTCAGTGAGCAGAAGCTCTGAATCTCCTCGTTGGTGCCCGGCTCTTGACCCAGGAACTGGTTGCAGGGGAAGCCCAGGATCTCCAGTCCTTGGTCCTTGTACTTCTCGTAAAGAGCCTCGAGACCTTGGTACTGTGGGGTCAAGCCGCATTTGCTGGCCACATTGACGATGAGCAACACCTTGCCTTTGTAGTCGGCAAGCGACACATCGTTCCCATCAATGCCCTTGACCGTGATGTCATAGAGACCACAGGCCTGTTCGACCACTGGCTCATTTTCAGTTACTTGGGTGGTTTTGTTGTTTTGGTTATTGCAGCTGGTAGCCATCATCAGTGCCACAACTGCGAGATAGAGTACTTTTTTCATTTTGAATAGGTTAATAGTTATTTCATGCACATTTCAAAAATCTTTTCCACATCGGCTTGCTGCAGGGGTTTGAAGCCTGGCAATATGCCGCCACCGACAGCTTTCTTGGCCATCACTTCAAAGTGGGTCCTGTCGATGCCCACCTCGGGGAAGGTTCGCTTCAGTTGCAGCGTGTTGAAGAGAAAGTCACTCAGCTTGCCAATGGCTTGATGGGCGATGTCCATCGGAGGCAGGGTCGGATCGATGCCAAAGACGTTGGTGCCAAACTGCACATATTTGGAAACGGTGGTTTCGTCAAGGCAGTATTCCATCCAGCGTGGGGTGAGGATGGCGAGGCCGAGACCGTGGGTGATATCGTAGAAGGCCGACAGCTCGTGTTCCATGGGATGGCAGCTCCAGGCTTTGCGTTTGCCGCCGTTCACGAAACCGTTGATGGCCCATGAGGAAGCCCACATCAGGTTGGCGCGCGCTTCATAATTATCGGGTTCTCGCATGGCGATGGGGGCGTAGCGGATGATGGTCTTCATCAAGCCTTCCATGAAGCAATCGAGCATGTAGAGGTCCTGGTCCATGTTGAAATAGACCTCGAAGAGATGCGACAGGATGTCGGCCGAGCCGCAAGCAGTCTGGTAGGGGCTGACGCTGAAGGTGATGCTCGGGTCGAGGAAAGAAGCCTTGGGCAACATGTTGGGGTCCAGACGACCGATCTTGTCGTTGGTCTCGGGGTTGCTGATGACGGCGGCCGTATCCATCTCTGAGCCGGTGGCCGCGAGCGTCAGGATGCTGACGATGGGCAGGGCGCGTTCGATGGGTGCACGTTTGCGGAGGTCGAGGAAGTCCCAAGGGTCGTGATCGACACAGGCACCGGCAGCCATGATCTTGGTGGCATCGATAGTGGAGCCGCCACCCACGGCCAGCAGCACGTCGATATTGTGTTCTTTGCATAGTTGCACACCTTTGCGCACAGATTCGATGCGCGGGTTGGGCTCAATGCCCGAGAGTTCGAACAGCTCGAGTCCTGCGTCATGGATGGCTGTAACCACACGGTCGTATAGGCCCATCTTCTTGATGGAGCCGCCGCCATAGGTCATGAGCACGCGTGTGCCGTATTTCTTCAGTTCTGTTCCTAAGTGTTTCAGTTGGTCACGCCCGAAGTAGATTCTTACGGGAATGTCGTAGATGAAGTCGTTGATCATAAGGTGTTTATATTTTTAGTTGTTTGATGCTTCGCCGTCAAAGACAAAGGGTTGTGTGTAGACCCCGTCTTTTCTGTATTTTACTGCTTTGATTTCCATAAATCATAAACTATAGTAATCATGCAAAGATAAGAATAATACTTAAATCCGCAATTCAAGCTTTTGCCCGAATTGCAGATTAATAATAGCTTCGATAGTAGTTTGGTTTTGGGAACGTGTTCCTATTATTTTTCGCGAACTCGTTTGCCGCTCATGTGCTCGATTTGCAGTTCGAGTACCAAGGCATTGGGGGAATCCTGTGCCATATCGGCATCTATGTCATAGCTCTGCGGGAAATATTTGGCACCCAACAGGCGTAAAAAGGCGTTCTTGTGGGCGGGGTCTTCCACGATGTGAATCCTACCGAAACAGACCACACTCTCAAAATGATACCACCAGCTGTCGGGCTCCTTCACGCCTTCGCTGAGAACGCAGAACGAGACCTTGTCGCAGGCCCTTATGGCATCCAATTTATGTCCCTCTTTGGCGCAGTGGAAATAGATCTTGTCCTCATCGTACACGAAATCGAGCGGAACGGTGTAGGGATAGCCGCCATCGCCCAGCACAGCGAGCACGCCACGTGGCATCGTGCGGAGGATGGCAATGCACTCTTCTTCGGTAAGTTGTTGTTTGAACCGCCGCATCGGACGGAAAGGGGAGTTGTTGTCCATATTGCTAAACATCTTCATTTTGAATCGAGTTTGCTGCAAAAGTACTATCTTTGCTGATCATTTCAAAATGGATTGATCATGAATCAAAGAATAGCCATACCCACCAATGAGGGCAAACTGTGGCAGCACTTCGGAAAAGCGCCACAAGTCACTATTGTTAATGTTGAAGACGGAAAGATTATTGACCAACAGGTGCTGCAAGCGCCCGAACATGAACACGGTGCCATGCCGAGGTTCTTGGCCGAGCAGGGTTGCACCGATGTGCTCTGTGGTGGATTGGGCCAAGGCGCTGTCAATCTTTTGAACCAGTTGGGTATTCGTATCTACGCTGGCGCCCCCGAGCTTCCTGTGGAGCAGGTCTTGGCGATGTTCCTCAATGGCACCATCGTTTACGGCGACCCCAGTTGCCACCACCACTGCGAGGGACACCACCACGAATAAAAAACCGCCGCAAGGGCAGAAAAACCTTGCGGCGGCATACAGTCTCTTTTTTCAAAAGCGATCATCACACTTGTTTGCCTAATTCATAAGCCTCCTGCAACTTGGTGTTGCCTTCGATCTCTTTCGGAGCACCTACGCCACCGCAGAAAAGATGGCCTTTGAGTGTGGACTTGCCGAAGCAGTCGATCCAGCCAGTGAGGCCGCCCTCGGCGCGCTTCGGCACGAACTCTTCGTTCTCGGCCGCGGTGGTCAGCAGATAGACGTCGCGGAACTTGTAATCCTTGGGGTACATGGCGTTCATGCGGTCGATGAGGGTCTTCATTTGGCCGCTCATCTCGTAGTAATAGATGGGCGTGGCCCAGCAGACCACATCGGCGTTGAGGACGCTATCCATGATGGCCGGCACGTCGTCCTTGATGACGCACGCGCCCGTCTTCTGGCACGACAGGCAGCCAATGCAGAACTTGATTTCCTTGCCTCTGAGCGAGACAAACTCCACTTGATGCCCGGCGGCTTCCGCGCCCTTGGCAAATTGCTCCGCTAAAGCGTGGCTATTTGAGCCGGGGCGGAGACTGGTCGAGATTACGATGACTTTTTTCATTGTATTATTTCGTGAAAATTGAATTAAATGTCCAAAATAGACTGAATCACTTGTTCATAATCGGAGTTGATCATACAGACCTTTTCTCCAACCTTCTTAAAACCATCAATATAGTT
>JAEEGK010026937.1_pt1 | contig 11655 bp, 4 predicted proteins | sample 8958771 | NCBI WGS metagenome assembly JAEEGK01 (sample SAMN16246547, study PRJNA631951) | gut metagenome | biome: gut microbiome; feature: rumen; material: SC-attached | host: Bos | place: Iran: Karaj | collected 2018-10 | reverse complement strand
ATATTAAAGAAAAAAACACCGATATACAAAAAAAAATAAAATCTTTAGAAAAAGACAAAAAAAAAGAACCAAAAAAAGAATTATTAATCGATGAAAAAATTGAAAAAATAAAAGAAATAAATAACAAAAAATTTCAAAATATTTCATCTCAATATTTAAACACAAATTCAGCTATAAACACATTTTTAATTCCCGAAACTAAAGAACTTCATTCAAATCCTGAATACATAAAAGATTTTAATCAAGCAAAAGATGAAATATTAAATAAATTATCCGAAAATGAAAAAAACGAAGACATTATGAAAATTTTATTTCCTTCGGGATTTGAAAAAAAACCTTCAAAAAAAACATTAATTTCCAGCGAAAGAATTTCAGAAAAAATTTCAGATGCGTTAGCTAAAAAAAAAGATGAAATTGAAAGAATAAAAAAACAATATGATAATGAATATCAATCAAAACACACTTTTTCACCGAAAATTAATAATGATGATAAAAAAAAAAGAAAATTAAATGAATTTTTAGAAGATCAAAAATCACATCAACAGCAAGTAAAAGATAAAATTAGTAATTTAAAAAATAAAAAAGATGAAGAAATTAAAAAAAATATTAGTAATAAGCCAAAAATTAATAAAAATACTGATGAATTAGTTAAAAAAAAAAATAAAGGAGAAAATTTAGAACCTGTTCATTTAAGACTTTATAATTTAAAAGATGAAAAACAAAAAAAAATTATTGAAGGAAAAGAAAAAAAAGAAAAAGAAATTAAAGAAAATAGAGAACAAAAAAAGAAAAATTTTTTACCTAAATATTTACAAAAAAATAATAATAATAATAATGAAAATAATAATAAAAATAAAGAAAAAAAAGAAATTAAAAAAAATTTCTTTAAAAAAAAATATTTATTAGAAAAAAAAGATTTAAATACAAATAAATTTATTTTAAATAATTTCGATGAAAAATTCAATGAAATTTTAAATAAATTTTTCCAAGATGAAAATGATAATAATAATAATAATAATAATGAAAATGACAATAATGAAGAAAATAAAAATAAAAAAAATGAAGATGTTCAAAATTATGATAATAAAACAATTTCTCAATCTCAATTAGAAGAATTACTATTTAAAATGGGAATGACAACAATTTCACCAACAAAAAAAGAAAAAAAAGAAGAGGATGAAGAACAACAACAAAAATTATCATCAAATGAAAGTGTAATAAAACAAGAAGAAAAACGTTTATTATCAGAAATTTATGAAAATTTAAAAGAAGATGATAATAATATTAAAATATCAAATTTAAAAAAATTTTTATATTGCATAGTTGGTTTATATAATTATATTTTATTTAAAGAATTTTGTAATGCAAATCCAAATGAATTTAAAAATATAATTAATAATAATAATAACGAAAATGAAGATAATTATGACGAAATTATAATTAAACAAAACGAAGAAATTGAAAATAACATAGATAAAAATAATAATAATAATAATAAATACATTTCATATGATCAAAATAAAAACATAATTTATTCATTGAAAAATTCCAAAAATATAAAAAAAGATTTTAATTTATTTTCAATAAACTTTTCCCAAAATCGTATTAAAAAAAATCCTTCTTCAATTCCAAACAATGAAAAAAATTTATTCATTCCAAACATAAATAAAAACTCAGAACAAATGTCTCAAAAATTCCGCGAAAAAATATTTAATAACAATCCAGATATTATAGATTCAAATTCAAATCCAATAAATAACACAGAAAAAAACAACAATGAAAAAATGAATTATATAAACAAAATTTTAATGCAAAGAAAAAAAAAATTAGCCGAAAACGAAAAAATTCGAGAAGAAAATTTAAAAAAAGAAATGGAACAATGCACATTTAAACCTAAAATTAATAACGTCGCTTCAGTTGTATTAAAACCAAGAGGTGCAAATAGAATAGAAGAATTATATCATAAAGGAAGTGAAAAAGAAAAAAAACGTAAAAATAAAACATCAGATGAAGTTGATTTTGATAAAAATCAAAAAGAATATACATTTCATCCTAATATAGATAATATACCAATTGATAATAATAATATTAATTTCAAAAATGATATACATGGTGACCGTTCATATCGTTTATATTACGAACGTATTAGAAATGGAAGAATGGAACAATTAGTTAAAGACGCTATTAATGATCGATATGAATTAGATGAAGTTTTGAAGGATTTTATAAAGAAAAATAAAAAGGAAATTGAAGAAGAAAATTTAGATGATAATAATAATTTTTATGATGAAATGAATATTGAAACAAGCGAAAGAGAAAATAATAATAATAATAATAATGGAATTAATAAAGAAAATGAAAATGAAGATGATGAAATTGATAAAAAAGAAGGTATACCTCAATTAATAATAGATGTTAATATTAGACAAGGTGTGAAAAAAAAGATATATGTTTATGAAGGAGATACACCTGAAAATTTAGCTGAAAAATTCGCTAAAGAACATAATTTAGAACCTGAAACGAAAGAAAAATTACAAAATTTAATTAGAAATCATATGTTAAGATTATTAACTAAAATCGATGAAGAAAATCAATCTTTAAGTGAAAAATAATTATTTATTTATTTTTATTTTTGATTTAAATTATAATAATAATAATAATAATAAAATTTATTTTTAATTAAATTTATATTAAATATTTATAAAATAAATATGATTATAATTTATAATAATTATAATTAATTCCAATTGTATTTAAACTTTGTTCAAACCAATTTATAAATTCTTTATTTTCATTTTCATCATCATTCATATCATTATTATTATTATTATTTTTATTTTCTAAAATAATATTAATTAAATAATCAATATTATTTTTATTAAAATTATTTTTAACATTTTCAATAAAAACATCTGAAACATCTCCAAAAATTCCAATAATAAATTTCGCTGTGTCTTTTGTCATAGAATATTTTCTTTCACATATAATATTTATATATTTTAAAATATTATCAACATAAATTTCAAATTCTTGATTTTTATTAAAATTTCCTAAATACGTATAAATTAAATTCAAACTCTCAAAAATTCTTTCTCTTAACAAAATAAAATATTCTATTATTTCATCTTCTTCTTCATTATTCAAACTTTGTTTTAAAGAGGCACTCATTGCATTAATAATAGCATCCATAGTAGGTTTATAAAATTTATATATCTCTTCATTATTTATATTAAAAACATCAGTGAAAACTAAAAAAACATTTGCTTTTAATATTTTATCACTATTTTTATTAGATATTATTTCATATATCAAAGGAAATATTTTATTAATATAAGATATATATTTTTCATTATATGCTCTTATTAATTCCGAAAATGAAATAATACCATTTTTACATAAATTCACATCATTTATAGAATTTAATGAAATTTCAATATATTTTGAAGTATTTTCTAAATAAGAATAAAAATCAATTGGATTATTCAATGCCATTGAAGTTAAACAATGTAAACCTTCTTCTATTACATTATTATTTAAAGTAAAAAATTTAATTATTAAATTATATATGCCATTAATTTGAATTGAATTTAATTTAATTTTTTCTAAAGGAAAAATAAATGATAATGTACTTAATATATAACATTGATAATTTTTTTGTGTTTCAATATTATTATCAAAATTTTTAATATCAAAAGATTTTTCTAATAAATCATATAAAATAGAAATAAAATTGTAAATTATACCTGAAATTTCATTTGATGATTTTAATATAATTTTATCAAAAATACAAAAACATAAAATTGTTATATTATAATTATGATCATTTGCGTTTGGTGCATATGCTAATTTTATTAATATATTAAATAAATCATTTGCATATGAATTTAAGAAATTAGATTTATTAATTGATATGTTATTTAAACCGTTATATAAACATAATAAAATTTGATATATCATTATTTTATTATTAGAAAATATTTGTAATAATTTAAATGAATTATTAATAAAATTATCAAAAATATTTTTATCATTTTCTATTAAATTAAAATTATTTTCATAAATATTATTCAAACAATTTAATATCGTTTTTATTACTAAAGGATTATTACTTTTATTTAATAATTCATCGTACATTTGATTTATAGAAGATATAATAATATTTTCATCTAAAAGTTTTGAATTTTTTAATAAACCAAAAAAAGCTTTATAAGCTGAATCTTTTTCTATATAATCATTACTTCTTAATTTATTTCCTATATAAATTAAAATCTTGTCATTAAAAAATTTTTCATCACTTAAATTTTCTATTAAACAAACAGCTGCTTTTATTGGTTGCCATTCTTCTTCATTGTCATTTTCATAATTAATATTTCTATTATCTAAAATAGATAAAATATTGTTAACTAAACTATCTAAAAATTTATTACTAATTTTATCTTTAATATTATTATTTTTTTCATAATCTGTCAAAGAACACCAAAATTCTATTGATAATATTGAAATTTTATATTCACTATTATTAAAATATTGAAATGTTACATCAGCTATATATCTCATATTATCAAAAAGATAGTTATAATAATTTCTTATTATTTCAATTAAACATTCAAAAATTATTATTTTACATTCGGAATTTATTGTTTGATTTAAATTATTATTTAAATCTAAATAATTTAATAACAAATTTATTATAAAATTTCTTTCATTTGTTATTGAAAAATTACTTTCAGTAAAAGGAATTATACAATAAAAACTTTTAATTGCGTTAATGAAAATTTCATTGCCTAAATTACTATTAATATTTAATGTAATTGCGGTTAATAATTTATTAATTTCTTCTTTTGTTAAATCTGTAATATTTAATTCATCAATAATGTTTCTAATTGCAATTAAAGATGTAATTCGATAATTAATATTTTCTTTATTTAAAGCGGTTGAATTTAATATATCAATTATATTATTCCAATTTTTTCTTGGAATTTCATATTTACAAATTGAAGCTATTGCCATGCTCGTTGCATTACGAATTAATTGTGAATTTGATGCTAAACATGCTAAAATTTTTTGTTTTATTGAATCGCGGAAATTTTGGTCATTATTTTCCCATTTTAATAGATAATTATTATGAGAAAATAAATATTTAATGAATGTTCCTGAATATTGACGTATTTTTTCTTCTTGATTTTCTTGAGTTAATATATCGACCATTTCTAATAAAATTTGAGAGTAATTTTCGTCGACTTTTGATTGAAGAAGCTTTTCATTTTCGTTACGAATGTTGTTATCTGAACTTAAACATTTTTGAATTATTGAAATTAAAGACATATTTAAATATTAAACTTAATATTTTAGTTAAATTTTTTATTAAAATTTTTAAGTTTATAATAATAATATTATTATTAATGCTATTTTGTTTTTTTTTCATTATTTATTTTTTATATTAATTTAAATTTATATTTATTATTAATTTTATTTATTTTTTTTCATATGATTTTTTGATTTTTTCTTCTAAATTATTTATTGAAAGTTCTTTATCAAAAACATATTTTTTATCATTATCAATTTTTTCTAACAAAGATTTCATATTTTTTATAATAGTTGAAAGAATGTCTTTTATTTTTTCGTTTTCTTCCCAATTTAAATTTTTTACCATTAATGTTCGAATTTCTTTTAATCTTAATTCAATAATATTTTTAATTATATTAATATTTTCTTCTTTTTTATTATTTTCATTTATTTCATTTTCTTGAATGAATAAAGCATATAAATCCCAAATTTCTGATTTTAATCCATCAACAATTGAAAATTGTTCGAATAAATTATAAATTTTATTTTTTAAATAATTTTTATCATGATCGTTGTAATTTTTTTTATTTTCTAAATATAATTTAGTCGCAAAATAAAAATTCCCCGTTTTAATTTTATCTCCTTCATTAATTAAATAAAACTGTTCAAGCGCATATAAAATTTTATTTAAATCATTACATTGAATAGCAACATAAACTAAATTATCCAACAATTTCCAATTTTTATGTGATCTTTTATACCCTTCCTCAAAACATTTCATAGCCTCTTTAAATTTTTTAACCTGAATAAAACATACACCTAAATTTCCCCAAACCTCACTATTAGAATCATCCATTTGTAAAATCCTTCCAAAAGAATTAATACCTTTTATATAATTTTTTTCACTCATATATATAATACCTAAAGTAAACCATATATCAGGAAAAATAGGATTAATTTCCATTGCTTTTTCATAATATTCTTTACTCTTATTAAAATCTTTATTTATATAATAATATCTACCCAAACATCTAAAAGCTCTTGTATATTTATTATTAGTTATTTCTAAAGCTTTATTAAAGTATTCAATATTATTTTCTAATTCACCTAAAATACAATAAATTCCTGCGTCTGGATTTTTATTTAAAACTTCATTTGATAATTTTTTAGCTTCTTCTTTTCTATTTGCAACATATAAACATTTTATAGCTTCTTCATACATATATAGTTCTTTAAATATAGATAAAGCTGTTAATACAGCTCCAAATCCCATAAAACTTTGAGCATATATTTTTTTTAAATTAAATATTAAAGGATAGTCTATTATATAAAAATATTTTAATCTTTCAAAAGGATTTGGATCTCTATCATTATATTGATTACATAATGTTTCTATTTGTAATAAAGAACGTTCTTTTTTCTTTGTGCTTTTATCTTCTGCTAAAGAACGATGTAAAAGAAGTTTAGAATATATTAACCAATCAAATGAGTTTTTTAATGCTTTTTCACTGTAAGATAAAATTATTTCTCGGTTTAAATCTTCATCTGGTAAACCTTTATATAAATAATTTAATAATGATGTTATATAAATTTGATCGTTTATTGTTATTATTTGATTAGAAAATAATTTTTCTTCTTCGGAATTTGTTAATATAGGTTTTTCTAATAAAGGATTGTCGTTTCTTATTGAATCTAATGTCATATCGTTAGAATATAAAATTTCTTTATTATTATTATTATTATTGTTATTATTATTATTTTTTATATCTACAACTAAAATAGGTGTTTCGAATGTTTGATATTTTGTTTTTTTTCCCATTTTTCCTGTCAATGAAATATTTAAATTTAAATAATTTTTTGCTTTTTCTGTGCTTTCTATACATTTTTTATAATGATAATATCTTAAATAATAAAAGGATTTTTCAATATATAAATAACCTTTTAGTTCATTTGATATATTTAAATTATCTATATTTAATAAATTATATAAATTTTCTATTTCTTTATTTAAATCTTGAATTGGTTCTGTTATTAATTTATTTAAAATTTTTAAATTTCGAATTTTATATAAATTTAATAAAGTTGGAAATTTATTAAATTTTTCATTTTGATATTTGTTTATAAAATAATATGAAATATAATAAAAAATAATAAATTTTGAATGTTTGTAAGGTTCTTCTCCAAAAATAGAAATTTCTTTTATAATTTCTTCTTCTTTTAATAAATTATTTAATATTAATCGATTAAAATAATTATTATTAAATTTATTTAAATCTTTTTCAAAATCAACTTTTTCTGTTTCTTTTATAAATATAAAAGAAGGTCCCCAAACATTTTCTTGTAAATAAATATTTAAAATTAATATAAATGTAATAAATATTTCTTCATTTGAAATTTTATTTGTTAAAGAATTTAATTCTTCTTTTATTTTATTTATTAATTTTTCTAATGAATCATATTCATTTAATTGAATATAATTTAAAATTTTTACAAATAAACAATTTTTTGTTTTGTTGTTATTTAAAATTCCATTTTCTGGATCGTCTAAAAAATTATATGCTCCAAAAATTGAACTTTCTATATTTTTATATTTTTTTAAACATTCGATCAAACCTTCTGAAAATAATTCTTTTAAATTTTTAAGATTTATTAAATTGTCAATATTTAAAAAAATTAATAAATTTTCTTCAAATTCTGAAATGTTTTTTAATTGAATATTATTATTCTCATTTTCTTTTGATTGGTTATTATTATTTTCATAATTTATATTTGATTCCATATAAATTAATAAAAATAAAAATATAAAACATAAATTTAATATTAAAAAATAAAATTTATAACAAAAAAAATATGAAAAACAAATTTTTCATATTAAAAATATTACAATAAATATTATTAAAATTTCTTAAATAATTCTTAATTTAAAAAAAAAAATAAATTTATAAAAACTATTCCCATATTTTAATAATACCATCATCAGCACATGTCCCTAATTTCATATTTTTCAAAATAATCATACAAGTTATATAACTTTTATGTGCTTCTAAAGTATAAACTAATTTTTTTTCTTCAATACTCCAAATATTAATATATTTAAAATTAGCAGTAGCTAATCTCCCATCATTTAATTCAACCATACTAAAAACACCAACATTATTATCAGTAAACATTGTTTTGCATTCTTTATTTTTAATATTCCAAAATTTAATTTCCGTATAACCTCCAGTAACAAAAACTTCTCCATTTTTTAATAAAATCATAGAATAAATAGAATTATTATGTGCTTGATCTATAGAATAAATACATTTTTCACTTGAAATATCCCAAAATTTTATTGTTCTATCTTGCGAACATGAAATTATTTGATTACAATCAAAATTTTCATAATTTTTATTAAATTGAATTATAGAACTTATTACATCACTATGACCTTCTAATGTAAATAAACATATATTTTTTTCTAAATCCCATATTTTAATTAATTTATCATTTGCTCCAGAAACTAAATAAGATTTAGTTAATTTCGAAATATTTTGATTTGGACCTTCAATAAATTTTAATAATGTTATATAATCAGAATGACCTTTTAATATATATAAATTTTCGAATGTTACTTTTGACCAAATTTTAATTTCACAATAAGAACCTGAATAAAATTTTTTTGTTTTCTTTTCTTTACATAAAGAATAAATAATACTATTATGAGCTGGGTAAATTTCTTTAAATTTTTGACCTGAATTTAAATCCCAAATTATAATTTTTTTATCTTCTCCACAAGAAGCTAAATAATTTTTATTTAATTGAATTATATTATATACATATCCTGAATGTTCAATAAATTCTTGGGAAACAAATGTATAATTATTTCGAATATTTATTTCAAAATCAAAAGTATTTTTTATTGATAAATTATTATTTATTTGTTCGTCTATTAATATTAAATGATTAGAAAAATTTGATAAAGGTGTAAAATTAATACTTTGAAGTTCATATTTATTTTCGTGTAAATATTGTAAAATTGAATAATCATTTTGAACATTATTTAAATCTTTATAATAATTATAATATAAATATTTAATTATTTCAAATATTTTATTTGTATATTCTGTTTTTTTATTTAAATTTTCGATATATTCATTTTTTATTTTATTTAATTTAAAAATTATTTCATCTATTTTATTACAATTTTTATTTAATTGATAATTAATTTCGTCTATGAAATTTTTATGAAATTCTTTTAATTTTTCAAAAAACATATTAAAAGTTTTAAATTTTAATTTATTTTGTTTTAAATCTTCAATGTCATTTTCTAAATTTTTTATATTTAATATTTTATGTTCATTATGAGATGATAAACAATGTTCACAAGCATTTAAATCACAATTTTTACAATGAAATTTTATTATATTATTAGGATGATATTTACATTTTTTAATTTCTTTTAATTTCGAAGTCCACATTTCACAATTTTCACAACTCATTTTTTCACCATGAGCTAAACAATTTTGAGGTATATATAATAAAGATATTAATCTTTCTGATGTTACATCAACATTTCCTTGTTTACAAAAACATTCTATTATAAATTTATTATCGAAATTTTTAAAATCTTTTAAACCATTTTTTAATATTTGTCTTGTTATACAAAAAATACATAAAATATGTTCACATGAAAAATTTAAAGCACTTTTCATTATTGTTATTCCACAATTAGAACAATAAATTGGTTTGTTTGAATATTTTATTTTTTCTCTTGGGATTTCAAATGAATTTTTTGTTATGTTTGTTACAGCAGTTTTTATTGTTGTTTTTGGTTGAGTTGAAGTTTTATTATTTTTTTTTTGTGTTTTTTTATTTGATTTTTGTTGTTGGGAATTTGAAAATTTTTTATTAAAATTTTTATTATAACTTGAATCACTAATATAAGATTCTTGAATCATTTTAAATATTGTTTTAAATTAAATAATATTTTATTTATAGAAAAAAAAAATTTTATTTATTAAATATAATTTAAGATTTAAATCAAAATCAAAGTAAAAAATAATATTTTATATTATTTTTTTATTGTTTTTAAAATAATGGATTATCAATTTAATCGTTTAGAAGAAGAAGAATTTAATTCATCTAAATTTAATGAAGAACAATTTTCTTTAGAATATTCTCAAATAAATATTTATGATAAAATAATACAAGAAGAAGAAGATTCAGATGGACAAAATATAAATATTCCCGAAAAAGATAAATATGATTTTAATAGTACAATAATAACAGTTGTAAAAACAATTTTAGGAAGTGGATTATTAGCCTTTCCATATTTGTTCAAAACATTTGGAATTTTTTATGGAATAGTATTATTAATAATAATAGGAATTGTTACTATCTATTCAGTTGAATTATTATTAATATGTAAAGATATAACAAAAAAATATGGATATTCAATGTATGGTAAAATAACTTTAGGTTTATTTGGTTCATTACTTGTGAAATTTTTAATAATTTCTTTAAATTTTGGAATAAGTTGTATGTGTTTAAAAATATTTGGTGATAGTATGGAAAATTTAATGAAAACTATAATAACAAATAACAATTCTTTATTAGTAAAAAATTATTTATATGAAATATTAGTTTCTATATTTTTATTTCCTATTATTTTAAAGGATAATATGGCAATATTAAATAAAATATCAAAAATTGGAATTTTTGGAGTGATTATTTTTTTATCTTTATTTATTTATATTATATTTATTAAATTTTCTTCCGGAAATTATAAATATAATTATCAAATGTTTTTTACATCAAATCCTAATGAAGGAAAAATTGAAATTATTTCATGTATTCCAACAATTATTTTATCATTTGCTTTTCAATTTAATTTATTTCCTATTTATTTTTCTATTAAACAAAGGAATAATAATAAAATGTTAAGTGCTACAAAAGTTGCTATATTTATTATTATATTTTTATATTCTTTTGTTGGAATGTTTGGTTATATGATATATAATGATAATACTAAAGTATTATTATTAGATAATTTTAAAGAAGATATAAATGAATTTTATAATAATAAATCAGGATTTAAAGTTTTTTTTTATATAATTGGAATAAGTTCTTATTTATTTTCTGTAATTATTACTATTCCTTTATTATTTTTTGGAGCTAAAAAACATTCATATAATCTTTTATTATTATATAAAAAACGAAAAAATTATTCTTCTTATTTAAATGATAAAGAAAAAAAAATTATAGATTATACTTTATTTATATTTATTATAATTATTAGTATTAGTGTTAAAAATATAATGTCATTGTTTAATTTCTTAGGTTCTAATAATATTTCTTTTATTTGTTTTATATTACCTTCTATATTTA
>JAEEGK010026936.1_pt1 | contig 11655 bp, 8 predicted proteins | sample 8958771 | NCBI WGS metagenome assembly JAEEGK01 (sample SAMN16246547, study PRJNA631951) | gut metagenome | biome: gut microbiome; feature: rumen; material: SC-attached | host: Bos | place: Iran: Karaj | collected 2018-10 | reverse complement strand
GATTGACCGCTATACGGTGAAGACTCCGCTGTTCTTTATGATGGGCGACAACCGCGACAATTCCGCCGACAGCCGCTACTGGGGCTTTGTGAACCTGAGGAATATCCGCGCGAAGGCGTCCGTCATCTACTTCTCCTTCGAGAACGACGACCAGGCGTTCAGCCTGGGGAATCCGTTCACCTGGTGGCGCATTCCCTTCCGTATCCGCTGGTCCCGCATTGGCAAGGTAATCCCGCTTATCGAGCGTTAAGGTATACCCGATGAAGAAGAGCCTCCCCGCATACGTCTACGCCCTTGCACTGGTGCTTGCATGCATCGGCTTTTGGGCGTGCGCGACGCAGGTGGCGCCGGGCGGCGGGCCCGAAGACAAGTTGTCTCCCCGCATCGCGGCGGTTTACCCGGCCCCGAATACGACGAACCATCCCGAAGAACTCTACGTGAAGCTGGAATTCGACGAGTGGGTGAACGCGTCTATCCCGCGCAGCGCCGTATCGATTTCTCCGCCTATCGAGGGAAAGATGAAGTTCGAGGTGAGCGGGAAGACAGTGGTGCTCACTTCGCGTGCCACGCTCGACACGGGAACTACGTACACGGTTACGTTCGCGAGCGGCATCAAGGACCTGCACGGCAACGCGCTTGCAAAGCCGTTCAACGTGGTGTTCTCTACGGGCGACCATATCGACTCGCTCACACTTTCGGGCCGCGTGCTGGTGAACGATTCCATGACGCGCAAGAAGACTTACCCGAGCATAGGGCTTTTCTTGATGGGCGCGGAACGCGAGGGCCGCAGGTACCTGGAAAAGTACCGCGATACGGCGACGAAGGTGCTCGATACGCTCCCGCTGCTCACGAAGGAGCCCCCGCTGTTCATGACGCGCGCGGATAGCGTGGGCAGCTTTACGCTTACGGGGCTCAAGCCGGGCCGTTACCGCGTGGTGGCGTTCGTGGACGTGAACGGTAACCAGAAAATCGAGCCTGCGCAGGAACTCGCGGGCGTGTGGGTGAAGGACCTCGAACTGACCGAGGAAACGAAGGATACGCTCTGGGTGGCGCTTGCCGACCAGGATACGTCCCTCCTGGAACTGGAATCGGTGAGCCAGCCTTTTGCGCATGTGCTCGAGGCGAACTTCTCGAGGCCGGTGTTCTTTGATTCCGCGTTCGCCGATACCGCGAACTGTACGCTGACTTACCCCGACGGCAGTACGGTGCACCCGAGGTACGTGTATATGGGGGCCTCGAGCAACAAGCCTCAGTTCTACTTCGATTCTATCCCCGCTCCTGAACTTACGTACAAGTTTGCCTGTAAGTACGCGAAGGATTCTCTTTCCCGTATGCTCGATACCCTGCGTGACGAGGTGGAATGGAACTGGGTGGAGAAGGCGAGCGATACGCTTGACCCTGCAATCTCGAAGACCCAGCTGTATTCGATGACAAAGTCCGCCTTCCCGGGCGATACGCTTGTGGTGGCCTACAACAAGCCGCTCGATTCGCTCAAGGAAACGTTCCATGTGGCGATAAACAAGGATACGGTGAAGGTCGACATGAAGCGCCTCGATGCCATCCGGTTCATGGCGGTGCCTGCCGAGCCCTGGCCGACCGATGCCGCGGTGGATTTCTTGATGGGTTACATGGACACGACGCTCGCGAAGGCGGATAGCAACGGCGTGCGCGATACGGTTATAGAACTCAAGTACAAGAAGTTGGTGCGCTTTGAAACCGTTCCGAAGATCAAGCTTGCGTCGCTCAAGGGTACGCTCAAGAATGCGAACCCGGGCGTGACGGTGCGACTCGCCTCTGTCGATACCAAGAAGTATTTCTACACGAAGTGCGACCACGGCGGAAAATTCGCGTTCGACAACCTGATGGAAGGCAAGTATTTTATTGACTACTACTATGCGGAAGAGGGCAGGCTTACGCCCGATGGCGGCTCCCTTTCTCCGTTCCGTTACGGAAAGCCCTGGCGTGCGCCTACCGATACGGTGCATGTGGCGAACGGCGAGAACGATATTGCAAAACTTTTGCCGGACATGCCGGCGCTTCCCTGATTTTGTGAGGCTTAGATGATGGAAAAGATTCCTGCGTTTGTTGCGGTTGACCTGGAAACCACCGGTCTTGAATTCGAGAAGGACGAAATTATCGAGGTGGCGCTTGTCCGCTTCGAGAACGGCGCTCCTGTCGAGAACGTGGATTACCTGGTGCGCCCTTCGTCTGCAAAACTGCGCCCGTTCATCGAGAGCCTCACGGGAATTTCGAACTCGGATATCGCGGGTGCCGAGGAATTTGCGGGCATCGCCGGAAAGGTTTCCGCCTTCATTGGCGACATGCCGCTCGTGGCGCACAACGCGGCGTTCGATTCCCGTTTTTTGAAGAGTGCGATGGAAAAGGTGGGTATCCCGCTGGATAATCCCGTGTGGGATTCGCTTACCTTGTCTAGAATTGCCTACCAGGATGTTCCCAACCACAGGCTCGATACGCTCACGCAGGTGCTGAACATCGAGCGCAGCCGCGCCCACCGCGCACTCCCCGATGCGGATGCGTGCGGCAAGCTGTTCGTGATGGCGTACGAGAAAATTCGCGCTCTCGACCCGTGGCTCGTGGGCGCCCTTACCCGCATTGCGGCGCATACCGACTGGGAAAAACTTTTCGGTACGGCTCCCGAGGGTGAACTTGCCGAACCCGCACTTGCATTGCGCGCAGGCGATGCCCCCGCGGGTGCTGTCGTCGCCTCGAAGGCTCCGCGCGTGGACGCCTTCTTCAAGGAGGGCGGGCTCCTCTCGAAGACGGTGGAAAACTTCAAGGCCCGCCCCAACCAGCAGGAATTCGCCTCGTGCGTGGAACGCAACCTGTACAAGGGCGGCATCTGCGTGCTCGAGGCGCCGACGGGTTCGGGCAAGTCGCTTGCATACCTTGTGGCGGCGGCGAACAAGGCCGTCGCGGGTGAACGCGTGGTGCTGAGCACCGCGACGCATGCCCTGCAGGAACAGCTCATCGGGCACGATATCCCGCAGATTGCCCCGCTGTACGATGGCAAGCTGAAGGCGTGCGTGCTCAAGGGCCGCGACAACTACCTGTGCGTGCGCAAGCTGATGGAAATTTTGAACGCCCCCTCGACGCTCCTTTCGGCAGAAGAACGCGACTCCTTCATGGCGCTCCTCCCGTGGGCGGTAACTACCGGTAAGGGCGATATCGGGGAATGCAACTCGTTCAGCTGTGCGCGCAATCGCGTGCTGTGGTCCAAGCTTGCGAGCACGGCCGCGTCGTGCCTGGGCGAAAAGTGCAAGTACCATGCGGTATGTCCCGCCCTCAAGGCGAAGCGCGAGGCGGTGGCCTCGAACCTGCTGCTGGTGAACCACTCGCTGTTCCTTGCCGACCTCGCTCTTGATTTTGCGCTGCTCCCCGCGTACGAGCACGTGGTATTCGACGAGGCGCACCGCCTGCCCGAACTCAGTAACCAGAGCTTTGGCCGTCACGTGTCGTTTTTCCGGTTCAGGAACGTGGCGAAGACGCTTGTGCCCCCGAAGGGCGTGCCCGGCGGGCTCCTTGCCGAAATCGAGAAGCGCATCCCTGCCGAGAACGATGCGGCGCATGCCGAATGCACGCAACTCGCCGCCGATATCGGCGAAGCCGAAAAGGCGCTCCACCGCTTCTTCATGAAGATTGGCAAGAAACTTTCGAAGCAGAAGGTGGGGAAGGGCGAACTTATCTATAGGAACGGAATCGCGGCGGATTTCGAGGCCGACCCGAAGAACGTGCTCGACCAGTTCGAACTCGCGAAGTCCCGCGCGAATTCCCTCGCGGAAATGCTTGCGGGTGTCGCCGGCCTGGATGGCCTCCTGAGGGATTTCTCGGGCCGTATGGAAGAACTCTCGCGGTTCGCTTCCGATTTCGAGTTCCTCGTGAAGGCGGGTCGCGATGGCTGGGTGTTCTACATGGAAGAACCCTTCAACCCGCACACCATCAAGATTCACGCCGTACCGCTCCGTTCCGGCGATATCTGGAAAGAGAAATTCTACCCGTGGGTAAAGTCCGCGACGTTTACCTCGGCGACGCTTGCCGTGCAGGGTGACCTCTCGTACTACGCCGGGCGCATGGGCATGTCGGAACTCGAGACGAAGCGCCCGTTCCTCAAGGCGTTCGGCGAGGTGTTCGCAAGCGACGAACGCCGCACCGTGCAGGTGGCGCGCTACCTGCCGAAGCCCTCGACTCCCGAATTCGGCGACGCGCTGAACGAGACGCTCGTGCAGGTGCTCCCCGATGTGGAAGAGAACACGATGGTGCTGTTCACGAGCATCTCCGCGATGATGAAGGCGCAGGCGGCTCTCGCTCCCGTGTTTGCCGCGAAGGGCAAGCTCTTGCTGTGCCAGCATGTGGACGGCGCGCTCGACGGCCTCATTGCGATGTTCCGCAAGTCGCGCGGCGCGTGCCTTCTCGGGTGCCAGAGCCTGTGGGAAGGTGTTGACTTCCCGGGCGATGCGCTCAAGTTGCTCGTCGTGACGAAACTCCCGTTCCCGAACCCCTCCGACCCGCTGGTGGCGGGCATTTCCGCTGACCTGAAGGCGAAGGGCGAGAACGTGTTCAAGAGCTACTACATACCCGAGGCGTACATGGAACTGCGTCAGGGACTGGGCAGGCTCCTGCGCACGGAAAACGATAGTGGCAAGGTGCTCATTCTCGACAACCGCGTGGTGACCGAGGCGTACGGCAAGACGTTCGCGCGCATCTGGAACATGAAGCATGTTACCGCGAACAGTGTCGACGACGTGAAGAAGTTCGTCGTATAGTTCTAACGTGCGTTGTATTCAAAGCGTATCAAAAATTAGTTACTTTGTTTTTTTTGTTCGCAAAATACCGTCAAATACTAGTAAAAACATTTTTTTGTAGCGAATGTATTGACTCGACGGGTGCACGGTTTTATTTTTTATTGTATGTGGCATATTTTGTTTGAATATATGAAAACCTTATTTTTCTTAATAGCAATTCCATTGGTTTCCTGTGCGCCGCCATACAAACGTATTGTTCCCGATGAACTCAAAACTTTAAATGATTTTTCTAGGGCGAAAAACCAGCTTGCCGAAAACCTTTTATCGGACGCTAGAGATATGGATTTTTATGGAGTGGATTATGCTAAAGACTATGTTATAGATGCGAGAGAAATTCAGAAAAGACTTTCCGTTTTTGATTCCAACATTGTACTCCATTCTGTAGAAGAATCCGAGATACTGACGTTAGCCTTGATTGCGAAAGGGAGTTACGATGAGTTATTTTATAACAAATATTTTTCGGACTCTATCACGCAATTATCCCGTGCAGATTCAATTGTCTACCCCTTCTTACATTTAATCAACCATCACAAAATAAACCTAGAAGGACAAAAGACAAAAAAGATTCTCAACGAGAATTCTAAAAAAACAGAATGGTCTTTAGCGGAGGGAATAGCCCCTTTCTTCGTGGACGCAATGAAATTGATTGAACTAAGTTCCTTTTCTGATGAGGAAAAGGAAATAATGCTTCTTTACGCTAGAATTCTTGTGATGAAATATTATGATCGCTCTTTTAGAGGAAGTGAAATACGTGGAACAAAGCGTCTTTTCGTAAGTAGAAACGATTGGCTCGTCTTTAAAAAAAATGAATTTTTGCAGAATTACCCCAGCACAAAATATCGTCCATTTTTGGAAAGCATCGAACCAATAACGGCAGCGGATTAACGGGTAATTGACGCCTCTTGCCATATTTTCTAAATTTGCGTCCCCATTGAAGGATGCATGATGTTTGATTTGAAGAGCTTTTTTGACGGCATGTCGAAGCCGCTGCTTCGCGATGTCCACGCTAGGGCCTACGGCAAGAAGGGCCTGTTGAATAATGCACTTATCCAGTCTGAAGTCCTGACCTATTTTTCGGATAGGGACCGTGTTGCCAAACTTTTTGCGCATATGGAACCGTGGCAGAAACGCTGCCTGAACCTTGTGTATCATAGCGCCTCGCGCGGGCTCACCTACAACGAGCTCCGCCTTACCGTACCCGTGGCGAAGAACAAGGAACTCCGCACGTTCCTCTTGCAGATGTGCCGCGAGTTCCTGCTGTGGAGGTCGCAGGCCTCGGGCGTTGCCGTGTACCACGGCTTTACCGATTTTGCGCACAGTTTCGAGATTGAACTGCAGGGCGCTCCCGAATCTTCGAAGCCCTACCAGGAATACGGTAGCCTGCTGGCATGGCATATCTGCCTCGTGCTTTCGCTTGCCAAGCGCGGCGAACTGCGCGTGAACACGAACGGCACGCTGAACCGCCGCAGCTACCAGATGTGCATCGACGCTTTTACCGCCTCGGGGAAGGTTTCCGCGAAGGCGAGCGAGAACGAGCTCACCCTCATTTTCAGTTTCCTCACGCAGAGGGAATGGCTCGAACAGGAAAATTCGTTCCTGTACCCGTCGGAGGCCGCATACGAGTTCCTGCGCACGAGCGGTTTCCGCCTGCACCAGTATGTGCTTACGTGGTGGCTCGAGGTGCGTTTCCGTAACGATGCGCTCCACCTGAAGCGCCTGCTGCGCTGCGTTGCCGAACCGCGCTGCGTGTGCGATGCGGCGTACCTGTTCTGGGTCATGGATCCTTCCTGCCGCATTCTCGAGTCGAACAGGCACCTCGCCTGGGAATACCTCCCGCGCCCCATGCGCGAACTCTGGCTCATCGGTCTCCTGAAGTTCCAGTTCGAGTCGGGCAAGGTGTCCGCGATTGCCGTGAGCGAAGTCGGCAGGGAATGGATGGCAAGCTCGGTGCTCCCGCAGAACGAAGGGCAGGTGTCGATGCTCCCGAACTTCGACCTGGTGGTCAGCGCCTCCATGTCGCCGCAGTTGCTGTTTACGGTGGCATGCCTCGCGAAGGTCAAGAACGACGAGGCCTTCCTCTGCTTCAACTTCGAGAAGGAAACCTACATCGCGGGCCTCAAGAGCGACATTCCCGAATCGGACATGGAACAGCTTATCGCCTGGATCAAGCCGCCCGAGAACGTGCTCTCTACCTTCCGCGAGTGGAACGCCTCCTTCTATGGGGCGAAGGTGCGCACGGTGCGCCTCCTCAAGATAGATGACCTCAAGATATTGGGCGAGCTCACGCGCTTCCCGCAGTTCATGGAATGCGTCGAGGAGTATATCCCGGGTTACGGGTTCGTGCTCGACCAGAAGAAGGAACCCGCCGCGCTCAATATCCTGGAGAGTTTCGGGTACTGCCCGTTTGCCGACCGCTCCGCGAAGAAGCGCGACCGCGCCCCGACCGACGAGTGGCGCAAGGAATTTGCGATTGCGTGGCCCGCCGAGGGCAACGTGGACTACGAGCTCAAGGACGACGTGGACGAGGCGACGGTGCAGTCGGCCCTCGATTCCACGAAGTACGGCTCCGTTTACCAGAAGCTCGATTCGTTCGACCTGGTGAAGGTGTTACGTTATGCGAAACTCACGGGCACCTACCTCGCGGCGAAGGTCAAGGACCCCGCGAAGCGTGCCGACAAGGTGCGCGAGCTCGTGTTCACCGTGCATGCGCTGCACCTCGCGAAGGCCCCCCTCAACGTGGAAATCCAGGAGAAGGGCGCCGAGGCGGGCATGCCGCTGCAGCTTTCGTTTATCCAAGAAATCAAGGTGATGCAAAAAATTGCGTGATGAGACCGTTCACGGGAGACCGTTCGTGCTTTAGGGGAGCGTCTGCGCGTAGCCCGCGATGTCCTTCATCTCGTCGAGCGTAATCTCGTCGTAGTAGGCTTCCATGTTGCGGTCTTCGTCGCCGAAGTTCATCTGGTACCAGAACGTGGGCATGTCCTCGCGTGCGCGCTGCCCTATGTAGATAGGCCTGCCGGAAGGGTTCACGTTTACGCGCATGCCGTCTTCGCCGTGGCAGGGCCTGCAGTTCTGGTAAAAGAGTTTTGCGCCGCGCTTGAGGTTCGCTCCCTTTATCTTGCCGTTCTTGTCGAGCAGCTTGTACACGAGGTAGGCCATGCGCTTGTCCTCGCGGGTGAGCGTGTCTCCTGGCGACCCGGGCTCCGGCGCGTTTACTGCCTGCGCAGCATCTTTAGTAGCATCTTTATCCGGCGCGTTTACTGCCTGCGTGGCATCTTTAGTAGCGTCTTGCATAGGGCGCGCTACCGGCGCGACTCCCAGGGTATCCCCGGCAGTAACCGCTGCCGCCCCGTAGAGGGCGGCGAGGAACCCCGCGATAAACGTCACCTTGCGCATCTGCATGCTGAGAATATAAAAAACACGCGGTCCGCGCAGTTTGTATCCTTGCAAAGTGCGGCTCGTAAACCCGCGAGCCTGCTTGCCCGTAAAAGAACTTTCTACTTTATCCCGTATGAATACAAATATGTTCTTGTCGGTCGCCTTCGTGCTTGCCGCCACCGTATATGGAGGTGCTTCCATGCCCATCGATAAAGAGTCCCTCGCCCTGAACGGCCGCTGGTCCGTGCAGGATACTTGCCTGTGTGCAAGCGCCCCCGCCGTGTCGGTTGCCTTCAAGGCTGTCACGGGCGAGGTCACGTTCGACATAGAGGGCGAGGCGCGTTTCCTTTTCGAGATAGACGGCAAGCCGCAGAAGTATGTCACGGTTACCGACCGCAAGAAGCAGAAGTTTTCCACCCCGAAGGATGGCAAGCCGCATACCTACCGCCTTGTCAAGGTGAGCGAGTCCAACCCGGGCAAGTTCTGCATTCACGGTATCGACCTCGGGAAGAAGGGCTCCTTTGCCGAGAAGCCGAAGGCGTCTAGCCGCCGCATCGAATTTATCGGGGATTCCTTCACGGTCGGGTACGGCGTGGAAGGCAAGGGTCCGGAAGACGGCACTCCGTTCGAGAAGACGAACGCTTCGAAGAGCTATGCCTTTATCCTGTCCGAAAGCCTCAGGGCGGATTACCACGTGAATGCCGTGAGCGGTCGCGGGCTCGTGCGCAACTACGCGAACATCGTCCCGGAATGGACGCTTGAAACTTTGTACGACTACACGATGATGGGCGTGCCCGAGCAGGACGCGAATACCGAGCGCTGGGATTTCGAGAGGTTCCATCCGCAGGTCGTGGTCGTGTTCGTGGGTATAAACGACTTCCAGGGCGAGCCCCCGTATGCGGACGTGGGCAAGTTCAAGCAGGCGTACGTGAAACTCCTGGATAGGCTCCGTGCGCTCCACCCCGGCGTGAAGTTCCTGCTTGTCGCGACGAAGACGTGGCCGAACGATGACCTGGGCGGCGTGGTCGAGGGCATCTACAACGACCAGGTCGCGGCGGGGAAGACCGACATTCTGTATAAGTTTGTTTACACTGAGAATGCCGCCCTGCACGGGCATCCGAGCGAAAACTCGCAGAAGGAACTGGCGAACACGCTGCGCCCCCTCGTTGCACGCCTGGGTGGGTGGCTTTCTCGCTAAAGTCTGTGCATTTTTCCACATAATATTTTATCTTTATTCCTAAGGGTTATAGGAAGGAAGAACTTTATGTCCAGGATTATGGAAAAGATATACGCTCTCTTCAGGATGAATATCCTGATCTTCGTGTTGCTGGCGGCAACGGTTATAGCCCTTTTTGCCTACCAGAACGGTCTCGACGATATCGTGTTCCTGAACCTTTCCGACTATCCCTACGTGATAGCCGAGACGGACAGTGCCGACGGTGGCTCCTCGGCGGTGGCGATTTCGCGCACGGATTCCTCCATCATCGTGGACTACGAGCTGAAGGAAGGCTATGCCTACCCGTATGCGGGCGTGAAGATTCTGCTTGGCGACGGCAAGACCAAGGGCCGCGACTTCTCCAAGTTCGATAGCATCTTCGTGTGGGTCAAGCCCCGCGGCGAAGGTACGGTGCGTATCTACTTCCGCGGCTACGATGCGGATTTTTACCGAGAAGGCGACGAGGGCTCGCTCAAGTTCAACGAAGTCGAGTTCTTCCCGCTCGAAGAGACTTACCCGGCTGTGTTCGTGCCGCAGGAATTCCGCGTGGCCTCCTGGTGGGTGGCCCAGAACGAGATTAACGTACACAAGGCGCGCGTAGACCTCTCGAACATCCCGCTTATCGAAATCCAGACCGGCACCAATGCTCCGCTCGGTTACGGTACGCTTGAAATCCGCGGGTTCTGCTTCAAGGGCAAGAAGATTTCGAAGGTGGACCTCGTGACCATCCTGGTGGCGCTCTGGTTCGTGACCTTCCTCATCATCCTCGTCATCCGCTTCTTCGACTACAACCGCGAACGCGCGGCCAACCGCAAGAAGCAGGAAGAACTCGAGAAGTACCTGGCCGCCCTCGAGATCGAGAAGAGCGAGTACGAGAAGTCTAGCCGTACCGACCCGCTCACGGGTTGCCTCAACCGCGCCGGCTTCGGTAGCGTGCTCTTGCGCGAACAGGAAAACCTGACCAAGAATGGCAGTCCGGTCTCGTTCGTGCTCCTGGACATCGACCATTTCAAGGAAGTGAACGACACTTACGGCCACAACGTGGGCGACGAGGTGCTCGTGAACCTCACCAAGCTTATCCAGGGCAAGATCCGCAACAGCGACAGCCTGGTGCGCTGGGGCGGCGAAGAATTCGTCATCTTGTGCGGCGAGACGCCCATCCAGAATGCGCAGTTCCTGGCCGAGAAGCTCCGCGTGGCTATCGAGAACACGCAGCTCATTAGCCAGCAGCGCATCACCTGCTCGTTCGGTATTTCCGAGATGATTGCGGGCGAAGACCCGAAGCGCCTGTTCGAACGTGCGGACAAGGCCCTGTACGCCTCGAAGGAAGGCGGCCGCAACCGCGTGACGAGTGCGACCTACCGGCGCCAGACCCGCTAGCCTATGCCCCGCATAGCGACATTCCCGTTAGTCCTTGCGCTTGCCGCCCTGTTGCTCGCTTCGTGCGCGCACAAGGAGCCGGAGGTGGATTTCAAGCCCATCCAGCTCAACTGGCATGCCCTTTCGGAGGCCGCGGAGGCCCACCCCGAGAAGGATGCCTGCGTGATATCCGTCACATCGCTCCTGATGCGCGAGAAGGCCGTCCGGGAGTCGAAGTTCGAGTCCCTCGACTACGATGTCGTGTTCGATATCAAGGGCGAAAACCTCGAATTTAAGGGAATTTGCGCGAATTCCGGGGCGGAAGTTGCCACCGAGTGCAGGTTTACTGCCGTTTGCTCCGGTGCCGAAAAAGTCGTTGTAAATTTTCACAACGGAGACTAGTCGCGGCTACTACCTTTCGGGCCGCGATAGTTTTATTTTTAAGGTATTGGCAGACATTGCCTTACCTATTGTATTGTGGGATGTAACGACAAGGATAATTCTGTGAAACCGATTTTCGAATATACAGACTACCGTGAATGGATCCGCGACGCGTTTGATGACTTCAAACAGCGCAAGACCGTTATATCCTGGCGCTACATGGCAATGAAGCTCGGGGCCGACCCGGGCAACCTCCTCCGCGTATCGCAGGGGAAGATCCACCTGACACTCTCGCTCGTGAAGCCGATGGCCGAGTTCTTCGAACTCGACGAGAAGGAGACTGCCTACTGGACGGAACTCGTGTGTTTTGGGCGCGCGAAGACCGATGCGGAGGCCTTGAACCATTACGAGAAGATGCAGATTCTGAAGGGAATCCCCCTGAAGAGGCTCGCGAAGAAGGAGCTCGAGTTCTACCGTCACTGGTACTGCAATTCTATCCGC
>JAEEGK010026934.1_pt1 | contig 11656 bp, 9 predicted proteins | sample 8958771 | NCBI WGS metagenome assembly JAEEGK01 (sample SAMN16246547, study PRJNA631951) | gut metagenome | biome: gut microbiome; feature: rumen; material: SC-attached | host: Bos | place: Iran: Karaj | collected 2018-10 | reverse complement strand
ATATTCTCTCATTCTTTTAAAATTTGGACAATATTTTTTATCAAGAAGTAAATGTCATATTTCTTCCTCATTAAATAAATCAACATACAATCTAGATATATTTTGAATAAAAAGATAAGAAAACAATCCTTCTAAAAAGCTTTTTGCAGTTCTTTTAGAATTATAAGTATTAGTTGTTTTAATTCTTAATTGTTTATTTGAAGTCATTTCTTTAATTAGATTATTATATTTATGTTGATCTTTTATTCCTAATGAAAATGCAAATGAAATTCCTCTTCCTGTTAAAATTCCACTTTTTTCCCAATTAATGTTAAATATGTCTTTATATGTTTTTCCATTTGAATCATCGAAAAATGGAGCTCTTATTCCATGACGAATGAGCTTAAAAATAAATACTGTTTTATCTTCTTTTGTTAATGAAATTATTGTTATTAAGACAAATTGAATAATTGTCATTTTTTTTTTAAAAATATTATATTTTTTTTTTTCTTTAGAGATGAAAAAGATTTATTTTATTTTTTTTATATATTTAATTTTTTATATATTTTATTTGGTTTAATAGTATGTTTTTATAAGGATTTTACTAACAAATGAAGAACATTCATTTTTTTTATATATTTTTTAATATTATTTTTAATTAATTTTAAGATTAAAGATTTAATAATCAATTAATCTAACATCATTTTCTATTTCATTATTATGATTATTATTATTATTATTAATATTATTCTCTTCACTATTATGTATATTACTAAAATAAATATTCATTGAATTATTTTCAATATCAATATTATTAATTTCACTATTTAAATTTATATCATTTTCCATAATTTGAGATTCAATATCTTCATATTCATTTCTATTATGAATAGAAGAAAAAACACTTTCATTTAAATGACTTAATTCTCCATTATTAATATTTCCTTTTAATAAATTTAATTCTCTTTCAATTTCAATTCTTTTATTTTTCTCATCTAAAGCATCATTTTCAGCTTTTACTCTTTTATTTTTTTCTTCAATAATATCTTTAGTTAAATTTTCAACTTGAGTTTTTAAGCATAAAGTACTCATTTTATGTTCGTTTAAATTTTTTCTAAGAATAAATAATCCACAATTATCACATTTAATTTGAAATTGAGGACAAATAAGAAAATGTTGTTCCATATATTTTCTTTTAATATTTTCATAACAATAAATACAAGGAATAAATTCATTTTCACATTGTTCAATATGTTCTTTTAAAAATACTTTTTTAACTTCTTTATTACATAAATCACATTTAATAATACTTAAACCACATTTTAAAATATGTTGTTTCATTAAATTTAAAGTTCCTGTAAAGTTACAATTTTCAGTTAAACATTTATAAATTTTGCAAAAGCAAATTTTAGAATGATCATTAAATTCATTATATTTTAAAATAGAATTACATTCAGGACAAGAATATTGAGTATTATATAATATATTTATAATTTGTCTTTGAATTTTTTTAATAATGAAAAAATTATTACAACAAGGACAAATATTTTGACTTTCTATATGATTATAACATTTTTCACATATCATACATTCACATGTATTACATGAGATTGGTTTATCTAATATATCTAAACATATTGGACATATTAATTCATCTATAAATTCTCTTTTATCTATTGAATATTCTATTGAAGGGAATAATTCTTTAAATGAATTATGCTCTGGGATATATAATAGTGAAGGTTCTATGAAATCGTCTTCTAAAATAAAATATGACATTTTTTAAATTTTTTTTTTTTTTTGGAATTAAAGTGGGAATGTATTTAACTATTTATTTTGAATATTTTTACAAAATTTTTTAATTTTTTAAAAAAGTTTTTTTAAATCAGAAAAAATATTTTTTAATAATTAATTAGTATAAAATATAAATCTTGAATATATTATTAAATTTTGTAAATTAAATAATTATTTAATATTTTTATCATTTTCTATAATAGTTTCAAAAAACAATTTCATTGAATTATAATAAGTATCATTTATTAATTTAATTTTTTCTTCAATATTCCTTTTAAAAATATCTAATGATTCAATATCATCAAAAAAAGAAATTTTAAATTCTTTTAAATTACTTAAATTAAGTATTTTTCCACTTTTTTTATCTTCATTAATATTAATACTAATATTAAGAATATTCATAATTTCTTTTTTATTATCTTGAATAACAATAAATTCATCATTAATAATTTGATAAGTACCTTCTTTTTTTTTATTATTAATTTCAAATAATATTTTTTTAGGTTCTTCAATTGTTGATTCTATAAATTTAGAAGGATAATCAATTTTTTTTATTCCAAAAGTCTTGGCGTAAATATCATAAAACAATAAAAAAGAAAATAAACTTTTTTTATATTTATTAACTTCTCCTTTCACATTTTTAAATATTTCTGGATAATTAACAATAGAATCAATTAATTCATTTGGAAATAAAATATATGAATTATTAATAATAATATTTGAAACATAATTAATATCATTATATCTTTTAATTAAATTAATTTGTTCTTGTAAAAATTCAAAACAACAAGTTTTTATTTCGAATTTTTTATCAAGTAAAGCAATAAGAGATTTAGAAATAGAAATCATTAAATTTCTAATTTTATTTTTATGAATAGATTCTATATTTAAAGGCTTTTCAATTCCTTCTTCATTTTTATATAAGATAAAATATTTTAAAACTTCAAAAATTAAAACAAATGTTGTTTGTCTAAAAACATTTGAAGGAGGATAAATAATTAAATTTAAATATTTACTTGTACAATCATAATTATATATTGATTGATTAATTATAAAATATTTTTTTAATATTTCATTATTTAAACTTTCTTTATTTGAAAGAGATAATTTTTTCCATTTTAAAATCTCATGATATGTTGAAAAATCTAATTTATCATTTATAAAATTTTTATCTCCTTTATTTTCTTGATTATTATTAATGTTTAACATTTTAATATCTTCTAAAAAATCATTTTTATTATTTTCTTTTTGATTTTTTGAAATAAATTCTGGATTTGCTAAATTAATAAAGGATAATAATTCTTTACTTATATATTGATTATGAAAAATAAAATATAAAAAGTTAGAAATTAGAAAAATTAAATTTTCATCATTTGAATCTAAAAAAATAAAAAAATTACTTTTAATTTCATTTTTCATAAACTTTGTATTACTTATTTCAGAAGATAAAGATAATTTTGTTAATTCAAATGTTTTTCTAATAACATTAATTGGGCATTTAATATCATAATGATATGATAATCCAGTTTGAATTCCAGTTGTCTTTGAAATTATATTATGATATTTTTTTACATTTTCAACATCTTTTTTTTTAATTATATCATTTAATACATTTAATATTGATTTATATAATTCATCTTCATTTAATTCTAAATCAGGAAAAACTTTTTTTTTCTCTTGTATTTTTTTATATATCTTTTTATTTTCTGAATAAATTGAAGTATTATTATATAATAATAAAATGAATTCTTTATTAAAATTAAAAGTAATATAATCTTCAAAAGGAATTTTTTTCTTTTTTTTTAATGGTTCCCAATCAGCTTCGTAATTAGGTAAAAATTCAGGAGGATTTTTTATTTGTTCTATTAATCTATGATGTAATTTATCAAGAAATAATACTCCTATTAAACAATTAATAAATCCTTCTTCTTTAATATATTTTAAAAATAAAATTAAAATATAAAAACAACATTTTAAAGAAATTATAGGTTTTTCAAAAATAAAAGAAGCATAAATTTCAGTAAAAATCACATAATAAAAAATTGTATTTGTTAAAATAAATGTTATTATTGGAATATTTAAAGAAAATATATCTTGAATATACATTATATCATTTATTATTTCATCATGTAAATAATTGACTTCATCTATTTTATTGTTTTTAATTTTTTTATTATATGTTTTTATCATATCTCTCATTCTACAACCTAAAAAATTAAAATATGATAAAACTGGAAGTGAGCATATAAAATTTAATGACGGTTGAAAATTTTTACTTAATGATAAAATTGTTAAAAATGTATTTTTTATTACATTTCTTACCATTTGATCTGAATGATTATAAAATTTTAACATATTTGTTAACATATGAAAAGAATATGTTTCTTTATTATAAAAATATTGAATTGTTTTCTCATTTATTTTTAATGTAAGTTGTTTTATAAAATTAATATAATAATATAAATAATCATTATCAATGTTTTCATTTTCTAAAGTTAATATTTCATTTATAAAATTACTTTCAAAAAGAAAATCAAGATTTTCTTTATTTGATATATTTGTTACTAATAAAGAGAAACTTTTAATTATTTGTAAATTTATATCTCTTTCTCTTTTATTAAATAAAATAACGAGTTCACTTATAAATTGGTTTTGTTTAAAAAGATTAAAAATTTCAGGATCATTTTTATCACTTTCAATTAAATTTTCTACTAAAATTTCTATAATTTTTATTAATTGAGGTTTTATAATTTCTAATTTTTGATTTCCTAAAACAAACAAGTGAAAATTATTATATAATCTATTAAATTCAAATATTTCTTCTTTTTTTTTCAGTGATTGATTTGTTGACATAAAAATATTATTTTAATTAAATAAATAATAAATTCAAATACTTTAATATTGATTTGATTTTATATTTTTTATTAATATTTTCTTTTTTTTAAATAAATGAATTTCTTCAGATTAGGAAGGAAAAAAGATAAGAAAAATAATAATGATAATAAACAAATGAGTAAAGATATTAATAAGTAAAATAAAATATTTAATTATATAGTAATAATGAAATAAATACAAATAGACAATTAAATCACTTTTATACAAGTAAATAGAAAATAATTTCATATATAATTTTATAAAAATTTAGCAAGAGCATCAAATACAATTGAGTGTCTTGATTATACTTTTAGAAATACTCGTCAAAAATTAATAGAAGCAATTAATTCATCAGAAAAAAAGCCAAAAAATATATCAAAAATCCAAGAACATATTTTTGATTTAGAAAATACTTTATCAATAAATTTAGAATATATTTCAAATTTTATTCCAATAATGAACTTAAAACAAGACCAAAAAAGAAAATTAATGAATAATTTTGAAAAAATAGTAAATTACTTTAAAACAAAGAAACAATTAAGATTAGATATAAATGAAATAAATGGGAAAATATTAATAAATAAGCAAATAATAGAAGAAACAAGAAGAAGAAATGAAGAAAATTATTTATATTATAAAGATCAAATAATAGAATTAACAGATAATGTAAATAAAAAATCTTCTTTAGTAAAACAAATACAGAAAAAATTTAATGAAGTTGAAATTTTCATTCAAAGAGAATGTAAAAATCCAGAAAATATTAATTTATATAGTCATTGGGCAAATTTTACTATTGTTCCTTTTATGAATAAAAATGAATCTTTAATTAAAAGAAAAGCTTTTTTTGACATTTTAGCAGAAGAAAAAAATCAAAAAATAAATATGCTATTAGAAGAAAATGAAACTTTAAAAAAATTAAGAATTTTACAAAGTAGAAATAATCCTTTATCTTATGAAAATTATTTAATTAAAATTCAAAGTTTAATTGATAAAAAAGAAAGAGTGAAAGAACAATATAATATTATTTTAGATATTATTTCTGATAATTCTTTAAATAAAGAAGCAATTCCTCCTTTTTATAAAATGGAAAATTTTGAAGATGAAAAAATTGAATCTTTACCTATAAGTTTATTTGATCAAAATAAAAATAATACTCAAAATCAAAATGTTAATGAAAAAAATGAAAAAAAAGAAGTTCAAGAATTACCTCCTCCTGAAGAAGAAGGAAATAATCATAATTCAGATAAAAAAGAAGAAGCTTGGAATATTTCTGATATTGAAATTCAAGATAATTAAATTTTTATTTTAGTTTTATTCATTTTTTATTTATTTTAAATTTCTTTGTTTGTTATTTAATTTTTTATTTTTAATAAAAAAAAGATAAATGAATCTAATAATATTAAAAAAAATAAATAATTATGAATATAAAATAAAAAATGTTAAACTTCTTATTTTTATTTTTATTTTTCCTTATATTATATTTATTAATAATTATAAATGACTGTTATTAGAAACATTAAATAATAATACAAAGATATTTAAAAAGATAAATAACATCTGAAAATAATTTTTGTAATAATAACAAAATAATAATTATTGTTTTTTTTTATTTTAAAAATTTAAAAATAATAAATCGAAAAATAATTAAATGAATGAGGGAGACTCATCTTTTAATTATTTAGAATTAAGTGAATTAAAAAGGAAATATGAAGAATTAGAGAATGATATAAGAAAATTAAGAATAGAAAATACAAGAAAAGAGAAAGAAATTCAAAAATTAAGAGAAGATGTTCAAAAATATAGAAAACCATCAAATGATTCATCAACAAATTATCCTTGGCCAGATGAATTTGTTGAAAGATGGAAAAAATTAGTTGAAAATACAATAATGGATAGTTTTGATAATATATTTTATAAAAATATTCTATTAGTTAGAGTTATTAATATTACTGTTAGAATTGTTTATGACATTGCTGATGAAAAAATAAAGGAAAAAATTAAAGAAATTTTAAATTGTTTTGGATATGATAATTTTAATAATGATGACATAAAATTGTTTTTTAATAAATTTCAATCTATAATATTCCAAGATTATTTTAAAACAATAATTAAATTTAATGATGAATTACTTAATAAAATTTTATTAAATATAAAATTAGAAATAAGTACACAAAAAGGGAAATTATTTTCAGAAGAAGAAATAAAAGAAATAGAAAAAGATTTAGATTCAAAAAATATAATTCCATTTATTAAAGAATTATTTACTTTATCATTATATATGATCATTCATGATCCTCAATTAACAATATTTACCACTTTAGATTTAAGATATTGTTATTTTTCAAAAAAAGAAATTGTTTTAGATGGTTTTGGAAAAGAAGATGCTGTTTGTTTAATAATATTAACTCCTCCTTTATTGAAATTAAACACTTATTTTAAAAAATTATTTCCTATTGTTTTTATTTGTGAAAATCCTACTGAAAATATGATTAAACAATGTGAAGAAAAAAGAATTAATGAATTAAAAAAAGAACAATCAAAATCTTTTTGTGGGAATACTAATCAATTTTTTTCTAAGGAAAATGAAAAAGAAAATAAAATCTCAATTACAAATATAAATACACCAAATATTAAAAAACAAATTATGAATAATAATGATATTCATCAAAATTATATTAATACAACTTCTACAATCAGTACAACAACTTATACTTCAAATAGAAATTATAATAATTTTGAAAGTAATAAAGAAAAAATTATTAAGAAAATTATAGATAATAATTTTTATAAAACTCCAAATGATATTAATAATAAAAAGAAAGAGTATATGAGAAGTAAATCTTCTACAAAACAAAATCCTTTTTTTTTTAAGAATCAAGAAAAAACAATTCAAAAACAAATTGATCAAACAAAAAGAAATAATACAATAAATGATTTAAAAGAAAATAATAATAATAAAGGTAATATTAATAATATAATAATTCAATCAAATAAAAAAACTGAGCAACATATATTTAATACAATAAATAAAGTTTCAACATATAATAATATAAATAATAATATTAATAATATGAATAATATAAATAATGTAAATAATAATAATCAAAAAAGAGAAAAAAGTTTTATAATATCTCAAGAAGAACAAAGACAATTAGATAATTCATTAAAGCAAAAAAAAGAAATAAAAAATAGATCAAAACTTTCATTGAATAAAATGGATAAATCAAGAAATAATTCAACATATGATTTAGAAATAAATAATCATTCAAAAGAAAAAATATTAGATAATTATCCTATAAAATTAGTGACTGAAATACCTCAACTTCATCAAAATAAAACACCAATAATAAAAAATAGAACAAATTCAATGGATTCTTTTAGTGATACAAGTCAAAATAATTTAACTCCAATTAATACAACAATATCAGAAAATAATAAAAAAATTACAAGTATTAATGCAATTATTGCAAATAATCAAAAGAAAGTAAAAACAACAATAAGGAAAGTTAATACTGTTTCAAATAATATGAAAAATAATATTAATAATAATATTAGTAATAAAATTAATAATATTAATAATTCTCATCTTAGAAAAACTGCTTCTTCGAATATTGAACCTTCACATTTGGTTTTAGGTCAAAATAATAATTTTAATAAAAATACTAATTACAATAATATTAATCATAAAGTTAGTCATTCACATATTGATAAAAATAATAATCAAAATTTTGAGAATAATAATGATAATACTTCTTATAGAAATAGTACTAGAGATTTAATTAGAAATAATAGTCATTCTAATGAAAATAATAATTCAAATAATATTAGTTCAAATTCAATTTGTTCAAATAATTCAAATAGAACTAAAAATAAAGGAATGAAAAATAATTATTCAAATAATTATTTAGTAAATAAAAACCAAACAAATCAAATTGGGAAAGTTGAATTTATATCAAATAAAAATAATAATAATAATAATAATAATATAATAAATAACAATATAATAAATAATAATCAAAGTAAAAATATTTTAGGAAACCCGAAAAAAGGTTTTGATTATTATAATACACAACCGATAAAAACAGATTGTAATATATTATCAGAAGGAATAAAATTACAGGAAAATTCTACAATATCAAGTAATAGAATGTCTAACACAAATACAATAAAAAATCCTTATTTTTTTACAAATGATATTAAATCAATGGGAAAATTTTTTAAGAATGATATTCAAAAAAGAAATAAAGCTTTATTAGCAAAAAAAATTGATGTACAAATGAATTATGAATCAGGACAATATCAAAATATTAGAATTAATTCACCTTCAGGAAGAAGTAATAATAATATTAAAAATAAATTTAATAATAATAATATTATTATGAATAAAGTTAATCAAAATAGAGATGCTAGTTTAAATAATAAAAAATATCATTCTTCTTCAATTAATCCTATTGATAAACATAAAAATAAAAAGTGAATTTTTTCTATTTTTTTATATATTTTTAATTAATTTTATTTTAATGAAATTATTTATTTTAATTTTTATTTTGACAATTTAATTTTAAAATGTTTTTAAATGAAAATAATATTCCAATTATTAAAAACATTAATATTCAAAGAGGGAAAGAAGAAAAAACAAGAGAAAGTTTATTAAATTTTAGAAATGAATATATTTTAAAAATAAGACATGAACAAATTATTTCAAAAATTATGAACGAAAGATTCTTATTAAAAAAGCAAAATATAAATGAATGTGAAACACAAATTAATAAAATTATTCAAGAAAAATTTTATTCACTTTTAAATGAAAATGATAAAATTGAATTTTTATCTCTTTTATTAATAAATGATGTTGAAAATTTAAAAAAAAAATTCAATTTGAATTTAGAATTAAATCCTTTTTTATCAAATAATTCATTATTATATTTAATTGAATTAGATGATAATAATATAAAATATATAGGACAAAAGAAAGAAAATTTTACTTTTATAATAAATGAATTTAAAAAATCAATGTCAAAACAAATTTCAAAAAATTTCATTTTAATCTTAGGAAATTTAATAATATTTAACAAACAATTTTTTGAAATATTAACATTAAATATTAATATTCCTTTTATTTTAGATTCAATTTTAGAAAATGATATTTATTCTTTTAATTTTTTATTATTTGGTTTTTTATTTAATATGAATACAGAAAATATGATAAATTATTCTAAATATTTTGAAATTTCAGTTAATTTAATAGGAAGTCAAAATGGAATAAATGATATTGATATATATGATAATTTATATAAATTTTCTAACTGTGAAAAATTATCTCAATTCTTCGTTAATTTTTATGAAAAAATATTTAATTTAAATAAATTATCAAATAAGAATTTATTTAAAATTATAATGGCAATAAGTGGGAATTTAATTTTATCAAAAAATCAAAATTTTATAGATATTTTTTTTTCTAAAGGATTATTTCAATATAATATACAAATTCTTCAAAATATTCAAAATTCTCAAAGTTTTAATATTGAAATATCATTTCAAATATTAATTAATATTACAAGTGAATCATATTGTTTTTTACAATTAATTAAAAATGATTTTTTTATGAATATAATTATAAATGCTATTAAATATGATATTAATATTAAAATAGAAAAAAAAATAAAAGATATTAACTCAATTAATGTTTTATATAATTTATTATCTTCAAATAATAAATTAATTTCAATCTTTTATAAATTTAATCTTCATATTCTTATATTGAAACTATTTAAAATTCATCAAGAAAAAGAAACTTTAATTACTTGTTTAGATATTATAGATATGTTTATTGAAAATAAAAAAAATAAAATTACATATGTTATTAAAATTGATTTTGAATCAAATGGAATATATGATATATTACAAGATAAAAAAAATTCTTTTTCAAAAGATATTAAATTAAATAATAAAATTAAGTATTTAATAAATAAATATTGGAGAAATTGGTGTAATGATTCATATTCTGTATTTGATAATGATTTAATTGCAAATATACTTTCAAATTCAAAATAAAAAATTTATAAATATTATTTTTTTTTTCAAACTATTAATAAAAGTATTTAAAAATAAAATAGCCAAAAAAAAAAAAAAAACAATTATTTTTAAATATAAAAAAAAAATTTAAATTAAAAAAAATAACTAACAATACCTTTATTTTAATTATTTTTCTTATCATTCATAGAATTAAAATTTTTCAAATTAGGAAAATGAATAAATAATTCTTCTTCAATTTCTTTACTAGTTTTAATTCTTTGAACTTTATTAGGAGAAGTAATTTGTGAATTTCTTAAATAATACATTTCAGTTTGTTTAACACTAATTTTAAAAACAACAAAAGCAGCTAAAATAACTTCAATAACATCGAATAATAAAATAGAATAAATAATAAAATAATCAGAAGGAAAGAATAATTTTTTTCCATTATCAAGAATAAGTAAAAAAGCTTGCATTAAAGCAGAGAAAATAATAGTCATAATGAAGAAAATACATAAATGATAAAGCTATAAAAAATGAAGAAAAAAAAAAGTATATTAAAAAATTATATTTACTGATTCTTGTAAATTTCCAGCATAACCAAAATATAATCTTGCTTGTTCTTGAACAAACCAAATAAGAATAATAATGATTCCAGGAACTGAAACTCCAGCAACATCATATATATAATATTTATAAACATAAGATGAAAGTTGTAATGAAAAAGCTAAAAAATTATAAAAGAAGTTAAAATATAAAAATTCTTGAAGCCATAAACCTGAATTTACTTCTGTTTCTATTACTCTTGCTTTAAATAAATTTGACCCTTCCATATTTTCTTTCTGTTCTTGAATTCTTCTTCTTTCTAAAGATAATTCATCGTCTTCAGTTTCATCCAGTTCATTATTTATATTCTGGTCTTCACTTAAAGAATTATTTTGAATTTCACTACGATCCATTTTTTTTAAATTATTATTTTTTTATTTTTTTTATC
>JAEEGK010026932.1_pt1 | contig 11656 bp, 10 predicted proteins | sample 8958771 | NCBI WGS metagenome assembly JAEEGK01 (sample SAMN16246547, study PRJNA631951) | gut metagenome | biome: gut microbiome; feature: rumen; material: SC-attached | host: Bos | place: Iran: Karaj | collected 2018-10 | reverse complement strand
GCCTATACAACAAAGTTCAAGGTGACAACTGCTAGGTTTGCAAATGTGGCTTTTTCGAACGGATCGCTCCCGGATGGTTGGATGCACCGCGTTCAAAAGAAACAGCCTCTTGCCGCCCCAAACGATGTCAAACGTTATTTTGTGTCGCCCGAAGAGAGTGGACAGATTTGCATGCTGGCATGCATTCTAGGCAACAACGGTGAAATCTTCTTCCCGAAACTGGGTGAAGAACAGATGCTTACATTCTCTGCAATCTGCGATGAATTCGTAAAGAGCGAAGGCTACACCAAGCGTGAATTCGCCACCGACGATGAAGCCAAAAAGTTCGCGGCAGACATGCCCTACGAAAGCAAGACATATCCAGTAGTTTATTTCAAGAGCGATACGACCGGCGAAAAGGCTTACGAGGAATTCTATGTTCCCGGAGAAAAGCTGAATATGGATCGCTTCAAGGGCTTGGGCGTTATCGAAGAAGTTAAGAAACGTCCGATGAATGAAATTCAGACGTTCTTTGATGAAATTGAATCGTTGTTTGCTCGCGAAGACTTTACGAAAGCTCAAGTTGTGGATGCAATCAAGCGCTTTATCCCCAATTTTGAACACGAAGAAAAAGGCAAAAACCTAGACCAAAAGATGTAATACATGCAACAGCGTCAATCAAATATGGAATTATGCAGAATTGTGGTGATAGTCATGGTGCTAGTGCTGCATTCTGATTTCGCCATTTTTGGTTGGCCAGAAACAATACAAAAGTTACATATACCTCTCTTAATAACGGAGTGTTTTTGCATCGTTGCTGTGCCTGTTTTCGTGATGATTTCGGGATATTTTTCAATTCATCTTAAATTAAAGTCTGTAATAAATCTTGCATATATTTGTTTGTTTTGTGCAGTGATAAAAATTTTATACAATGTTGCTGCGAATCAGCCTTTCGACATAAACAACTTGTTCTTTATATCTAGGTCTAATTGGTTTATTCCGGTTTATTTGGGCTTGATGTTTTTTTCGCCTGCATTGAATGCTTTATGCGGGAAACTTGATAAAAAGCATTTAAGCATAACTTTGGGGATGATACTTGTATTTACGTTTTATATGGGATATTTCCCGGCTCGTCCTCTATGTGGAATAGGCATGAATAATGGCGGGTCTGTTTACGAATTTATGCTTTATTATTTAATTGGTAGGTATGTCAGATTGTATGGAGTTCCGCAATTTATTCGGAAAAATAGTGTGTTATTGTATATTGTTGGTTCCTTTGTTTTGGTTGGTGCTTATTATTTCGTTGTTAAGTACGGATTCGGTCATTTTGCCAATAAGATACTAATGACTTCAAGTCCATTAATAATGTTCAATGCAGCATGTGTGTTATTGACTTTTGAACGAATCAATATTCAGTCCAAGGTAATTAATCATATATCAAAATCAGTCCTTGCTGTATTGCTTCTTCATTCGTGTAAAGCAGGAATGGGAATACTTCGTCCAATTTATCAAGCTATATTCGATAACTATAGTTGGGGGTGGACGCTATGTCTTTGGACTATAACTATTGCTGGAACTTTTGCTGTTTGTGTGATAATAGATCAGCTTCGTTTAGTTTCGTACAACCATTTACAAAAAAAATTTTTTCATTAGGATAACATCATGGCATACGATATTCCATTATTCAATTTGAACTTTGACGAAAAAGAAGCCAAAGCCGCTTATGAAACAATCAAATCTGGCTGGATTTCTACAGGTCCCAAATGTGCCGAACTAGAGCAAATGTTTGTGAACATGTGGAACGTCAAGTATGCGGTAAGCGTCACAAATTGTACTGATGCTTTGCATCTTTGCTGCTTAGTTTGTGGCGTTGGTCCCGGTGATGAGGTCCTTTGCCCGTCGCTTACATTTGCTGCGTCTGCAAACTGCATTCGTTATGCTGGTGCAACCCCCGTTTTCTGTGATATTGTCGGTCCGGACCATATTAACATTGATCCAGAAGACATCAAAAAGAAAATTACATCGAAGACGAAGGCGATTGTAGTCGTTCATATGGCTGGGTATCCGGCTAAGATGGATGAAATTATGGCTATTGCCAAGGAACACAACCTTAAGGTCATCGAAGATGCTTGCCATGGTCCGCTTTCCGAATACAAGGGCAAGAAACTTGGTACGATTGGTGATTGTGCTGCGTTCAGCTTCTTCTCGAACAAGAACATCAGTACGGGCGAAGGCGGCATGTTCATTTCGAACAATGAGGATCTTGCCAATAAGGCAAGACTCATGCGTTCTCATGGCATGACGACCATGTCATATCAGCGAGCATCCGGCCATGCAACGGCCTATGATATCGTTGAATTGGGCTACAATTTCCGCCTTGACGATATTCGTGCTTCGATTGCGATTGAACAGTTGAAAAAATTACCTGGCGACCTCGAAAAGAGAATTCTTGTTCGCAAAAGGTATGTGGAAAATCTTTCCAAGATAAAGGGCGTTGTTGTTCCTTTTGCTGATTGTACTGAATTTACGTCAAACTACATTATGCCTGTTGTGCTGACTCAGGGGTCGAAGGACGATCGCGACGCAATTCGTGAAAAAATCCACGCTGCGGGAATTCAGACTAGCGTTCATTATCCGGCAATCCACAAGTTCTCTATTTATAAGGACTATGGTGCTGTTTTGCCGCAAACGGAATATGTGACGGATCACGAAATCACACTCCCGATGTATGCTGCGCTAACGATGGAACAGGTTGATTTCATTTGCGAAACAGTCAATAAGGCGATTAATGGATAAGAAATCTATACTGGTATTTGGTGTCGGCGAATTGCAAAAGTCGATTATCGGTAGAGCCCATAACAAGGGGCTGTTCGTCATTGGGATTGACCCTTGTGCTGACGCTTTCTGCAAAGATGATGCCGATGCTTTTGAAATCGTCGGTGGGCAAGATTACGAAGGAACACTCGCTGTTGCAAAAAAGTATAACGTTTCCGCTGTCGTGACGGCGGCAACGGATAAACCTCTTGTGATGATGGCTCGTGTTGCCGAGGAATTGAATTTGCCGTTCTATTCCGTTGAAACCGCACAATGGTCAACGGACAAATACCAGATGAAACAGCGCTTTATCGCGGGTGGAGTTCCCTGTGCAAAGGGACGACTTGTTAAATCTGCTCAAGAAACCGCTGATTTTGTGTATCCAGTCATTGTAAAACCGCGCGACAATTCTGGAAGTCGCGGTGTGAAACTTTGCTGCACTCAAGAAGAATTGCAATCTTGTATTGACGAGGCTCTTGAATACTCTCATTTAGATTCTGTCCTTGTAGAAGAATTCATTGAAGGTCAAGAATACAGTATTGAAAGCCTGCATTATAATGGTAAAACGGAAGTTATTCAGTTTACTGAAAAGAAAACGACTGAATTTCCGTATAACGTTGAACTGGGACACAAACAGCCTGCAAATTTGACGGAATGCCAGCGTAATGCAGTCCGTGATGTTATTGCCAAGATTGGTGATGCGTTGCATTTTGAGAATTGTCCGTCTCACACGGAATTGAAAATCAATGAACGAGGCATTTTTGTAATCGAAACAAGTCCTCGTTTGGGTGGAGATTACATTACCTCTACGCTAGTTCCGCTTTCTACAGGAATCAATATTGAAGATCAATTGTTGAATATAGCCTTGGGCGAATCTGTTGATACAAAAACAGGTCGAGCAGAAAAGGCTTCTGGCGTTTGCTTCTTCTCGTTGCCAGAAGGGACTGTAACTACAATTGACGAAGAAATCAAGAATGTTTCAACATGGCCGTGTGTTGTTGATTTTAACTTGAAACTTAAAGTTGGTGACACGGTCAACAAGATTACAAGCAGTTTGAATCGCTACGGTCAGTTTATCGTGAAGGCTGAAAATCGCGAGAAAATTGATTCGCTGATAGAAACGTATGAACGGCAAATAGCCGATTTTGTAAAGGTGCTTTAATATAGGAACCATTAACAGGAGAAAGTCATGTCAAAGAAAGTCGTTATATTAGGGGCTACAGGAAAAGTTGGATGCTACACAGCGTTGCATTTAAAAGAGATGGGGTATGATGTTGTTGCTGTAGGGAAAAGAAATTCGGATAATGGTTTCTTTGCTGACAATGGAATCCAATACATATCTGCAGACATATTGAGTCAGGATGATTTAAAGAAACTACCGCATAAAGATGTCTATGGGGTTATTCATATGGCTGCAATTCTTCCTGCTACAATGGAGGGGTATGACCCGAGAAAGTTTGTTGAATCCAATATATATGGAACCATGAATGTTTTGGATTATTCTGTTGCTGCTGGCGTAGAACGATTTATTTTTCCACGTACTTGGGGAGACATCAATTATCTGTTGAAAGAAAATAAGCCTATCCCAGCTGATGTCCCAAGTAAGTTTCCTCTTAATGACGACCATACCATTTATGCGATAACAAAAAACGCTGCCGTTGATATTGTTCAGCACTATTCAGTAAAATATGGTTTCAAGTACTATATTTTGCGTTTCCCGAATATCTTCTGTTATCATCCGAATCCGACATATTTTGTTAATGGTGTGAAGAGATGGACCGGACAACGCGCAATCATTGAACAAGCGAAAAAAGGTGAAAATATAGAATTGTGGGGTAACCCCGATTGTAAGAGAGATGTTTTTTATGTGAAGGATTGTGTTCAAATCATTGAAAAAATGCTGTCTGCAAATGGAGAATGTGGCGTATACAATGTTGGTAACAATATGCCTGTGACTCGAATGGAGCAAATTCAGGGAATTATTGATGTGTTTGGCAATCCCGAAAAGAAATCGAAAATTATTGTGAATCGTGATAAACCGGATTCTCCAAATTTTATTCTCGATATTTCTAAAACGATTTCTCAATTGGGGTACGTTCCTAAATGGGATTATATTTCGTTCCTCAAGGATTTGAAGAAGGAAATGGAAATAAATCGCTTTGAAAAGCTTTGGGGTAAAGAATCCGACTATACAAAAGGTCTTGTATGATTTTAGACAAGATTAAAGACAGGGTGATTTCGCCCCATACCACCTTGATTGAATCCATGAAATTGATGGATTCTCTTGGAAAAAAGTTACTGTTTGTTTTTGATCGAGATTCTTTTTTGGGAATTCTTACAATTGGCGACATCCAACGTGCTATAATCAAGGGAATATCTCTATCAACAGAATCGCGACTAGTTCTAGATTACAATAAGATTTATGCCTCTGTGCATGATTCTAAAGAACAGATAAAAGAAAAGATGAGTCGTCTAAGGGCTGAATGTATGCCTGTTATGGATGATTCTGGAATGATGGTAGATGCTGTCTTTTGGAAGGATTGGTTTTTAAAGGCTGAACCAGAAAAACGTGAAAAGATAGATCTGCCCGTAGTTATTATGGCTGGCGGCAAAGGAACTCGCTTAAAGCCTATTACAAATGTTATTCCAAAGCCTTTGATTCCCATTGGTGATAAAACGATTCTTGAAGAGATCATGGACCAGTTCGAAAATATAGGATGCAAGCAGTTCTATATGTCGGTCAACTATAAAAGTGACATGATGCGCTTTTATTTAGATCAATTAGAGCATAAGTATAGCGTTGATTTCTTTGAAGAAACGAAACCTCTTGGAACCATCGGAAGTGTGTCGTTACTTAAAGGTAAAATCAACACACCTTTCTTTGTGTCCAATTGCGATATCATGATAGATCAAGATTATCGTGATGTGTATGACTATCATAAGCAAAACAAGAATGATTTAACTATTGTAACGGCGGTAAAGAGTATTCGAATTCCATATGGAGTCATTGATACTGGTGATGATGGCTTGATGACAGGTTTGCGAGAAAAACCTGAAATTACCTATATGATAAATACGGGTGTTTATCTTTTAAATCCTGAGTTGATAGAAGAAATTCCTGAAGGTGAATTTTTTCATATTACACATTTGATGGAAAAGGTTAAGGCCCGTGGTGGACGTGTTGGATGTTTCCCTGTCAGTGAAGGCTCTTGGCGTGATATGGGAGAATGGCCCGAATACTTGAAAATGATTAAGGTGCTGTAGGTTTGTTATGGCGAAATTGAAGATTGTGTGGATTTGCCATTTTTCTAATGAACTCGTTCGAAAGCAATTGAATGAGGGTATAGGCATATTGGAAGCTATTGCTAGGAAAATTCTCAACAAGCCGTTTAAGGTCTGTGATTTTGCACAATGGAATACGAATGCGATTAGGGAATTTGAAAAATTTACGGAAGATGTAGAATTACATGTAATAAGCCCTGGTTATTTTATGAAGGGTAATGAATCTATATTTGATGAAAATGGAATTCATTATTATTTTTTCAAGGATGAACGGTCCTTTTTTGACAAGATTGCCAATAAATTTTGGGGCCGAAACCCTTCATATAAAAAGAATCGTGCCTATATCAAAAATAAAATTGAGGAGATTAAACCTGATTTGGTTCATGTAATTGGTGCTGAAAATCCGAATTATTCTTTGGCTGCATTGGATACTCCTAATACAATACCGTTGTTTGTGCAATTGCAAACATTGCTTGTTGATCCAGATTTTCAGAAAAATTATCCAATAACTCAAAAAATGTATGATTACAAATCTGGAATTGAACGGGATATTTTAAAAAAGGCAAATTATGTAGGTTCTCCCGATGAAAAATTTCGCAAATTACTTCCTTCAATTATTTCGTTGCATAATCCAATGATTAAAATAGGTTTAGCCCTTACAGAACCTATTGATTTTAGTTTTGAAAAGAAAGAATTTGACTTTGTATATTTCGCTTTGAATATCAGCAAGGCGGTGGATTTTGCTATAGAGGCTTTTGCTATTGCTTGTAAAGAGAAGCCTTTTATTACACTAGATATAGTCGGTGAATATTCTGCTGCATTAAAGGTTCAATTAGATTCTAGGATTGTGGAATTAGGAATAGAAAAGAATGTTTTCTTTGAAGGTAAACAGGCTACTCATGACGATGTAATCCGGCAAATCAAGAAATCCCGTTTTGCTTTATTGCCGTTAAAAATAGACCTGATTTCTGGAACAGTCCGTGAATCGATGGCAAACGGTCTTCCTGTGGTTACCACAATCACTCCAGCGACGCCTAAGTTGAACGAAAAAAGAGAGTCCGTACTCCTTTCGCCTATTGGTGACCACAAGGCGATGGCCGAAAACATGCTTAAATTGTTAAATGATGATGCGCTTGCAAAGAAAATTCAAGAAAATGCTGGAATTACAGCATCCGAGCGCGCAAACAACGAGCAAATAATCCGCAAATGGATTGCCGCATACCATGCTTGTATAGATAATTTCAGAAACGGAACATCGATACCGCAGGAATTGCTTAACTAGTTATGGCCTTTGCGATAGACAAGAATAAAATCCTTAAGAATACGGCTACGATGTATGTCCGAATGGCGATAACCATGGTTATCGCGTTCTTTACTACACGAGTTACATTGGAACAATTGGGGGTTGATGATTTCGGCTTGAACAACCTGGTTGGTTCAATCGTATCTATGTTTTCTTTTTTGAACGGCTCAATGGGAACTGCTGTTCAGCGTTTTTTTAGCATAGAGATTGGGAAGGGAAATGATGCACGATTGAAAAGAATATATGGTGTGGGACTCTTCCTACATATATTGGTGGCTACAATTTCTGTTGTAGGTGCTGAAATTTTTGCACTGTTTTTCTTGGAAAAACTGAATATTCCAGAAAACAGGATGTTTGCGGCCCATATCGTTTTTCAAATATCTATTTTGTCGTTTGCTCTAAACATCGTAAATGTTCCGAATGCAGCCTTGTTGCGTGCCCGAGAATGGTTTTCTAAGACAGCTATGGTTGAAATTGTTCAGGCTTTTTTAAGGCTTGGAGTGTTGTTCTTGCTTGTGTACTTTGGTAAAGACAAATTGATAACTCTTTCGGTTCTCAATTTGTTTGTAACGCTGTATTACGTATCTTCGATTCTGTTTCTTGCTCGTAAATTTTCTGAGTCTCATACAGGCCCAATCATAGATAAGGCTCTAATCCGGGATATGCTGACTTTCATCTCGTTGTTGATTTTTACTGTGTTAGCTCAGTTGCTAAAAACACAGGGCCTGATTGTTCTGATAAACCTTTTCTTCGGCCTAGCAATTAATGCTGCTTACGCCGTAGCTGTTCAGGTATCTCACTTGCTGAATACATTTGTCCAAAATTTTAAGTCCGCAATGGTTCCCCAAATGATGGCTGCCTATGGTGCAGATGACAAAAAAAGCATGCATTCATTAATTACGGCAGGAACAAAAATTGCTTTTTTGATGATGCTTGTTTTGTCAATGCCTTTGCTAATAGATGGTGAATGGCTGCTTTCGATTTGGCTCAAGGATGTCCCGCAATATTCCAGGGAACTAGTTGCTCTTACTGTGATTTTTATTAATATGAGTTCATTTACGTATTTCTTATATCAGGGTGTCCATGCAACCGGTAAAATAAAGGGCCAGCAGATTTGCATGTCTAGCTTGTACTTTGCGAATATTGGCATTATTTATGTGGTGCTCAAATTGGGTGGCAGTTTCTATTCTGCATTATATGTAAATATTCTGATTTCTGTTATACAGTGTATGGTTAATATTTATTACGCAAAAAAAACATTTGGATTTGAAACATTAAAATTTGTGTTTAAAACTTGTCTGCCGTGTTTGATCGTATTTGCAGCTGTCTTTGGTTCCCTTTATGGCATCAGTTCAATGCTGGAATCAACTATAAAGCGTGTTACGATTGATGTATGCGTGGAATTTGTCCTAACAGGGTTACTTGGATATTTTGTTGTCTTGAACAAAAGTGAACGGGAAATAGCGAAGGGATTTCTAATGAAGAAATTGGGACGAATTTTTGCAAAGATTATGTAATCTCTATTGGTGTTTTTTTAATGATTTTCAATTCTTTCAACTTTATCATTATTTATCCGTTTATTTTTTTGCTGTATTATCTTATTCCGGCAAAATTTAGAAGAACAAGAAATGGCTTCTTACTTGTTACGAGTTATTTGCTCTATCTGAACTGGAAACCTGTATATGCGCTTATTTTATTTGGCGTTACGCTCATTACATTCTATGGTGCCAAGCTTCTAGAGAAATCCAACAACCATCGAAAACTTGTCTTAAATGTTTCTGTTTTTTTTACAATCCTTCCTCTGCTGTTCTTTAAGTATTTCAATTTTGCAAATGAAATTATTTTTCAGGTCCTTTCATTTTTGGGAGTGCGATTTAATCTTGTTGGCCTAAATTGGGCTGTCCCTATAGGAATATCGTTTTTCACGTTTCAAGCCTTAGGATATTTGTGGGATGTTTACTATAAAAAAATAAAGTCAGAAAAGGATTTTTTTGTTTATTCGTTGTTTGTATCCTTCTTCCCGTCGATTCTTTCTGGTCCCATAAACAAAGCCTCTCTGATTTTACCGCAGTTACATAATCTACGCAAACAGTTTGACTATCCCAAAGTTGTAGAGGGCTTAAAATATCTCTTGTGGGGGATGTTTATGAAAACCGTTGTTGCAGACAGGGCTGGATTATATGTAGATACAATTCTTCCGAATTATATGAACTACACTGGAATTACCTGCATGGTTGCTGTATTTTTCTACGCAGTTCAGATTTATGCTGATTTCGCGGGGTATTCTCTAATGGCAATTGGCGTTGGTAAAACGCTCGGTTTTGAATTGACCGAAAATTTTCGAAGGCCATATTTTTCTTTTAGTGTAACTGATTTTTGGAGGCGGTGGCACATTTCTTTGTCAACTTGGTTGAAAGACTATGTTTATATCCCGTTAGGTGGAAGCAGATGCTCAAAACCAAGAAATTATCTAAACATTTTAATAACTTTCCTTGTTAGTGGAATTTGGCATGGCGCAAACTGGACGTTTATTATTTGGGGACTTTTGCATGGATTTTTCCAAGTCATTGAAAAAATGCTAGGACAGCAAAAGTGTAATTATAATTGGTTTGGAAAAACAATTAAGATTGTCGTTACATTTGTTCTTGTTAGTTTCGCTTGGATTTTCTTTAGAATGCCAACATTGTCTAGTGCTCTCGGTGTTATAAAACGAATTTTTGATGTAAGTCTTCCGAAAACTATTTATACTGGTAGTATTACAATTTTCTCGTTTATGCTTTTGGGGACAATGATTTTATTTATAAAAGATTCTGCTGATGAGTTCTTGCCAAATAAGTTAAAAATTTTCAACAATTCAAATGTCATTGTTCGTTGGTTATCGTATATAGCATGCATGATTTCCATTATGCTTGCAGGCGTATTCAGTGCAGATCAATTTATTTATGCGAATTTTTAGTTGGGAGAATGGAAAATGGCTCAAATTAAGTTTATTCGCAAAATAGCTCTTTTTTTCTTGATCTTGATTATTTTAGATTTATCACTCGGACAAGTCTTTAACTATATGTCCGTCCATTCAAAGGGCGGTTACGTCGCTCATCACAATCATATTATTGATAAAACTCATGAAGATATTTTAATTTTCGGTTCGTCAAGAGCAATTCATCATTACAATCCTGAGATAATATCCAAAGACTTAAATATGACCTGTTATAACGCAGGTCAAGATGGAAATGGAATCATTTTGTTTTATGGCTGGTGGAAACTCATAAGTCAACGTTATTTTCCTAAATTAATCATTTACGATGTTACTCCAGAATTTGATTTGCAAAAAAATGACAACCATAAATATATTGGTTGGTTAAAAGAGTTGTACGATAGGGAGCCAATTCCAGAAATATTTGAAGCTGTAGATAATACCGAACGTGTAAAAATGCTAAGTAGAACTTATCGATACAATTCAAAATTTCAACAGATAGCGGCAGATTATTTTCATCCAATTTACAAGGTAAAAGGGAATGGATTCCTGCCTTTGAATGGTGTTCTAGACACGATGCGGATTGCAAAGAGTAAAACTGAAAATAGAATTCAATTTGACTCTTTGAAAATTAATTACTTGGCTAAATTTATTGAAGAAGTTGGTGAAAGTCAGATTGTTTTCGTCCATTCTCCCATATGGTATGGTCTAGATACTGCGAAGTTGCAACATATAAAAGAACTATGTGCGAAGAATAATATCCCATTTTTTGATTACTCAAATGATTCAGAATTTGTCCATAACAACGATCTATTTAAAGATGGAGCACATTTAAATGCCAAAGGTGCAGATGCTTTTACGGCGAAGTTTGTGGGCGAATTAAAAAGAAAAAGCTTTCTTAGGGGTGCTTCGCAAAAATAGTGAAATATTTTCGTTGTTTAGGTTGAAAGTGAATGAATTGTTATGCGCGAGAGCTTGCCCCAGCGTAGCAGGAATGCTTTGAATCTGTAAACTTACAAAACGACTAAAAATCCACCCCAAAAGTTCCATTTTGCCTTTTTGAGACAATATAAAATTTATTATATTTTGCTTGCAAAAATTATAAAAGGAAAACATATGTCAAACTCCATCTTTTGTGGCAAGACTCTCCTGATTACCGGTGGCACGGGCAGTTTCGGCAATGCCGTGCTCAACCGCTTCCTCCAGACTGATATCGGCGAAATCCGCATTTTCAGCCGCGACGAGAAAAAACAGGACGACATGCGCCACGAGTTCCAGGCCAAGTGCCCCGAGGCGGCCGACAA
>JAEEGK010026931.1_pt1 | contig 11656 bp, 2 predicted proteins | sample 8958771 | NCBI WGS metagenome assembly JAEEGK01 (sample SAMN16246547, study PRJNA631951) | gut metagenome | biome: gut microbiome; feature: rumen; material: SC-attached | host: Bos | place: Iran: Karaj | collected 2018-10 | reverse complement strand
GAAACCAGGCACCTGCACATTGACTTGTATGCTGCTTTCGGAGCTGCTGATGAGCTGGGTGCGGTAGGTTTCGGGCTGACCGCCGAGGATGGAGGTCCATCGTGGAGCGGCCTGCTGCGCCGAAGCCCAAAGGGCGGCGACGAGCAATAAAGAAAGAGTAAGGTGTTTTCTCATATTTTTGGATTTCATTTGATTTCGAGACCACAAAAATAGGAAAAATAATACAAAAAAAGGGGAAAAATTGCATTTGAAGGGAAGGGGGCTTGGAATCCCCCCTGCCCCCTTAGAAGGGGGAGGCGCGAGGCGGCGACAGGTGGTCTCCCAAGGAGAAACCTGAGCCTATTTTCCCTCGGTTTTTGTCCAAATCTATAGTTTTTAATACACTTTTGGACGAAAATCATTCAATTTTTGTCCAAATCTATGGTTTTTTTCCACTTTTGGACGGGAAGTTCTCTCTCTGGATTGCTTCGTCGTGCCTCCTCGCAATGACGCGAAGCGACGACAAGAGCGCAAAGCGGGCTACAGCTAAAAAACCGCCCGTGTTTTCTCAATTGGAAAACACGGGCGGGCACAGTAAAGGGGCTCTCCCCTGCTCTTTCACTTAGTTTATTAATATGATGGCTGCATGGTCAACGTCTTCGGCTCCGAGCTGGCGTTATAGTAGATGTAGCCGTAACCAGTTTGGAGAGTGAAGTTTGAAATATAGGTTCCATAATCGCTTTGCCAGAGACTGCTGGCTTCGTTATAGGTATACGTGTGGCCATCTTCCGTGAGGATTTTGTCGCCGTCAGTAGGCGTCGTGTCCAAAACTACCCGGATTTCAACAGGAGCATTGCCAATGAAGCCAAACCATGTGTAATCCTGTCCAAGTTCGACGGCGACAGTCGTAGGACGCTCCCCTGTGAAGCTGAACGAGCCGCTCGCTTCTGTCAGGATCTTGTACATCTTGCCAGGCTCGATGCTCGTGAGCGTGCCGCCCCAAGTGCCGCCGGAGCGACGCAGGAAGCCTTCGTCCTGCGAGTTGACGAGGATGTCGCCTTGGACGATGCCATTGTCGAAGGCTTCCATAAGGTCGGCAGCGGTGGCGCCCTCGAAAGGCGCCCACCATTTCCAAACTCCGGCGACAAGCGAATAAGTGGTCGCGCAGCCATCGCCCACAATGTTGGCGAAGCTGCTCCAACCCGCAGCGTTTTTGTAGGTATTAACGCTGCCGCAAGGCACGTAGACGGTGATGTTTTCCGTATTCACGTTTAGGAAGGCGTTGCTTTCGATGGTGGGCGGATCATAGCTCTCCACGATGATGGTGGTGAGGCCAGTGCAATGGTCGAATGCATGTTGACCGATGGTGGTCACCGAGCCGGGCAGGGTGATGCTGGTGAGGCCGGTGGCGTATTCGAAAGCGCCGTAGCCGATGCTTAAGACGCCGTTGGGGATGACCGTGTTCTTGCAGCCCGAGATCAACTTGTTGTCGGACTTGCGGATGATGGCGTTGCAGGTATTGCGCGAGTCGTAGGTGGCATTCATCGGGTCGACCTCGATGGTCTCGATGCTTTCACTCACGAAGGGATTGTTGTTGATATAGTTCACCGAGGCGGGCACGTAGACGCTGGTCAAGGGGCAATGCTCGAAGGCCTGCTGGCCGATGCTCGTCAGCGAGAAGGGCAGGATGATGGACTCGAGGCCGCTGTAGCAGAAAGCGTAATCGCCAATCTGCGTCACTCCTTCGGGGATGACGATGCTGTGCAGGCTCGAGCAAGGTATGATTTGACCTTGGTTATCGGTGGAGTAGCCGAAGGCATAGTTCCCGATGCTCGTGATTTGCGGCGGCAGCGTGATTTGCGCCAAGCTGACGCAACCTGCGAAGGCATAGTTACCAATGCTGGTCAGGCCCGTGAAGTATTGCAGCTCGTTGAACAAGGCCATACTCGCTTGGTCTTTGAGGGCCTGGCCCAACTCAGTGACCGCGGCGGCCTCGGCATAGCTCAGCTCGCCGTCGTTGTTGCCGTCGCCATTTTGGTCCCATGCATAGAGGCAGGCTCCTTTGGTAATTTCTTCATCTTCAAACACGATATTGTTCACCGTGGCGAAGCTGTCCGACAGGGCCCAGTCGCTGTCGTAGCCCGTGTCGCAGTTGCCGCGCACGCGGAACTGGTAGGTGGCGCCCGGCGTGAGGCCTTCCACCGTCATGCTGTTCTCCGTGGTGAGGCCAGCTGACTGCCAGTCGGAGTAAATCGGCGTTTGGTAAACGAAATTATCGATAATGACACTATAGGTAGGTGGAGTGGTTCCTATAAAAGGATCACAATATTTCAGATGACCAATGGCAATATATCCGTTGCCTTCATAGCCACTCAGGTAACTACTCAAGTCGACGGTTATCTCTTGCGGGCGAGTTGACGTTTGCCCTGTAATCTGCTGATAAGTACCAACCCGTTGGAAATCATCATGGTCATTTCCTGTGGTGGAGACATAAATGGCCAAACGTTCACCTATCGTTCCCCAGGCCTTGAAAGTCAAAGTTCCTGGCAGGTGTATTTGGGGAGTGATAAGCCAATGGCTATGTTCGCCTTCGGTACCAATGATGGCTGAAGACATGGCGTTATATGCATTTAAACCAGTACCGCCACTAGTCATCGTCCAGCCTGCTTCTTCATTTGACCAATAAGTCCAACCCTGCAATTGGTTAGCAGTATTGAAACGACTTTCAAGCTGAGTTTGCATCTCACCTATTTCCCTATACTCCACATTGTACTCTTCCGCACCGCCGCTCCAGCCGAGGGTGGCAGAGAAGGGTCCTACGTTAGTGACTTGCAGGTTGGTGGGTGCGGGGCATTCAGCGGGTGTGGTGAACGGGACGGGGTTGGTCCAGGCGCTGTAGTAGGTCTCGCTGCCCACAGTGAATCGGCCACGTAGGCTGACGTAGTAGTTGGTGCTGGGAGACAAGTTGCCTAGGCCGAAGACGTTGCCATTGCTCCAAGTCCACGGAGTGCCCATCTCCACCATGTCCTCGTTGAACAGCTGCACCTCGGTGGCAGTCTGTCCCTCGCGCGGCGTCCATGTCAGTGCCACCTCAGTGGGGGCTGTGGGCGTTACCACGATGTCGGTTGGGGGAAGGTAGGTATCAGGCTCATAGGAGAAGGCGACCTTCGGGCTGAAAGTCTGGGCAAAAGGTTCAGAAGAGGACGGATTGTAATAAATGGACGGCTTGTAGGTGGGGTCGGTGTTATAGTTGTTCACACCCAACCAATCGGCATGGCCGAAATCCGTGCCGGGCGTGAAATCATACTGTTCCTGTTTGAAGCCCACCAGCAAGTTGCCACCAGTGTAGTAGAATGAATGGTAATCGCTTATGGTGATGGTCATGAGGTGGCCGCTAAGTTCAGGATTATGAGAGCCGATAAAAGACAGCTCATCCCAATCGTAGAACTCGCCATTGCTAAAGTCGTCTTGGTCTACCACTTTCAAATAGACGTCGAAACTGGCATTTTCGCCCCATGGCCGTCCATAGGTATATTGCTGGTTGTCAAAGGTCAGGCTCTTGATATGGCTGTATTGCATGTCAGTGAGTTGCTCGGCGGGGATAATGAATTGGGTTTGCGACATTTGCTCGCTGCAGGCATCGCCTGTAATGGGCACGTTTTCATCTGCATCTTGTCCAGCGTTCACCTCAACCGAGGGCAAAGGCAGTGTGGTGAATTCTATGTGGATTTGTTCGCTCTCTCCATCATCATATCCGCAATCTCCTTTCACATGTAAATGGTATGTCGTTCCAGGCTCAAGGTTGGTAAAGAGGCGGAAAGGTTCCTCGACAATAAAGTCATCCATGTCGTCTATTTCCTCACAACGGGTTATCCAGCTGGTCTGGTTGCTTTGGCCTGGCTCCCAAGTGACGAGGGCGGAGTGTTGGGTGATATTCACCACTTGCGGGTTGGTGGGCGGATTACACAAGATTGCGGTCGTGAACTCATTCGAAGCTGCCCAAAAGCTGGTTGCTGTTCCATCGTTGTAGCGCACCCAAGCCTTATAGGTTTCACCCGTATCCAGCCCTTCCATGGTCTTGTAGCGCAAGCCGTTAACGTGTGCATAAAAGAAATTGCTGTTGTTGTTAGCCATGGCTTCCAGGTCTGCCTGCGTCCAATTGTATTGCGGGGTAGTGCCAGGCAAAGCCACCACCACGTCCCATAGGTTTTGCGCTGCCGATTGCGCCGTCCAGTTCACCCTAGCCGAGTGGCCGCCTATCTCGCTCACCGTCACCGCTGTGGGCGGCAGCGTGGGGTCGTAGTTTTCAATGCTGAAGTTATCGATATGGATGCGGTTGGTGGCATCGGAGGCATTGGTGCACTCCATGTAGAAACCGATGAGAACATACTGGTTGGCGTAGTCGGTGAGGTTGAAGTTACAGGTGTAGCCTTCGGGTGTGAGATCGTTGAGGTCGGAGAAGGCCGTATTCCGTTCTTTCCAGGCGTCAAGTTTGGTCCATGTGGCGCCATAGTCGGTCGAGATGAGCACGTAGACACTTGTATTGGTTTGATCGTCGGGGGTAATGGGCACCATGTTGCCCGTGGGGCGGGTGAGGGCCAAGTCGACGTTGAGCATATAGGCACTGTTGCCGAGGTGCAAGAAGGGCGAAACGAGCCAGAAGTGGTGATAATAGCCTCCGATGTTGACGTAAGCGTGCGACGAGCCGTTGAACACGCCGTTGGCTGAGCCGAACTGCCAGCGGCCGCTTTCGGGCGTGAGCGTGGCGGTGTAGGGGCTACTGTTGCCTTCCAGTGCGCCTAAGCAGCTCTGCCATTTGTCGGGGATGGTGCTTCCGTTGAAAAGCTGCGAGTAAGGCACCTGCACGACGTTTTGGTCGTCGATGATATTCGTGAACCGCGACCATTGGGGAGCCTGTTGATATGCGGTCTTGCTGCCCATCGGCACATAAACGGGGATGTTAGGCGCTATTCCCGTAAATGGGTTATTGCTTCCGACGGTGGCTGGCGTGGCGCGGTTGACGTACATTTCCTGCAGGCCTGTGCAACCGTTGAAGGTGTTGCTGCCGATGGTAGCCACGCTGGCGGGGATGGTCAGCGTGGTCAAGTGGTTGCAGCCCGCGAAGGCGCCGTTGCCGATGGAGGTCACGCCGTTGGGAATGCTGAGCGAGGTGAAGGCCGTGCCGCCCGCGAACGTCCAGGGCTTGATGGCTGTCAGGGCGATGGGTATGTCCAAAGCGGTGATTTCGTTGCCGAGGAGGTAGAGATGATGGGCTCGGGCAAGGGGATTGGCGGTATTGTCGGCGAAGTTGATGTTGCACCAGGCCGACAGGCTGTTGATGTCGACACGCTGCAAGCCCGTGCAGCCTGTGAACGCGTAGTAATCAATGGAGTTCACCGTGGTGGGAATGTTGATCGACGTCAGGCCCGTGCAGCCGAAAAACGCGTTTTTTCCGATGCTTTGCAAGCCATAGGGAAGGGTCACCGAAGTGAAGGAGCAGCTATCGAACACATAGTCGTTGATTCGGGTCACCGACGACGGGATTTCCAGGCTGGTCACCTTATCGTAACCGAGGTAGAGATTATTGCCATAATAAAGAGGGTTGGCGTAGGCGTTGGCGAAATTGTATCCGCACCAGGCGGCAATGCTATTTCCAGTCTGGAGGTTTACCTTTTTCAGCTTTGCGCAATTCTTGAAAGCATCGGCACCAATGGAAAGCGAGCTTGAATTAAAAGACACACTCTGCAAATTGGAGGCACCATAGAAAGCTTCGGCTCCTATGCTGGTAAGACTGTAGGGTAACCATATGCTAATAATCCCTTTGCAATATTTGAAGGCCGCATTGCCTATCGTCGTCACATTACCGTCGATAACCACATAATCCACTTGCATGCATCTGTACAACGCGTAAGGCCCAATTGCTGTGACGTTTTCCTCAAATGTGAAATTGGTGGGGTATTGTGAAAATAAATGATAAAAATTATGGTCCGCAGTATAGGTAGCCGATGCGATGGCGTTACTATTGATATAAACATCGTCCATCCAGTCGCAGCCTTCGAACGCACTGGTCCCGATGGAAGTGACCGTCGAGGGGATACGCACCCCGTTGATTTCATCGCAGTAATAGAAGGCAAGGTCGCCGATGCGCGTCAACGTGTAGGTAACGCCATTATGTTCAACGGTTGACGACAAGTTCAAAAAGTTCAATGGCTTCAGATAGCCCTCCCACGGCCAATACGCCGAACTGGGATAGTTTGTATTAGGATAGGTCAGCTCCACAGTGTGGTTTGTGTGATCGAGGATGTTGTAATACAAAGAACGCGTAACTGTGCCATTCTGGAAAGTCTCGACGGTATAGTCGATCTTGAAGTCCCAGGCAAATGCGCGTGCTGGAGCGAGTGCCAGCAGGATGAAGAGTGTGCCGAGGGCCAGCAGGCTGGGGCGTGTGGGTCTCGTTTCGTGTTTTGGGGCGGAACTCGGTTGAGGATTCTTAGCCTTTGTTCCTGTAAATTTGTATAAGTATCTCATAATGAATTGATTAATAAATATTTTCAGATTCTATCGTCTACAAAGATAAAAACTTTATGGAAACCAGCCATAAAAAACTGAAAATTTGTTTGTTAGGGGAAGGGGTGAACGAGGGCGCGAGGTGATGACAAGGTCTCACGCAGAATTCGCAGAATTATGTGAGGCGCGAGGCGACGACAAGGGAAGAAAAAAGGCCGCCCTGGGGGCGGCCTCGTTGTTTTTTTCCAGCATCAATCACTGCTGCCGTTGGTAGACGTAGCCGTGGCCGGGTTGTAAGGTTACAACCCCACCCGTCCAAGTCGTGCCGTTGTAGGTGGACACGTTGCCGTTCTGGTCGGTGATGGTGTCGCCATTGGTGGGGGTGATGCCCAGGCAGCCGAGGGCCGTGGCGATGTCGGCGGCTTGCGGGCCGGTGTAGCCGAACCAGTTATGGCCAGGCATGAGGGTCACGCTGACACCTGTGGCGGGTGCGCCACTCAAGGTAAGGCTGACGGAAGCCATGGCTTCGATCTTATACATTTGTCCGGGGACAATCGCAGTCAGCGTGCCGTCCCAAGCGTTGTTCTCATATCGGGCGAAGCCCGCATTCTGCGAGTTGATGAGGACGGCGTTGCCGCCGAGGGCCGCTTCGAGTTGCTCAAGTGTCATCGCCTTGGTGGGGGTCCACCAGTTGCTGCCTTGCGTCAGGGTGCCAAACACCTCACCGTTGAGGCTGACGTTGCTGGTGATGTCACCCACACCAGCAGTCAGTGTCTCGTTGTAGATGCCTTGGCTGAGGCCGTCCTTGAGGCGGATGTAGACATTGGCGGCGAGCAGGTCGGTGGTTGGGTTGACGGGTTCTTCGCCTTCCACGATGGTGATGTCGTCAACCAACAGCGAGGCCTGGTCGGCAATTGCGGTATGACGGATGGCCACATACCCTTGGCCTGAATACGCACTCAAGTTGACGGATACCAAGGTGTAGTTGGTAGATGTCACTTGAGTTGAAGACAATAATGTAGTTGTGAACTGGTTGATGGCGGTGGATCCTGTCGACAGATGAACAGAATAGTAATCCGTATAGCTGGTATTCGTGATCTTAATATAGAAACTCATGCTACCTCCCAGTGTAATTTGAGGCGAAATCAGCCAATCGTCAACGGCATTCGACGCATCGTAAACGGAACCCACATAATAACTTCCGCTATTCGAAGTATAAACTGTACCCGAAGCACCTGACGGATTATAGCCGCTTTGTCCCACAGCCCATGTAGTCGAGCCGTTGTCGCTGCTGCTGACGGTCCAACCTTGTGTGGTGCCGTCCTCGAAACCGTACATGATCTCTTCGCGATTGCCTCTGTCGGATACTGGGATGGTCAGTGTGCTTCCGTAGCTACCGTTGGCCTCATCACTTACCTCGAAATGCTCAGGAGCGGTCACCGTGATGTCCTCGGCTGCGCAGGCCACAAGGGTGACAGCCTTGGCCGCCGACGGTCCCTCGCCTTGGGCGTAATTGAACTCGTCCAAGGTATTCGGAGTGACTGACAATGACTCGATAGTGCCACTGATGGCCTTAGTAAAGACAACCTGATTGACACTACTCATGCGATTACCGTTCCCAGACATGGAAGCTGGCGAATAATTTGTAGTGCTATTGTATTTATATAATGCCCTGTTACTTGCAGAATACACATAGAACTTTGGGTATGAAGACACGGTAGATCCAGTGTTGTCGTCAACTGTAAGAAGTAGATTATTGGTGCCATTGTATTCAAACGGTGTGTCTAGTGTAATCGTAGTCCACCCTGATGCGGCAAAGGTTACTGAACCAGAGAAAACTTTATCGGAAGCGCTTTGTGACACCCAATCGGATCTGCTTGAGAAAATGCTCTTTGTGGTGTGTGACAAGTAAATGTCAATATTTCTCGTAGCTGTACTAGAGTTTGACACCTTGAAAGCAACTTTCGTAATTGTGCAAGCGTCACCCATATCGGATGAAGTATAAATCTGCTGAGCTATAGAGTATTTTTGAGCGGCGTAAGTAGGGACATTTTGGTTGTCTGTCGTCCCGCTTCCAATAGTCACGTCGCCACTTTGCGGTGCACTGAAGACACCCACTACTGTGACATCATAATCTGGCATGGTGAAACTGTTGCCGTTCACCGCCACAGTAGTATTCACGTCGCCAGTCTTGAAGACGACCCAGCTATTAAGGACATAGCCCGTTGCAGGTGTGGCGGTCAAGGTAACGGTGGTGCCAGAGACACAGTTGGTCGTACTGGCGCTGATGCTGCCGTTGGTAGCCTCGGCCAAGGTGACGTTGTAGCCTTGCACAAAGGTCGCGCTCACCGTGACATCGCTGTCGGGCATGATGAACTGGTCGTTCGTCACGGCGATGGGGTTGTTGTTGGCATCCCTGACATCCCAAGCCGAGAAGAAGTAACCCGAAGCTGGTGTGGCGCTCAAAGTGACAGTCTCGTTCTTGTAGGCCGTGGTCGGGTTGGCACTGATGGTGCCATTTTCAACAGTATTGCAGGACACCGTATGAGGAGTCATGGCCGTGAAGTTGGCAACGTATGTCGCATTACCCGTTACCGTAAACGTGTAAGGATTCTCGGTGCTTACTTGGGTGCCGTTCTTCGTCCATCTGCTGAACTCATAGTGGTTGTTGGCCGTGGCCGTCAGCGTGCACTGGGTATTTCCGTAATATTGGCCAGCGCCTTCCACGGTACCGCTGTTCTCTGGGTTAACATTGGCAGTGATGGTATATTGCGTGCCACCAACAATACTGATGGTGCCGAAATAAGGCTGGTACTGCTGGCGGGTGACGACCACATAGAGGGTGCCACTGCTGGGGATGGCATTGGTGAAATTCACGGTGGCCACACCTGACGAGTTGGCCTCGGCAACGCCGTAGATGACCGAACTATTGTCGGTGACGGCGACGTAAGAACCAGCCAAAGCATTAACGGTGATAGAAGTGGTACCTGGTGTAACCGTGCTGGGTATTGACACGGTATTCACTTCCGGCTTGGTGATATAAGGCATCACGGAACCGTCGCCGAAGGTGTGGTAGAACTGGAAGTAATAGTGGGCCGAGTTGTTGCAGTTGCCAGCGGTGATGCTGCTGGTTTGGTTACCATTGGTGACGGCTTGTTGCACGGCGAGATTGCCAAGATACAGCAATGCGGATGCCGAATTCCAGTATTGGTCTTCAAACATAATATCGTATACGCCTTTTGAAGAAGCCGATTGCGACGGGTAGTTGCCTGCCGAGTAGGAATGTGCTCCAACAGCCCAATAAAAGTCCTCATACCAATAGGAATAGGGTGAGCAACCCACGTAGGCAACGGCACCGGCATTGGGAACACGAATCATGGTTTCCGCGAAACAGGCGTTGGTGCCTATGGCAGAGCCAGGTGAATAGTCCGTCGAGGTGTTGTTGAAGTTACCCGTCAAGCAACAGTTGCCAACGCCGAAGAAGTACTTGCCAGTGTTGGTTAATGTAGCAACTTCGGCAGCTGTCATTTTAGGCTGATACCATTCTTGCTTGTCGCCATGAGCGGTATAGTTCAAGAAGCATACACCATTGTTAATGCCTTGATAGCAACCATTGTTGGTGCCGCTGTATCCTTGTGTCGAGGATGTTGAAACAGTAGCTTTGATGGTACCACTCCCAAAGCCTCCGTATGTGGTGTTGCTTGATTTGAAGTAATAATTTGTAGCATAGTTGATGGTGGGCTTGGCAACTTTGGGTGTCCAATTCGAGTCCCAACCGCCGACAAGGATAACGTTATTCAAGTAATTACCGCCATCGGAGAGCTCGAATTTCTCGTAGGTCAACACTTTGTTGATATAGTTGGTCAAGTGTGTAGTGTTCTCCACCGACATACGGCTGTAGTACATATCGGGGAAGTAGTTGCTAGTGCTTGAGGTGGTAAAGTTGACAGCTGCATAGCCAAGGTCGGAGGCGCATGACTCGTCAACAGTCTTGGTCATATACTGAGGCACTTGTCCGGTGTCACCGATGACAATAAGGTAGGTATAAGCATTACCTGCCGAAACGGAGGCATTGTATTTTGTCTTGATGAAATTCTTGATGTTGGTGGCAGAGGTTCCAGTCTCGTTAGTGTAGTAGATGTCGACATAGTAGCCCTTCTGGAGCTTCCATTGCAGCCAGCTGTTAAGGGCGGCATTGCCTTGAAAACCCGAATAGCAGATCACCAGCATTTTGACGGGTGTGTTGTACAGGTCGGGGTGGTCGGTGTAGACATCTGTAATGGCTCTGTTATTGAACAGTTGTGCATAAACAGGTTCAAAAGCTGGGCTGTAAGTCCTGAGCAGCATGTCCTCGGTGGCTTGGGTATCGGCACCGTCGAAGTGAACGGTGACTTCAATGTCGTTGAACACACGGATGGTGTTGTTGACCGGGTCGTAGCTCACAGGCTCGATGGTCATCGTGCCGAGTTGCACGCCACGCATCATGCCTTCTACACTTACAGTAGCTGTGGGTTCAGCATGCAAGCCACGCGTTTGGTAGGCGACCTCATTCATGACGAATGGCACATCTTCGGGCTTTTGGTCTTTACGCACCGAGGGTTGGCGCGGGACCAAAGTCTTCATATCGTAGTCTTCGAGGCGATAGTCCGTCGTGCTGTAGCTCGTGATTTCGATGCGCGGGTTGGCACCGAATGGTACAGCGATGAGTTGGTTGATGACGGGAACCTGAGGATCACCTACATTACCGCCAAGGACGGTGTTGGCCAGGCTGAGCCAGGAGAAGGTTCCTTGCTCACTTTCGTAGTCCTGCGCCTCAATGGTTGAAAAAGAGAACGAAGCCTTGAGGCTCGTCATGTCGCTCTTTGTGCATTCGGCCTTGTCTGCCGAACGCAGCTGGATTTGTTGCTGTGCCATGGCACTCGCGCCAAAAGCAAGCAGCAATAGGGATAATAAAACTTTTTTCATGAGTTTATACCAGTTAATATTAAAGATTATCAATTTCCTGAAGGATAATAGAAGATTTTTGTTTCCGTAGCTTTCGATTCATACATATAGCCCTTACCAGGCTCAAGCACATTGAGGTCTCCTGTCCATCCAAAGACTGCATCATATATCGCAAAATTCTCCTTGTCCATGATGACATCTCCCACTTCTGGCTCGAGGCCCGACA
>JAEEGK010026930.1_pt1 | contig 11656 bp, 7 predicted proteins | sample 8958771 | NCBI WGS metagenome assembly JAEEGK01 (sample SAMN16246547, study PRJNA631951) | gut metagenome | biome: gut microbiome; feature: rumen; material: SC-attached | host: Bos | place: Iran: Karaj | collected 2018-10 | reverse complement strand
ACCTCACCACCGTGAACCAGCCTTTCCAGCAGATGGCCATCGCCTCGGTGGACATGCTCCTCGATCGGATCAAGAACCCCAGGTCGGAGCACGCCAAGCTGATCCTGCCTCCCTCCCTCATCGTGCGCAAATCCTGCCGCGCTTTGGGCAAATAAGGAGAAAGCCATGTATAAATACGAGCTGCATCTGCACACCATGGAGACCAGCCGCTGCGGCCACGTTCGGGCCGCGGATCAGGTGCGGACCTATCATCGCCTGGGCTACCAGGGCCTGTGCGTCACGGACCATCTGCACAACGGCTATATCGACATCATGGACTGCCACGACGACTGGCACGAGTGCGTTCGCCGGTATCTGTACGGCTATCATCTGGCCAAGGAAGAGGGCGAACGGCTGGGCATGGACATCATCTTCGGCGTGGAGCTCCGCTTCCCCGAGAATGATAGCGACTATCTCATCTATGGCATCGATGAAAAATGGCTTTACGACCATCCCTACGTGTGCCGGATGGACCATCAGGCTTTCTTCGACCGCTTTAAGGACGAGGTGCTGATCATTCATGCCCACCCCTATCGGAACTGCGATGAAGTGTTTTATACCTGCGTCCACGGGCTGGAGGTGGCCAACTGCAATCCCCGTCACAAGAATCGGAACGAGCTCGCTTTGGCCCTGGCGAAGGCGAATCCCCACCTTATCCGCACCGTGGGCTCCGACGCCCACCGGCCGGGGGACGAGGGCCGCGCGGCCCTGCTGAGCGAGGCGCGCATCCCCGATTCCTACGCCATGAAAGAGGTCATCACCTCCGGGCGGTTCCAGCTCTGGTGCCCGGAATATGAGGATATATTGAAAGAATGCGAGGCGATCCCCCATGTATGACATCATGATCATCGGCCAGATCACTCTGGATCACAACATCGACTTCGACGGTCGGGAGGAATTTCGGACCGGCGGCGCCGTCACCTTCTCCGGCTACGCGGCGGCGGCCATCGGCCACCGAGTGGCGGTGGTGCCCAAGGGCGATCCCCAGCGGGTGGACCCCTTCGCCACCTTCCGGGACAGCAAAGTGGAAAAGGTGTTCCCCGTGTTCTCCCCCACCTGCACCGAGATGGAGAACACCTACTTCACCGCGGACAGGGAGCGTCGGCGGAGCCTGAACACCCAGGGCATCGTCCCCTATGCCCCGGCGGATCTGCCGGCGGAACCGGCTCGCATCTATCACCTGGGCGGTCTCGTGAAGGGGGACATGGGCGGGGATCTCATCGAAGCCTGCGCCAAGCGCGGTGACACGGCCCTGGACGTGCAGGCGGTGCTCCGGTGCCGGAACGAGGACGGCACCTTGGAGCTGCGGGACTGGCCTGAAAAGAAACAATATCTGCCCCTGATCCGCTATCTCAAGACCGATGCCGCCGAAGCGGAGGTGCTCACCGGCACGGACGATCGGGAGAAGGCCGCCTTCCTGCTCTGTGAATGGGGCGCGAAGGAAGTGCTGATCACCCACAACACTGAAGCCATCGTTTGCGACGGACAGCGGATCTATCGCGCGCCTCTGAAGCCCCGGAATCTCTCGGGGCGCACTGGCCGGGGCGATACCACCTTCGCCGGGTATCTCACGGAGCGTCTCGATCACGACATCCCCGCTGCGCTGGAGTTCGCGGCGGCCCTGGTCTCCCTGAAGATGGAAACGCCGGGCCCCTTCATGGGAACCCGGCAGGACGTGCTGGACTATATCGAACGATTCTATCGCTGATCGCACGTAATAGAATAGCGGCCCGCAAGCGCGAGCCGTTTTTACTATCATTCTTTGTGCTGTCGTTGCATACACAGGCCATAGAAGACTATGGCTAGCAGCTGCGCCGTCGCGGAGACGGCCACCAGAAGGCGGGGGTCGAGATCATACAAGGCGCCCAGGAGCCAGCTTCCCAGGAACCACGCCGCACCGAAGCCCGTTTCAAAGATGCCGAAGCCGGTCCCCCGCCGGGCACGGGGCACGATCCGGCTGACGGCGGCCTTCATGATGCTCTCCTGCGCCCCCATGCCCACGCCCCAGAGCACGACGCCTACGCCGATCAGCCAGGGGGCCCTCGTCAGAAACACGAAGCAGGAGAAGAAGGCGCTCAGGGCCGTGGAGACGAGCAGGGCTTTTAGGCCGATCCGATCGAACAGCCAGCCGAAAAACAGCGCTGCGAAGGCGTCCACCGCCATAGCCGCCGCGTACAGCAGGCTCAGCGCGGCGTCCGGGAACGCCTGCGTCTTGGCTGCATGGAGGGTGATCAGCGGGAAATCCGCGAAACCGAAGGCGAACAGGCAGATAGCGACCATATAGAGCGCAAAGGATTTACGGAAGCGAAACTCGGCCGTTTCCGTCTGCTTCTCCTCGAAGGCCTCCGGGTCCGGGTACTTCCTCCGGGCGAACAGGACGAGGCCGATGGTGATGAGGGCCGGTATCCCCAGCACGGCGAAACTAAGGCGATAGGTGGAAAACAGATCTCCCTTCTCCCGAACGGCGGCGATGAGAAAGAGGAGGACCGGCCCGATAAAGGCCCCCAGCTGATCGAGAAACTCCTGAAAGGCAAAGCCCTTGCCCGTACCGACCTCGCCGGCGGCGAAGCTGACCAGGGTATTCTTGGCAGGCTTTTTGATGGCCTTTCCTATGCGCTCCAAAATGACCAGGCCGCAGGCAACGGCCCATCCGTTCTGCGGCACCAGGGCCAGCGCCGGGATGGCCAACACCTGCAGAACATAGCCTGCGATGACCAACGTCCAGTACTTTTTGGTTTTGTCCGCCAAATACCCGGACAGGATCCGCAGAGAATACCCGCATAGCTCTCCGAACCCCGACACAAAGCCAATGGTCGCCGCCGATGCCCCGGCAAGGTTCAGGTAGTTGCCCAGGATGCTTCGTGCCCCCTCGTGGGTCATGTCTGAAAACAGGCTGACCACGCCCATCAGGGCGATGAACCACAGCGCATCGCTGACCCTTCGTTTGTTGTCTTTCACATGCACCGCTTCCTTTGTCAAAACCGATCCGTTTTAGATAGTATACCACAGCCCACCAACCGGCGCACGATCTTTTACGCCCATATGCCTTGACCATGAAAAGAGCACAGCCGTCCTAAATAACGGCTGTGCTGCTGATGCATATCACCCGCAGGCAGTTCAGACGCCCAGCTCGAAGCTGACGTCGCGGACATCGCCCACGGACTCCAGGAACTCCGAGAGGTCGTTGACCGTCACGTCGTGGCGCATGCGCAGCGTCAGGTTGTAAGCCGCGCTGCCGTCCTCCAGAAAGTCGATCTTGACCTCCAGGATCTGCATGCCGTGCTCCTCGATATACTCATTGAGCGCCTTGCGGAACTCCGCCGAGTGGCTCACTACGCAGTGCATCCGGCCCACCACCATGGAGTCCACGCCGATGGTGAACTTGTGCATGAGGATCTGAATGGCCGCCACTACCGCCGTGGTGAAGATGCCGATCACGTACATGCCCGCGCCGATAGCGAGGCCGATGCCGGCCGTGGCCCAGATGCCCGCCGCCGTGGTCAGGCCCTTGATGGAGTTGCCGTTGCGGAAGATGATGCCGGCTCCCAGGAAGGAGACGCCGCCGATGATCTGGGCCGCCAGACGGGCGGGGTCCGTGCCCTTGGTACCGTACATCCCGGCACCATCGGGACCGACCAGGTCGGCAAAGCCGTACTTCGACACGATCATGGTCAATGCCGCCGCACAGCAGACGATGATATGGGTCCGGATGCCCGCTTCCTTCAGCCGCTTGCTGCGCTCGTATCCGATGGCAGCGCCGCAAACGCAGGCGATCAGCACCCGGATGAAGAATTCAGCATACTGGGAGAGGGAGAATTGCCTCGCCAGAATCTCAGCAAAAGTCACAGGTATCGCCTCCTAAAGCGCTCTTTGTCCAGGGGTCTGGATCAAAGCAGATGGAATACGGCCACCAGGCCGGAGAACACGATGGAAACAGTGGCGCAAAGCTTGATAAGGATGTTCAGGGAGGGGCCGGAGGTGTCCTTGAAGGGATCGCCGATGGTGTCGCCCACCACGGAGGCCTTGTGGGGCTTGCTGCCCTTGCCGCCGAAGTGGCCCTCCTCGATGTACTTCTTGGCGTTGTCCCAGGCGCCGCCGGCGTTGGACATGAACACCGACACCGCAAAGCCCGCCACGGATACGCCCGCCAGCAGCCCCACCACGCCCGTGGGGCCCAGGATCATGCCCGTGGCGATGGGCACGATCACCGCCATCACCGCCGGGACCACCATCTCCTTCAGGGCGCCGTGGGTGCAGATGGACACGCATTTGGCGTATTCCGGGGTGGCCGTCCCCTCCAGGATGCCCGGTATCTCGGCGAACTGCCGCCGTACCTCCACCACCACGCGCTGGGCGGCCCGCTCCACGCCGTTCATGGTGACGGCGGCGAAGACGAACACCAGCATGGCGCCGATGAACATGCCGATGAGCACGGTGGGGTTGATGATGGAGAAATTCAGAACTGCATCCGTCTTCTGCTGGATGATATTCACATAGGATACCAGCAACGCCAGAGAAGTCAGGGAAGCGGAGCCGATAGCGAAGCCTTTTCCGGTGGCTGCCGTGGTGTTGCCCAGAGAGTCCAGGGCGTCCGTGCGGTTGCGGACCTCAGGGTCCATGCCCGCCATCTGAGCGATGCCGCCGGCGTTGTCGGCTACGGGCCCGTAGGCGTCGGTAGCCAGGGTGATGCCCAGGGTGGAGAGCATGCCCACGCCCGCGATGCCGATGCCGTAGAGGCCCCGGTTGAAGGACTGGAGGAAGTGGCCGTTGGCGTCCACGATCTCATTGGTGCCGCCGGAGCAGTAGTAGCTCAGCAGGACGGCGGCGCACACGATCAAAATGGAGGTCAACGCGGATTCCATGCCCAATGAGATGCCGCCGATGACGATGGTGGCGTAGCCCGTCTGGGAGGTGGCGGCCAGATCCCGGGTGGGCCGATAGGACTCGGAGGTGAAATACTCCGTGAAGAAACCGATGAGGCAGCCGGAGACCATGCCGCAGAGGATGGCGATGTAAATGCCGCTCCACCGGACGCCCTCCACGTCCTTGAAGATGAAGTACGTGAGGGGCAGGGCCAGCACCGCGGAAAGTATGGCCGCGGTATAGGTGCCCGTGCGCAGCGTCTTCAGGAGGGTCATCTGGTTGGCGTCCTCCCTGACCCGCACCAGCTGTGAGCCGAGGATGGAGCAGAGTATACCGGATACGGCCAGAAGCAGCGGCAGGAGCATGCCGGAGAAGCCGTAGCCGCCGATGGCGGACAGAGCGAAGGTGGCCAGGATGCTGCCCACATAGGATTCGTACAGGTCCGCACCCATGCCGGCCACGTCGCCCACGTTGTCGCCCACATTGTCGGCGATGGTGGCGGGATTCCGAGGATCGTCCTCAGGGATCTTCTTCTCCACCTTGCCCACCAGGTCCGCGCCCACGTCGGCCGCCTTGGTGTAGATGCCGCCGCCTACCCGGGCGAACAGGGCCATGAAGGAAGCTCCCATGCCGTTCATGACCATGATGTTGCCGATCTGGACCGGGTCCTGGATGCCGAAGCCGTACCGAAGAAGGAAGAACCACAGCGTCACGTCCAGGATGCCCAGGGCCACCACGGTGAAGCCCATGACCGAGCCGGCGGAGAAGGCCACCCGCAACCCCCGGTTGAGGCCCTCGGAAGCGGCCTGGGCGGTACGGGAATTAGCATGGGTGGCGATCTTCATGCCGATGAATCCGGCCAGAAGGGACCAGACGCCGCCGGTCAGAAAGGCGAAGGGGGTGAACTTGGAGAGCATGTCGCCGCCGGACGCGAAGGCGATGACCATCAATATCACGAACACCGCCGCGAAGACCGGCAGGACGGTCTTGTACTGCCGCTGCAGATAGGCGTTGGCGCCCTCGCGAATGGCGCCCGCGATCTGCTGCATGCGCTCCGTCCCTTCGGAGAAGGACATGACCTTTTTCGCCTGGATCAGGGCGTATATCCCTGCCATGGCCGCACCGACAAATCCAATCCAGAACAACGATTCCATAACTGTACCTCTTTCCTTACTGTATTACGGGCGAAGCGCCCTCGTTTGGCTCCGTAAACGTTTACGGAAGATGAAGAATAGAATCGGCGCCTGCCGTCTATCCGAACCGGCAAAAGCCGGAACGGCAAACGCCGATAAACCGGGATCCAGACCTACTTAACGGTCTTTCTCTTCTTAAAAATCACGACCAGCAGGATCACCGCGATCGCAGCAGCCCCGCAGCCGATCGCTGCCCACGGCACGGTGCGCTCCGCTGCCGCCGCTGTCGCTGCCGCCTCCGGCTTCGTCTCCGCTGCCGGCTTCACTTCCGCCGCCGGCTTCGTTTCCGCCGCCGGTTTTTCCTCTGTCTTGGCCGCAGCCTCCGGCTCCGCCGGCTGGCTCTGCTCGTGACGGATCGCGAAGCTGTCGATGGCGGTGTAGTCGGCGCACTTCTTCGGGCTCGCGTCGCCGGCCTCCGTCCTCTGATACGCGGTCACGACGATCCCTTCCTCCGTGACTTCCACGTAGGCGAGGTACTGCCGTTCATCCGACTGGCCGCCGGTCTGGAATCCCAGCAGGCCGTCCAGCTCTCCGCCGTACTCATCGAACTTCATGCCCATGGGGCTGATGGTGACGAAGGTGGTGGCTTCGCCGGGCTCGGCCTTTTCGCCGCTGCCGTTGACCGTGGCCCTAAAGTAGTTGTGGATATGCCCGTTGAAAAACAGGTCCACCTGAAGCTCTTCACACATCTGCTCCAGGAAGGCCGTCGCCGCGTCGTCCTTCTGCACCAGGCCCGCGTGGGCCAGGACGATCCGGTACGCGCAGCCGGAAGCCTCGAAGACGTCCTTCGCCCAGGCCTTCTGCTGCTCATAGAACCGAAGCTTGTCCTGCGACGCGTCCGCGCCGTCGATGCCGGTATAGGGCTCTGTGTTCAGGATCACGAAGCACACGTCGCCGACCACGAAGGAGGCCGTCGTCTCCGCCAGCATCTCATCGTCGATCCCCCGGGGGAGATTGGTCCGTCCCTTGAAATGGGAATAGACCACGTCGCCCTTGGATTCGTGATTGCCCGGGACATACGCGGTGGGCGTCGTCGCCAGCACGCCCTGGAGCTGATCGAACAGATACGTCCATTCCGCCATGGTGTCGTCCTCCGTGAGGTCGCCCAGGTTCACGATGAAATCCGGATGGAGGGTGTCTGTCAGGAACGTCTGATCGGTGTACAGGAAGGGCAGATACCCCTCCTCGTTGGTGGACTGCAGATCGCTGACGAGCACGAAGGAGAATGCCTTTTGGGCGGGCAGGGTCCTGAACTCGTAGACGCTGCTCTGATAGTCGTTGGTCCCGTCCTTGGTGACGGCCATATACTTATAGTCCGTCCCCGGCTTGAGCCCGGTCAGGTCGACGGAATAGCTGGTGAACGTGCCGTGATCGCCACGCACGTTGACCCGCTCGATCTCGGTCACCGGCACGACGGTCCAACTGGATTCGTCCCGTTCGCGCCAGCGCAGTTCCGCGCTGAGCCCATCGGCCGCGGTGATCCAGTTGAAGCACATCTCGGCGGCGGTGGCTCCGGGCGTCAGGGTGAGCTGCTCCGGAACATAGCGGACCGTTTCCGAAACCACGTCCAGTCGGACCGTGCCCTCGGTGGGGAAGGAAAGCTTCCTTCCGTCCGCCTCCACGGTGCAGTAATAATAGTAGGTGCCGATATCCAGGGACAGATCCGCCGTAAAGCCCGCCTCGGTCCGCTGCATCGGGACCGTTTCAGTGCAGGCCGAGCGCTTCTTGCCCGTGCCCAGGTGGACCAGCGCCTCCCCGGCGGTCACACCCTCCGGCGCCAGCAGCGCGTCGATCCGCACGGTCTCGCCGGAATACGCGCTGTTCTTCATGGGCTCCGAAAGGCGAAGGACCGGCGCGGAGACGATCAGCCGCCCATCGATGCGGTCCTTGAGATCCACGGCATCCGCAAAGGCCCGGATCATAGGATAGCCATCTGACTCATCGCCGACCCAGGTCCAGACATCGTCGAGATCCCAGCCCAGGGATTCATACAGCTCTTTGCTCCTGATCTGCTCGCTACCGACCAGGGCGTACGCCGCTTCTTCGGGATGGGTGCTGGATACGCCGCCCATGAGCCTCGTCCCGTTCCACACCACGTTGCCGTGGATGTGAGAGCCGGAATCGCCGGCATAGTTCCCGCAGAGGTAGCCGATGTTCTGGCTGTCGTCGCCGCCGTCGATCTCGGAGAGCAGCATCACGTTGTTGTCGACAGCCGTGCCGCCCTTGAGGTTGCCGATGAGGCCGCCGACGCTGTCCGCTTCCTCGCCGCCGATCTCGATGGAACCGGCCGCGTAGCAGTTGACCACCTGGCCGCCGCCGGAGCAGGAGGCCGTGATGCCGCCCGCCGCTCCGTTTTCGTTGCCCTTGCCGCGGACGATGATCTCGCAGTCGACGAAGCAGTTGCGGGCGATGCCGCAATAGCCGTTTTCGTTGCGCTTGATCTTGCCCGCCAGGCCGCCGGCGTTCTTTTCCCGGCAGTCGATCTTTCCGGTGCAGACCACGTTGTCCGCGTCACCGTACAGGCTCCCGGCCAGGATCCCGCAGGAGGACAGGCCCTTGATCTCGGCGTCCAGGATCGCCAGGTTTTTGACATAGCCCTCGCCGAAATCGTGGCCCACGTTGCCGAACAGGCCGCAGTATTTGTTCCCCATGCGCACGACGCGCAGGTTCCGGATGGCGTGCCCCTGCCCGTCGAAGGTGCCGAAGAACGCGCAGTGCACGCCCTCCTCCTTGCCGTTGTCGGCCAGAGCGCCGATGGGCGGCATATAGCCCTCGGTGTCGTTGCCGGTCTTGTCGGCGATGACTGCGCCGATCCGCTCCAGCAGGGGCGACATGTCGAGATCCTGGGTCAGCACGTAAGTGCCGCCGCAGGGCGCGTCGGGGGCGTGGTCGCCGTTGGTGTCCTCCGGCTTCCACAGCCCTGACAGATACAGAAGCTGCTCCGGCGCGGAGATGCGATAGGTGTCGGACGCCGGATCATAGTCCGGCAAAACGGCGCCGAGGGAAACGAGGACGTCGGTGCTCCACACGTCCTGCTCCCACCATTGCTCCGTGTCCGCTGCTGCGCTGCTGACGCAGAACAGGCCGCAGACCATGAAAACTGCTAAAATAAGTGTCGAGATCCGTTTCATACCTGCGTCCTTCCATCCTGTATTGGCTCAAAAGACTCAGCGGAGGCGGCCGGTCCGCCCGGCCGTCCTCCGCAAAAGGGGATCGCGCGTGCCTCAGGCGGCGGGATACCAGCCGTCAGCGGTGACGCCGGCCTTCACGACCTCGTCCATAAGGGCGATGTCCGCGGGGTCGTCGTTGGGCTCGTGCTTGACCTTGGTCTCCTGCATGGAGATCTTGTCGTACATGGCGAGGGCGCCCAGCTCCTCGGTCAAATCCGTGCCGTCCTCAAAGACCACATAGAGAACGAACTCCTTGTCCGCCTCGCGGATGAGGTAGATGTTCTTCTCGTAGTTGTCGCCGTCGGCGTCCTTGTCCTTCCAGCCGGCTTCCACGACGCTGGCGCCCTTGTCGCCGTCCTTGGCGTAGATGTAGACCTCGTTGATGGTCTTGCCGGTCTTGTTCTTGATGTTCAGCGCCAGGCCCACATAGCCTTCCGGCAGAGCCCCGGCCTCAGCCGCGGGGGCGGGTTCCTCCGCCTTGGGCGCGTACTCCACGCCGTCGGTGGAGATACCGGCAGCCGCCACGGCGTCCATGGCCGCCATATCCTCGGCGTCGTCGGTGACCTTCTGCTTGAACTCGTCCGCCTTGATGGTGAACACGGTGTAGTCCTCCACGGGCTTCTCCAGCACGTAGTCCTCCTCCGCATCGTCGATGTAGCGGACCCGCAGGGTCATGGCGCCCAGCTTCTCGGTCTCCCGGAGCACGTAGACGTAGATCTCGTGGGGCTTGCCTTCCTTGCTCTCGTCCTCGGTGGGCAGCACGTCGGCCAGGGTCTTGAAGATGTTCTTGCCCTTGTCCTCGCCGTTGGGGAACAGGTAGATCTTGGCGATGTCCTTGCCGGTCTTGTTCTTGACCATCAGCTTGAGGCCGGTGTAGCCCTCGGGCACCGCGGCGGCTTCGGCAACAGGCGCGGGCTCCTCGGCGGGGGCGGGCTCCTCAGCGGGCTCTTCGGCGGCGGGCACGGGGATCTTGGCGAGCTCGGCGCGGGCGGCCTCTACGGCAGCGGCGTCACCGGCGGGCGCGCCTTCGTACACGGGGTACCACTGGTCCACCACGTAGCCCTTCTCCAGGGACTCGGCCAGGTACTGCAGCGGATCGGGATCGCCGTCGTCGTACTGGACCTTGATATCGTACTTATCCTCGGCGTTCTTCAGGGAGATTTCGTTGGGCAGGAAACCGTCACCGTTGGGCTTGAACCAGTCCTCGATGGGGTAGGTGATTTCAGCGCCGTCATCGAACTTCACATACACGTTGTAATTGTCGGTGTGGGGCCGAATGAAGCACTTGAAGAGGTACATGCCGCCCTCCTTGGCCTTGCCGGGCATGAGGGAGTCCATCTTCTTGCCTTCCACGGTGTAGAGGTAATCGATTATGTTGTTGTAGGTGTTGGGATCGCCGCCCTCCTCAAAGAAGCGGAAGTCCACGATGTTCTTGCCGGTCTTGTTCTTCAGCTCCACGGCGATGAGCTCATAGCCGGGGTAGAAGTTGTCAGCAGTCTTGCCCAGGGCCACGGCGGCATCCATGTTCGCCTGATCCTCGGCCTTGTCCTCCAACTCTACTTCCCACTTGGCAGGGTCCATGCCGTCCTTCATGGAGATCTTGTAGTACATCTTCAACTCCCCAAGGTCTTTCTTGACCTCGGTGCCATCGGCGAAGACCACCAGTAGCTCCTGGGCGACGCCCGCTTCCCGGACGATGTAGATGTTCTTCTCATAGTTGGCCTTGTCGGCGTCTTTGTCCTGCCAGCCCGGGGCAACCACGCTGTTGCCCTTGTCACCGCCGGCGGGATAGATGTACACGGCGTCGATGGTAGCGCCGGTCTTGTTCTTGATGTTGAGACCAAGGGCGACATAGTTCTCGGTGGACGCTTCCACCGTCCTGGCCGTCGTGAAGACGACGGTTCCAAGGACCATCAGCAGGACGAGAACGAGAGAAAGTAGCTTTTTCATGGTGTGCCTCCTGTTTGTTTTTGTGTTATCTCACTTTGCCGAAAAAGACAAAGAGTGGATCCCTTCATTCCCGGCGGCAGGTCACGGCGCCGTCCGGCTGGATGTCGAAGCGGATGCCGTTGGTAGTGCTTTCCGCCAGGGCGGCCATGGGGCGGTTCTCGGTGCAGAGCACCAGGGGTAGTCGTTCCAGAAACATGGTCATGATCTCCTCGTCGGGCCGCTCCTTCCTGGCGTTGGGGTCGTTCTCGCAGGAGACCACAGCACACCAGGGGGAAAGCTTATTGAGGAGCCCCGGCGTCATGGACTTCCTGTCCCCGTGATGGGGGAGCTTGAGGATGTCGCAAGGGGGGATGGCCTCCCCTTCCCAGTCCGCCGCGTACCGATCGCCGGTGATCAGCACGCTCCGGTGACCGTAGGCGAACCGCAGCATCAGGCTGGACA
>JAEEGK010026928.1_pt1 | contig 11657 bp, 6 predicted proteins | sample 8958771 | NCBI WGS metagenome assembly JAEEGK01 (sample SAMN16246547, study PRJNA631951) | gut metagenome | biome: gut microbiome; feature: rumen; material: SC-attached | host: Bos | place: Iran: Karaj | collected 2018-10 | reverse complement strand
AAAAATATATCTAATGTTTTATTTAATACAAATTGTATTTAAAAGATTTATAAAAAAATACAAATTATTAAATATAAAAAAAAATTAAAAAATAGATTAAAAAATTTTTTAATTAAAAAATGTGTGTTGATCCCAATTTAATAAATAATAAATCAGAATTTGAACTAATAAAAAAACAATCAATCTGTAATTTATGTAATTATATATTATGGGAGCCAAAACAATGTTCTGTATGTGAATCAGCTTTTTGTGAAGAATGTTTAGATGAATATTTTACAAAAAATGGTATTTCTTGTCCAAATAAATGTGAAAATCCAACATTTAAAACAAGTAAATTATTAAAAAATATTCTTTCATTAATAAAATTTAATTGTCAAAATAATTGTGGTATCTTAATTCCATATGAAGAATATTTTATTCATTCAAGATCAAAATGTAATAAAATTGATTATAAAAAGAAATATTTAGAATTAAAAGAACAATTAGAAGAATTAAAAAAAGAATATAATTTATGGGTTCCTAAACCAAGTGAAAGTATAAAAAAAACAGCTTTTTTATCAAAAAATCATGTTCATCCTTTAATATATTTAGAAACTATTGACAGAGGAGGATGGTTATGTAATATTTGCAGAGAAAGTCATAAAGCAAGAGAAAAATCTTATTATTGTACTTTATGTGATTATGATTTATGTAAAAATTGCCAATCATTAGAAAAAAATAATAAAGAGTAAAAATTAATAAATAAATAAATAATTTCCTTAAAATATAAAACCTAATATTCAAAAAAAAAAACCTTAAAAAAAAAACAAAAAATCTAAATTAAAAAAAAGATAAATTATAAACATAAAATCACTTAGGTAAAATTCCTTTCCTAAGAAAATCAAGATATTCCTTTTTCATTCTATAACCACCATCACTTTTAGGTAAACCACTTCCAAAACTCATAACATCTCTAATTGCTTCAGCATAAACTTCCCATTTTTCTTTTCCATTATTAATCATATCTTTACCCCAAACATCATATAAATAATCATTAGGTTGAAATGAACTCATAAGAAATAAAGTAACTTCTGCATAAGGTAATGTCATTACTAAAAAAACTGAATATAATAAATCAATTACATCCATTGCAATTGAAAATGAATTAATTGCTTCAAATTTTATTACACATGGTTTTACTGGTAAATTTGAATAAAATGCTCCTTTTTTAAATGTTAATATTGATAAATCATTTGATGTTGTTCCTTCAGAAAAAAAACATATGTTTACAAAATCTTTTTTTTCATATAATTTTTTCTGTTTTTCTATTATTTTTTGTAAACTTTGTCCTCTATTATCTTGACTTTCTCTATCTACAAATATACATCCACAACAACATGCTAAAAATCCTATTAAAGGATAATTTTTAATATTTGATCTTGATATGAAACATACTGGAAATCTATCTGCATAACATGCACAATCTAATAAGGATGTATGGTTTGTTATGTAGGATACTATGTTTATTTTACTTTCATCTCTTTCATAATTTTTACCTAAATATTTTTGATAATCTAATTTAATTTTTTTATCATTTATCTTTATAAAAAAACTTAATCTAAATAATTTACCAAATAATTGACATATTTTACTTATTTTTTTTAATAAATTTATATCTTGGATTTCTGATATTTCTTTTAATGTCATTCCCCATAATAAAATTTTTAAACGTAAATAACAATAAATTATACTAAATAAAAGAAAGGTTATTTTTATCCACCAAAAACAAATTGCACCTAATAGAAATTTCCAGAAAATCCAATGTTTTTGATCATGTCTACTAAACATAAAATATTTTTTATGTATTGGTAAATCTTCTTTTTTAAATTCATGATATTTTTTTGTTTGATACCAAATAAAAGTAATAAAAATAATACAAAAAACAATATAACCTAAAATTATTTGTATAATCATATAAAAATAAATTAATTTTTTTAATTTAAAAAAAATAGGAAATTTTTTTAATTTTCAAGATGTCTTTATATGAGCCAAATAATAATAAAAATGATTCAAAAAATTTAGAAAAAAATTCTGAGAAAGAAATAATAAAATCAAAAAATGGAACAAATAAAAATATGGATATAATAGAAATAAAATCACCAATAGATTTAAATGAAAAAGGAAAAATAAAAATTAATACTTCAGAATTATTTTCGAATGGAAATTCAAAAGATAGTGAAAGAAGAATTGTTAATGTATCAAGTATAGATTTAGATAGTTTAAAGCAAAAAGATTTAGATAATAATAATATATTAGAATTAATTAATAAAGAAAATGAAGAACCTGTTTTGAGTGTTGGATATCATAATGCAAATACACCTTCATTGAATGATATTATTAAAAAAAAAGAAAAAAAACGTATTAAAACTAAAAAAGTATTAATGACTGTAATACCTGTTACAATTATATTTGTTGCAACAATAATTATTTTTTATAAATTGTTTAACAATTAAATTAAAAAAAATTTAATTAATAGAATATAATTTTATTTTCATATATATTATAGGAATTATGAAAAAATTATTATATAATTAATTGAAGTATTTTTTATTTAAGTTAAAAAAAATTAATTGAATAAAACAATATATGAATGAAGATTTTGAAATAACATCAAATAATAGTATTTCTAGTATTTATAGAAAGTCTTTTGAAGATTTTGTAAAAAACTCAATTAGATTAATTATAAATTCTAGAAAGAAAAATAATTCAAATCAAATTCGAACATTATCTTTTAATACAGATATAATAGAAAATCAAATAAATAACTCATCTTTTTTGTTTGAAGATTTATCATTTGATAGTATAAGTACAATTACAAATTCAAAAACAATGTCAAAAAATCATACAATTGATTTTTATCTCTTAAAAAAAAATTTTCCTAAATTATTAATTGAAAGATGGAATTTGTCGTTTTATGAAGAAAATAATTTTAAAAGTGAAATTTATGCAAAAAAAAAATTAGTTTCTTTAATTAGAACTATTTATTCAATAACCAGAATTCTTCCTGCTAATAAATTAAAAAATATGGATAATATTATAATTGATTTTCAATCATATCAAAATTATAAAGGAGAAAATTTTACTTTAGAGCAAAAAGAATTAATTCATATTTTTAATAAAAAAATAAATCATATTAATTTAACTGTTGAATATTTAAGCAATGAACAAATTGAAAACTATTTCAAAAAAAAAGAGGATATAAAATTTAAAAAACTTATTAAAAAAAAATCAAATAGAAATGTAAGATTTTATTCTATTTCATTTGGAAAAAAAAAATCATATGAAATATTAAATTTTGAAGACGAAAAACCAATATTAAATGAAGATTATTTTTCAATCAAAAATCATCGAAAATTATCATATGATGAGGAAACTAAAAAAGAAAATAATAAAAAAAATAAAAACAAGAAGGTGATGTATAAAAGTTTTGATTTAAATGATGATTTAGAATTAATAGAATCTGAAGATAATGATGATTTAAATTATAATATAACAGAAGAAAATGAAAATGAAAGTAGATCTTCAATTTATAAAAATTTAACAGCCAAAAATATAAATGAAGAAAATAATAAATCTTCAAGTTCTGGAACAAAAAGCTCAAATTATGTAAATCAATGTAAAAGAATGTCACGTTTTATAACTTCAGATACAATTGAATTAAATTCTTCAAATTCAAACATTGAAAATAATAATGTAAATAATTCTTTTGAATTGAATATTGTTTCTGATGAAATTAAAAATGAAAATGTATCTGACAAAATAAAAGTAAAGAATAAAAATAGTAAGGAAATTTATAAAAATGTTAGAAATAAATTTTTTGAATTAAAAGATAAAATTATGATTTCCAGAAATGAAGGATTTAATATTAATAAATTATATACTTTAATAAATGAACTTCACTAGATTATAATATAATGTAATAATTTGATTTTTTTTGGTTCTTAAATATTTTTAATTCATAATGTTAATTTTTATTTTGATATAGATGAAAATTAATAATTGTCATATATATTTATTTATTAGAGATTTTATTGTAAAAATTTAAAATATAAATATTGATTTTAAAATTATTTATTTTTAAAAAAAAGAATTTAATTTATAACATCAAAATAATTTTATATAAAGATGTCTAATATTTACCATTTAAAAGCACTTTTAAAAAAAAATTTAATTATAATGAAAAGAAATATTTTTGTTACTATTTGTGAAGTTTTTTCCCCAATGATATTAATGTTTCTTGTATATTTGTTAAGAACAGCATTTAAAATTGAATATTTAACAGGAGATGATGAGGATTATTTTGAATTTTTAGTCAAAAATTCAACAGCATTAACAAATGATTATAATATATATGGGTTATTTCCATATAAGGGAACAATAGCAATATGCAGCTTTAACTATCCCATAGCATTAATAGGAAAAAATTTTCCAGATGATTTAAAACAAATATTTATAGATTTATCATATACAGAATTATATTTTATGGATTTTATTTATTATGAAACAATAGAAGATTTTGAAGATTATATTCAATCATCAAAATATGGTTCAAATGAAGAAAATCCTGAAATATGTTTTGGTATATATTATAATCATGATGAAGTAAATAATAAATATGATATATCATTACATTATTTTTGTACTCATGAATATAATTGGATTAATGTTCCATCAACATTAGAACCTAATTTAGATGTTTTTATTAAAGGTCCTGAATATGAAGAAACTGGAAAATATTTATATAATGGTTATTTAAATGTTATGAAAAAAATTTATGATTATATTTTATATAAAGAAACTGGAGTTGATGATGCTTCTATTGATATGGTTGTTTTAAGTCTACCATATAGTTTGTTTATTAGAGATAAATTTGAAAAATTTATGGGTTATATGTTAGGATTTTTTTTAATTGTTACTTATGCTATTCCCTTAACTAGATATCTTTTTGTTATTGTTAAAGAAAAAGAAATTAAATCTAAAGAAGGAATGAAAATTATGGGAATGAGTGAATTATATTATTTTTTATCTTATTTTATTCAATATTTTGTTTTGAATATTTTATATACTGTCGCAAATTCACTTATTTTAAGTTTAGTATTTAAACATATTCCACTTATTTATTTATTTTTATTCTTTTTTTTATTTGGTATGAGTATTTTTGCTTTAGTTTATTTTTTCCAAAGTTTCTTAGATAAAACAAGATTAGCAATGATTGTTAGTATATTAATATATTTTTTAATGTATTTCTTATCAACAAGTTTCACTGGAAATGGAATTAAACATTGGGTAAGAGTATTTTTTAGTATTTTTCCTCCAATTGCACTTCAAATTGGATTAAATGTTATGTCAAGATTTGAAGTAACTCAAAAAGATTTTAAAAAAGGAGATGTTACTTTACAATATAGAAATTATTGTATTAGAGATATGTTAGTAATGTTAACAATTGATATATTTATTTATTTATTTTTAGGTTTTTATCTTGAAAATGTAGTTACTCATGATTTTGGTATGTCAAGACCTTGGAATTTTTTATGTACAAAATCATATTGGGGATGTGGTAATAAAAAGAAAAAAATAAAAAATGAATTAGAAAATAATAAAGAAAACAATAATAAAAACATAATACAAAATAATGAAAAAGAAAAAATAAATCAAAAAAATAAAGAAGAAAATAACTCATCAAACAGTATAAAAATATACTCAAAAGATAACCAACAAAATAAAAACAATATTCAAAATCAAGAAACCCAATCAGAAAATTTCCAAAGTGAAGAAATTTATTCAGATTTAACAAAACCAGGTGATAAATTAATATTAAAAAATATAAAAAAAACATTTCCAGATGGTAAAACAGCATTAAATGGAGTATCATTCAATTTATATAAAAATGAAATATTTGCATTATTAGGTCATAATGGTGCAGGTAAAAGTACATTAATTTCAATATTAACAGGATTATACAAATCAACAGAAGGTGAAGCAGAATATAATGATGAAAATATATTAAATGAAATAAATATGGATGAATTCAGAAAAATTTTAGGAATTTGTCCTCAACATGATGTCTTATTTCCTAATTTAACAGTTGAAGAACATTTAAGATTATTTTGTACTTTCAAAGGTTTAACAAATGATAATGATATAAATTATGAAATTAATAAATCTTTACATGATTTTTCACTTGAACCAAAAAAAGATACAATAGTAGAAAAATTATCAGGTGGACAAAAGAGAAAATTATCAATAGCAATTGCATTAGTTGGTGGAAGTAAAGTTATTTTTTTAGATGAACCAACAAGTGGAATGGATATTACATCAAGGAGAAATTTATGGGATATTTTAAAAAGATATTGTGATAATAGAATTATTGTATTAACTACACATTATATGGAAGAAGCTGCTGTTTTAGGTAAGAGAATTGGAATTATTTCTGATGGGAATATGGTTTGTATGGGAAGTACTCTTTTTTTAATTGAAAAATTTGGGAAGTTTATTTCTATTAATGTTATTAAGGATGTTGATTCTAATAATGATGATATTATTAAATTTATTAAAGAGATTTCTAAAGATAATGATGATGAAATTGAAATTGAAATTTTAAGTGAAGAAATTTTATTTAGAATTCCTAAAGTTAATAGTAAAAATGAAAAATTTGATTTTGAAAATTTTTTCAAAGAATTAGATAATAATTTACAAAAATTGAAAATTAAAACTTATACTGCATCAATGCCTACTTTAGAAGATGTTTTTCTTAATGTTTCTTCATTGGAAAGAATGAGAAATAAACATAAAACTGATTTAAGAGAAAAATTAAATATAAATACTGAAGAATTATTATATGATGATAGTAATTATAATCAAAAATATTCTTCTTTTAAAAAATTCTATATTGATTTATCTGTTTCAGTTAAAAAAAGATTTAGACAAATTTATCGTGATTCAAAAACTTTTATTTTAGAAATTTTATGCCCAATTCTTTTAATTATTATTGGATTAGGTATAAGTACTGTTGAATATTTTCCTAAAAATCCTTCTTTTAAATTAACTCCTTCAGAAATTACAAATGATACTCAAGTTATATTCTATCATGATAAATGTATCTATAGTCAAAATGATTTTCCAATTCAAATTATTAAAGGTTATGATAATACTTTTACTAATTTTAAAGTTGAAAATATTGATATTGATATTGACACAAGTGAATTTGATACTCAGATGATTCCACTTGTTTATTTTTTAGAATTTTGGGATATTGTATTTCAAAAAAATTATACAAATAATTATGGTTCATATTTTTGTTTTGATTATGATATAAATGATTATTCTTTTACATTTGGAACAATATATAATTCGAGATCAAGACAATCACCAATTGTATATGCAAATTATTTATTTACAAATGCAATAAAATATATTACAGGAAAAGAAAATTTAGAAATCAATTTTGTAAATGCTCCATTACCAATGACAAAAGAAGAAAAAAATGATCATCAAGCAAGAAATAATGTAACATTAGTATTTTTTATATCAATAGCATTTACATTAATCCCTGCAAACTTTATAACAATAATAATTAAAGAAAGAGAAACAAATACAAAACATTTACAAATAATATCAGGAATATCATTATTATCATATTGGATAAATAATTATATATTTGAATTAATAAAATATTATTTTATTGGAGGATTTGGAGTATTAATGATTTGGGCTTTTGGATTCTATAAAAGTTATTTATATGTTTTATATTTATTATATGGTCCTTCAATGGTTTCTTTCACTTATTTATTTAGTTTTATTTTTAATTCTGAATCTTCTGGTCAAAATGCAGTTATTATTGTTAATTTTATAGGAGGTGCACTTGCTGGAAGTGTTATTTTAGTTTTAAGAATATTTGAAGATGTTGTTAAATATGGGAAAGCATTACAATATTTTTTTAGGATTATTCCTTCTTTTTGCTTTTGTTATGGATATAATGAATTATTATCAATGTATAGTATATATAGTGTTGATTATCCTGATAATTGGTATGAACATACTGAAAGTGAAATGATTAAAATAAAATATGTTGGATGTGATTGTGTTTATATGGCAGTTGAAATTGTTGTTTATTTAGTTTTACTAGTTCTTTTAGAAAATATTAAAATTATTTGTAAATGTTGTTTTTCATCTGAATTATATAAACCAAATATAAACCAAAATGAAGAAAATGTAAATAATGAGAATAATAATATAAGTAATAATCAAAATAATGAAATAATTAATATAGAAAATATAACAAATTTAGAAAATGTAAAAGATAGTATAGTATTAAAAGAAATAGAGAAAGCAAACAAAGAAAATATTGAAGAGTCAAACTATGCAATAGTCGTACAAAACTTAGTAAAAAACTTTAAAAAAAGATTATTTTGTAACACAGAAAAAACAATAACAAAAGCAGTAAGAAATTTATCATTTTGTTTAGAATATGGAGAATGTTTTGGTTTCTTAGGAGTAAATGGAGCAGGTAAAACAACAACATTTAAATGTTTATCAAATGAATACACACCATCATATGGTAGAATATTAATAGACAACAAAGAATTAAATTCAAACTTTAACACAATTCGTTCATTAATAGGATATTGTCCTCAATTTGATTCAATATTCGAATATATGACAGTAAAAGAAAATTTAGAATTTTATTCAAAAATAAAAGGAATGAAATTAGATAAAATGAATGAAATAATAAATGCATTATTAATAGAAATGAATTTATATGAATATAAAGATAAAGTAAGTGGTCAATTATCAGGTGGAAATAAAAGAAAATTATCAGTATCAATAGCAATGATATGTAATCCACCAATTATTTTATTAGATGAACCTTCAACTGGAATGGATCCTGAAGCAAGGAGATTTATGTGGAGTGTTATACATAAAATTTCAATTAGGAAAAAAAAAAGTTCTGTTATTATGACTACTCATTCAATGGAAGAAGCTGAAACTTTATGTCAAAGAATTGCAATTATGGTAAATGGACAATTTAAATGTTTAGGAACTTCTAATTATATTAAAGAGAAATATGGTGAAGGTTATGAAATTAATTTACATATTTCTGCTTTAAGTAATGAAAAAATGAATACAATGATTTCTAATTTTGATAATGAGAAATTTAAAGAGATTAATAATGAGAATATTAATGAAGTTTTATGTTATTATGGAAAAAATGGGTTTGTTGATGAATTAAAAAATGGGAGATTTGGATATAAATTAATGAATGAATTAAGTGTTTGGGGAAGTATTACTTTACATAAGTTGTTTACTTGGATTTATTATATTGAAAATGTTTTGAAAATTATTAAAATTGTTAAAGAATTTTATCCTAATATTAAATGTTGTGATTTTGTTGATAATAGTTTTGTTTTTAGAATTAAAAGAGAACATGCTGAAAATGAAAAAACTATTGGATTTTTATTTGGATTAGTTGAAAAAAATAAAAATAATTTTAATGTTGAAGAATATTCTATTCAATTAACTTCTCTTGAACAAATTTTTAATCAGTTTGCTAAAGAAATGGAAAATAATGAAAATGTTTATGATTTAGAAAAAATTGATATTGAAATTAATGATGAATTGTTTAATAAATTAGGGATATAATGTAAAAATTTAGAATATTTAATATTATGGAATATTATTAATTATTTTTATAAAAAATAATATTATTATTTAATATATTATAATAAATATTTAAAATTTTCTGTTATTTAAATTATATTTTTATTTAAAAATAGCGATTTTTAATAATTTGTTAATTATTAAAATTTTATTTAAAAAATGTATAAATAATTATAAATCCATAATATAAATATATATAAAAAATAAAAAATAATATTAACACTAAATAAAGTAATTAATAACTAAAATAAAATGGAAAATATTTTAATAACATTTTACACAGGAAATGCAATAAATGATAATAATAATTCTTGGGAACAAAAAAATCTTTCTAATCCAATATTTAACCCTGATCCACAGAATTTATCAAGATCACATTCAATGCCATATAGATATAAAGATTCAAATTATGAAAATTCAAATATATTTCAAACAACTGGAAATATGATGATTTCTTCCCCAGATCCATATAGAATTCAAATGTTAGAAGAAAGAGTAAGAGAATTAGAATTAAAAAGTAAATTTAATAACTTAAAATATCCTAATTCTTTTGAACCCAATGTTCTTAGTAATCAAACTAATTCAGCAAAAAATGTTCCTTTATATCTTTCTATTAATGAACCACAATATTTATATGAAAGATATTTTAATTTAAGACCTCTACAAGAATTTAATAATTTTAGAATGAATTTGAAAAAGAAAAATCCTTATAGGAAAGGTGTAAAAAGAAATAAAAATGAAAAATCAAATAATGATGAAAATATGTATTTAATTGCAGAATCTTTTAATGATTTAAAAAATGAACTACAAAAAAAAATTATAGAATTTGAAAGAAAACATAATGAAGAATTTAATGATTTAAGAGAAATTATATTAAATAGGAACAATTTTAATAATGAAATTGAAGAAAATACAGAATATAATGAAACAAATACAAATAAAAGTCCATCATATAAAAGTGAATTTAATAATAATTTAGAAAATAATATATCTCAAAAAGTATCATCATCAAGTAAAATAACAAGTAGAATGATATCATTTAATGATGAAGATGAAATTAAAAGTAAAGATAGAGTTCATAGTATAAATCATTTAGATAAAAATGATAATATACCTCAAAATGATCAACAAAATAATTTACAAAATAATACTCATAAAACTAATAAATCTTCTTTTAGTAAGAAAAAAAATAAAAAAAATAAAAATGAATATTCTGAAAATAAATCTAATAGTATTAGAACATTTAATATAAACAGTGAAAATAATTCTAAATTAAATAATTCAAATGAAGAAAATGAAAATGAAGAACAATCAAGTGGATATATGTTTTCATATCATGATAAAGAAGAAGAAAAAAGTAAAAATAGAAAGCATGGACTTTTCTTTAATAAAAATCGTAGAAGAGATATTCCAATTAATTATATTGGAGATAATATGGAACCTTATCAAATTAATAAAATGCCCCCAATTGAAGGAAAAGAAAAAAAAATTTATAAGAAAGAGAATAAATCTCCTAATGATGATCCTTCAATTAATAGTAAAATATTGTCTTTTCATGATAAAGAAGATGAAAATAGTAATGATAGAGAACATAACATTATTTTTAATAATATTCGTAATAGAAATCCTATTTTAATTAGAAATGAAAATATGATGAATAATATTAACAATAATAATGGACCTATTGAAAATAATAATCAAGAAGATGGATTTTTAATGTATGAAGGAGAAGAAAATCAAAATCAATTTTAACTTCATTTATATTTTTTATATATTTATATAAAGATAAATATGTGATATTAATTATAAATTTTTTATTTTTTTATTTATATTAGTATTTTAATCTTTGAACTTTATAGATTTAACTATATTGTTTAATATAATTTATGTAACTTTAATATAACTTCATTTTATTATTATATTATTGGAATCATATTTTTTATTTATATATATTAATAAAA
>JAEEGK010026927.1_pt1 | contig 11657 bp, 7 predicted proteins | sample 8958771 | NCBI WGS metagenome assembly JAEEGK01 (sample SAMN16246547, study PRJNA631951) | gut metagenome | biome: gut microbiome; feature: rumen; material: SC-attached | host: Bos | place: Iran: Karaj | collected 2018-10 | reverse complement strand
ATTGGGCCCAATCCCCAATCCCCAATCCCCAATCCCCAATCCCCATATCTAATTATTTAAAAATTTATTTCATTTATTTTCAATAAATTATTATTTTAAATTTTATTTAATATAAAACTATTATATATTAATTTTTATAAATATTTATATTTATAAATTATAATAAATTTTTATTATTTAATATAAAAAAATAATATTACATTTCTTCATATTGATATACCCTAAAATGTACTTTATCTTTACATTCAAAAATTATAGCAGCACTAAAAATATAATTAAAATCCCCTCTTTCTGAAAGAGTTCTTCTTTCAGTTGTAAAATTATGTTGTAAAGAAATAGTTTGTTCTTCTTCTAGATAAAAAACATGAACAGGAATAGATAAATCTAACATATCATTATTTAATAAAATTCTTAATAATTTAACATAACTATCAATATATATACCATTAGTTTTTCTATCGTATCTACATTCAATTAAAAGTGTACCTAAATCTTTAATATTTAAATTACCTATTTCAAGCCAATAAAATGATTGATTATAAGTATAAGAATCAATATCAAAATTATTCATATTATTATTATTTGATACAAAAAATCCATCGTCATTAATATCTGTATTATTTTGTTTTGAGACACTTTTTGCTGTTTGATATTCTTTTGAATTTATATTTTTTTTTTCACCAACTGGAATTTTTATTGTTTGTCTTAAATCCCAAATTAAATGATTTGGCAAACTTTTTCTTTTATATCTATTAAGAAAATGAATTGAATTTGTATTAATTGTTTTTTTTTCATTTGATCTTTCTGATATTTCAATAGTCCATAATAAAGGATTAACAAAAATATCATATAATTCATTATTATTATCAAAAATATCTTTTTTAAATTTATTTGCATATAAATAAAGTTCAACATCTAAATCTTTAGGAACATTTCTATAATCTACTTTTTTTGTTTTATCTTTATCTTTAAGATATAAATTATAATTTATTATTCTTTCATATGCTTTTATAGAATCTTTACATCTATCATTACATATATCTTTTTCTCCTACTTGTATTAATAAAGGAACATTCACTAAATTATGTAATCTAATTCCATAACTTAAACCAGAAATTACAACCCCTGCTGCAAATCTATGAGGAATTTTATTAAGTATATGATATACTGCATTACCACCAAAACCAATTCCTATTAAATAAACTCGATTTGGGTCAACATTTTTAAATGCAATAAAATTTTTTATTAATTTATCTAATATAACTATACCTTCTGTATTATAATGCATATTTGAATTTTCTGATATACCCCTTGTAATTAGAACTATTCCAACTGATATTGAAGATAAATAACGAAGTTTTGCTTGATTATATTCAGCATTATTTTTTGCTGAATTATTTATTTCTCCATCATGTAAAACTATATATAAAGGGTAACCATTTTCTATTACTTCACCATTTACTACATAATCAAAAATCATTGTTTTATTTTTATATGATATTTGTTTTATTGCCATTTGAGATGAATAAATTGAATTATTTTTATAATCACTTATGTATTCATTCCAAATATATACATTATTTGGATTAATAGATGATGATTTAGATAGATTGAAAAAAGAACCCATTTTTATATAATTATTTATATTATTATTATTACAATAAATATATTGTTAATATTTTTATAAAGAAAAGAACAATAAAAATTAATATTAATTCAAAATTTAAAATTTATATGAAATTAAAATATATAAATTAATTTATATTAAAGATTTTATTTTATTTAAAATCTTATTCAATTCTAAAATATAATATTCAGAATTTATAATATGAAAATCCATTAAAAAATCATAATTTATAATATTCGGTAAAAATATATTTTTATTATTTTTATATTTTTCAGGAATAATAATATCTTGATTATTATTTTGATGAATATTTATAACATTTCCACTAATTAAAGACAAATAATCAATTGTATTTTGTTTATTAAAATTAAATTTAACTTTTCCATTAATAAAAATAACATTTTGTAATAAATCTGAATCATCAACATTTGATTTATAAATAATAGCCATTTCTTTAAGACATCTTTTAATAATTTTACATCCATAACTAATACCTAATAAACTAATTGTATGAAATTTAAATATTTCTCGTCCACTTATAATATAAGCCAGTAATTTTCCATATAATTCAACTGATTCTTGAATTTCATTTTTCCAATTATATATATAATAATCAATAGTTTGATAATTTTTATAATTTATAATATTATAAAACATATTTTTTTCTAAATTATTTTCTTCTTCTCCACTTGAAATACAAATACAAATATGTGTTGCTGTATTTATTTTATCAATTGGAATTAAAATAGGTGTTTGTTTAATGATTTTTAATTCAATATTATGATCATTTCCTTCTAATTTATTTTTTATTTTATTTATACTTTTACTAACCTGTTTTTTAAGACCATGAAAAATATTTTTAACTATATTTTTATTATTATTATTATTTTTTGAATTCGAAAGTTTTATATAATTTGTTTTAAATTCTTTATATAATTTATATAATTCATCACATTCAATATCATCTAAAGTATTAAAATCAAATGTATCATTTACATCTTCAATATCTTGTGTATCTTTATCTTTTCCATTTAAACTTTTTCTTTTATTTAATTTTTCATTTAACATTAATATTTTTTCAATTTCTATACTAATTTTTAATCGATTTTGTTCATCATATAAAACTTTTGTATATGATTTAGTTAAAAAAGCAAAAACATAATTTTCTACTTTTGAATTATAATAAATTGAAGTATTTTTATAATAAATACCTATTTCATTTAAATGTTTATCTAAATTAATTAAAAAATTCTTTAAAAAAATTTTTTCTTTGGCTGAACATTTTAATAAAGGTGAAAAAACAATTTTATTTTCTTCTTTATTATAAACAGCAATATTATTTAATGCCATACTCATACAAAAAATAATATATAAATAAATTTTTCCTTCTTTATTCATAATTATTTTATTAATTAAAGATGTCATTATTGTTTTCATAATTTCTTTATAATCATCTTCATTATTATCAACATTATTATTACTATCTAAAAGTTCCTTTAGAATTTGGCTATGTTCGTTTTCATTAAAACCTAATAAAAAAAGATATCTTTTACAATTATTAATAAAAACTTTGAAATTACAAGAATATTTTAAATAATCAAAATTTGAATAATATAAAGCTTTTATTATTAGAGAAGAATATTCTTTATCGTTATTTAAAAATTTCAAATCAAATAATGTCATTCTATCATCGTAAAAATCCATAAATCTTTCATATAAATATGTAAAATCTGAATTTTTTGTATTTTGTAATTTAAATGTTTTAATTTCTATGTTATAATTTAAACTCCATTCTAAAAAAATTTTTTGTTTTAATAATTTATGAACATCTCTTAAAAGAAACAAAGGAATTTTTTCTAAAAAAATATTATTTTTTTTTAAATTTTCATTTAAATAATTTAAAATAAATTTATCATATTTATTAAGTTCTATTTTACAAATATTTTTATAAAAATTTATATTTTTTTCTTCTTCAACATTATTTTTTTCTTTTTTTAAATTCATAATTGTTTCAGTGCATTGAAAAAAAGGAATAATGTTATTATAAAAAATATTTTCTATATTATAAATAATAATAGTTCTTGAAATATTATTATCTTCAAATTCAGTCAAAAGAATATTATATAAAAATTTTAATAATTTATGTTTTTCATATTCATCTGATATTTTTAAATTATTTATATAATCTGTTAATTCAATTTCTAAATTAATATAATTTTTTAAATCTATGTTTAATGAATTAGATTTATTATTTTCTTTTTCTATTTTTATTGCTTGTTCAACAGAATTTATTTTTTCTTTAAAATATTTTATAATTGATGTTATATTATTATTATTATTTTCTATATTTTCCATTAAAAAATATAACAAATTAAAATTATTTGATTTATAAATAATTATTTTTTTATTCACTTAATTTAATTTTATTTTTTAATATTAATATGGAAATTGATAATAATAAAGAGGAAATTGATATTAATTATAATAATATAGATATAAATGATAATATTATAAATAATAATAATAAAGAAAATAACATAAATGATAAAAATAAAGAAATTAATAAAATAGATGAAATAAATAAATCTGAAGAAAATACAAATAATAATAATAATAAAGTAAATAATAATAAAGAAGATAATAATATTATAATAGATGATTCAAATGATAAAAATTTAAATTCAAAAAACAACATTGATAATAATAATAATATCATAGAAAAATATCTTCAGGAAAAATATAATATTTTCTCTCCTATTTTAATAATAACATATAAAAATTCACAAAAATCACAATTTAAATTAGATTATGATGATTATTATTCTTTTTTAAGTAATTTTGGAACAATAAAATTTTTAGAAATTTTAAATAAAAATGCAATAGTTTATTTTAATGATTATATAAGTGCTTTTACATGTTATAAATATTTTGAAAATGATAAAAATTATAAAGAAAATGAAAAAGAAAATTATAATATTAAATGGTTTCAACCAGAAGATGAAAATTTAATATCAATTTTAATAAAAAAGAAAATAAAAAAATATAGTTATAAAGAAATATTTAAAAATGTTAATCAAACTATGATGAATAATTATATTAATAAAACAATAAATTGTGATTTAAGTAATTTAGAAAATACTTCAAATGAAAATTCAAAAGAAAAATTTAAAGAAAATTTAGCAACAAATACAATAGAACAATTTGGATATTATTCTCATTTTTCATTATCAAAAGAAGGAATAAAAGAATTTCAAACTTTAATTGATAATAATATTAAAAAAAATAATATAATTACAAATAATAATGAAAATAATAATAATAATAATCTTTATTTTAATAATACGAATAATAATAATAATTATGTAAATAATAACAATATTAACGGAAAATATATTTGCAAATTTTATGTAAAAATTCAAGATAAAGATTTTGATGTTTGTAAACGTTTAATCGGAGCAAAAGGAAGTAATTTAAAACGAATAATAGATTATTGTTCAAAGAATTCAAATGGAACTTATTTACCAGATGCAATAAAAATAAAATTAAGAGGAAAAGGTTCAGAATTTAATCAAATTAATAAAGAAACTGATGAACCTTTAAATATATGTGTTTCTTCTATATATGTTGATAAATATAGAAAAGCTTGTTCATTTGTATATGAATTAATAATAAATGTATATGAAGAATATAAAAGATATTGTGAAAGAAATTCAAAAACTCCGATGGAAAATTTGACTGTTCAAAAAATCGAAAGTATTTCTACTAGAAAAAATACAAGTAATAATAATAATAATATAAATAAAGATAAAATTATTAATGATGAAGATTAATATTTTTAATTATTTTTTTATAAATAAATTTAATTTTTAAATTTAATTTTTAAAATAATATTATTTATATTTTTATGTCTTTAGAAAAGACACGTCAAGAACTTGAAGAAATAATATTAAAAGTTCAAAAAAAATTATTACAAATTAAAAATGAAATGAATGATGATAATATAAGAAATTTAAATATTACAAATATAAATAAAGATTTTTTAAATATAAAAAATGATTTAGATAAATGTGAAAACGAATATTTAAAATTAAATGAATTATTAAATAAAAACCAAAATTCTTATAATAATGATTTTGAATATAATATAGAATTAAATTATAATAAAGATAAATTAGGTTTATTTTTAACAAAATTAAATAAATTAATAAATAAACAAAAAGAAGATTATAAAAATTTAAATAATAAATTTATTTCAATTCAAAATGAAATTCATAATAATAATAATAATTATAATGAAAATGAATTAGAAATGAAATATGAAGATGATGATGAAAATGAATATATGATTCCCAAACAACAAATTAAGAATTTAAATAATATAATTAATAATAAAAACGAACAAATTAATGAATTATATACTAAAACATTATTAGTAAATGAAATATCAAAAGAAGTTAATACAATTGTTCATGGACAAAAAGATAAATTAGTAGATATTGAAAGTAATATTAAAGACACAGAAGATAATACTAAAAAAACATTTAAAACAATTTTAGACCATTCAATAAATAATAAAAATAATCAACTTACAAAATGTTATATAATTTTATTATTATGTGTATTATTATTTTTTATAATATATATTTTATATTAATTTTAATATTTTATATAATAATAATATATAATAATAATATATTATATATTTTTTATATATAAATATATTATATGAATAATTCAAGTCCTGAAAATGAAATTAGATTATATTCCACAAATCGTTTAGAAGATATTAAAAATGAAAAAATAGCTTTTGTAATTGATATGTATGAAGAAATAACAAACGAAGATTTTTTATCTTTAAATGGCGATACAAAATTAAAAAGAGCAGATGTTATAACAGAAGAAATATTAAATTTCGTAAAATTAAAAGATTTTTGTTCAGAAAAAACAGAATTCGCATTATATATATATAACACGAATTTAAAAAAAGAAATAAAATTTTGTGAAATTTCTGAATTTATGATGAAATATAATGATTATAAAAATAATAGATATGGAAAAGATGGAATAGCTCAAGGTGAAAGTTATTTAGATTTAGTTGAAATATTTAAAGAAGCTGAAATTTATACAAAGCCAATGCAATCAATTGAATCATATGCTAAACAAAAAGGGAAAGATAATGATTTTATTATTAGATTTATTTTATTTTATAATAGAAGTGAAATTCCTGTTGTTATGAGTAATAATGAATATAATATTATGACTTTTATGAGAAATCCTTATTTTATATTTGATGTTATTTTTTTAAGAAGAAAAATTAGTAATGATGATGATAAAAAAAAATTATTAAATACATTTAATAGTTTAAATAATATTCGTCCACAATTTTTTTATATTTTCGAAATTTCAGGTTCTTTACAAAAATTTAAATTTTATATGAATTTATTATTAGCAAATCCTAATCAAAGAATAAAATTATCAAATATTGATAAATTTCATAAAAAAATGGAAAATTTAATTAATAATTTTGAACAATAAATTATAATAAATATTATTTTAAATTATACATATATTATAAAAATTATTTACAATGTATTTTAAAAAAAAATTAATTATAAATTACTATTATTAATTCAATGCTAAAAATTCAAAAATTTCTGTGTAAATATTATTTGATTTTAAAGCACATATAACAATATTTTCATTTTTAATTACAAAATTTCCTTCATATAAACCAGATTCACTTTTTTTTAAAAAATTCCATTTTCTTCCATCTAAAACAAATACAAATTTAGCATCCATAACTTTTACTTTAAATCTTTGATTTTGACCTATTTTTAAAAATTTATTATGTGGTTCAAAACAATAAGCATTTTTATTATCAAAACATTTTAATTTCATTCTATTTGCAAAATCACTTTCACTTTTAGTTAATTTTTTTTCTCTAAAAATATTTTCTTTTTTATTTTTACTTTTAAAAACTTTCATATGTAAAGTTGAATTTACTCTCATATGTTTTAAAGTATTAATTGCTTTTAAAGGAATAATAGGTAATATTAATTTCTTAGATTTTTTATAATTTATTTTATAATTTAATAAAAATAATTTTTCATCTATAGAATTTAATAATTTTCCATAAATCATTAAATTATATAAACCATCATTTATAAATTTTAATTTAATATCTAAATTTATAGTAGATTCTTCACTATTTTTAATTTCAATATTTTCTTCAGGAATTTCTTTTCCATTCACATTACAATTAACTATTATTTCGAAATTTTTTATACATAATTTTATAATAATTTCTTCTTGATCATAATTAATATTTTGAAAAGCATGTGAAAGTAATTTTATATCATATTTAAAAACATTATGATAAAAAGGTTCATATTCAATTAAAGATTTTCTACTAAATTCTTTAATATTAATTATATTTTTTGTATTATTACTATTTGAATTATATAAGTATTTAATATCATAAGCTCTATGATCTTCAATAAAAAATTCATTAGGAGTGAGAAAATAAAAAGGTTTTAAATCTTTTTCAAAACTATTTGTTTTTAAATTATAATTTCCTAAAACATTAAAAACATCAAAAAAATAATATTTATCAAAACCATAATCTATAGCACACCATTTATGATGATATAAACTATCACCTATTTTATATCCTTTTAATTTTATTAATCCTTCAATAACATCTATTTTAACACCTGAATAATTACAAATTTCTTGATAAAAAGAATATAATTCATCTATTGTGTTTATAATTTTTGATTCTAAAATTTGTTTTACAGTTCTATTTTCATTTTGATTTATTGTTGATGATAATAAATTTTTTATTTCAATTTGATAATGTGTATAAATAAATAGAATAATTGCTGAGGAAATTTCAATTATGTTTTTAAAATTAGTTTGAAAAAAATTTCCAATTACATTAAAATTTGTTGAATTTGAAAAGTTTTTTATAGTAAATGTTTTATCTTCATCATAAAATAATTTTTTAATGAATTCTATTCTATTTATATATAAATTTGGAATATTAATTTTTTGTTTAATAAATATGAATTTTTTAATTTTTAATAATTTTGATATTATTTTTTTCATTTTATTTGAATCTTTAGGAATTTTAATTTGTTGTAATTTTTTTATATTTGTTTTATTTTCTGTTTCATTTTTTTCTTCTTCAATTTGAATATTTTCTTTTTTTTCTTTTTCTTCTTTTTCTTCTTTATTTGTTTTATTGATATTAAGAAGATTTTTCATTTTTAATTTCTTTGTTTCTGACATAACGAATAAATTATTTTCTTAAAAATTAAAAATAAAAATAAATTTTATATTAGAAAAAATAAATATATTAAATTATTATTAAATGTAAATATTTAAACTTTATTTAATAAAAAATATGTTTTTTAAATATTTCAAAAAAATTATATGAAAATATTAATAATAATAAATTAAATTTAAAAATAAAAATATAAATTAATAATAAATAAAAAATATTATTAAATAATTATTTATCATTTTATTTTTAATTAAATTCAAATTAAATTTATATTAAAATAAAAATTAATAATTGAAAAAATATATATATACCTTTTAATTTAAATAAAAATATTATTTATATTTTTTAATGTCTGAAAAAAAAGAAATGAAAGAATGGGATAAATATAGTTCCGATGAGGATGAAAAAGACAAAGAAAACACTCAAAAAAAAAATAAAAAAAAAAGCAAAAAGAAAATGAATACTATAAAAGAAGAAATAAAAATGGAATATACAGATAAAGAAAAAATTTATTTAAATAAATTCTTAAAAATGGCCAAAAATTCTATGGATGAAAATGAAGTCTATCAATTAATAATTAATTCCAATTTCAATGATGATAAAATAGAAAATGAAATTAAAAATAAATTAAAATATATCGAAGCTAAAGGAGATGAATATGGATGGACTGAAGTTAAAAAAAAGTTACCTAAACCTCATCAAATAAATTCTGGAAATGTTAATAACAATAATAATAATAATAAAGGAAAAAATAAAAATGAAGATAAAAAAAAAGACAAAAAACAAAATAAAGATAATAATAATGAAAAAAAGAAAAAAAGTAATAATAATAATAATGATAAACTTGAAAAAAATATAAAAAAAAATAAAAATTATGAAAATAATAATAATAATATCGAAGAAGATGATGAAGATTATATTTATGAAGGAGATGAATATGGAGATGATTATACATACGAAGATTCTAATGAAAATTATTTCAATTATAATAATAATAATAATAATAATTATAATTATTATAAAAATAATTATAAAAATAACAATTTTTACTCCAAAAAAAATTATAATAATAATAATAACTATAATAATAATTATAATTTCAATTATAATAATAATAATTACAATAATAATTATAATAATAACAAAAACAATTATAATAATAACAATAATTATTATAGTTATAATAATAATAATAATTATAATAATAATAAATATATCAACAATGGAAATTATTATAATAAAAATAATAATAATTATGATAATTATAATTATTACAATAATAATAAGCAATATAATAAAAATAATTATTTAAATAATGAAAATTTGAATTATAATGAAGAAAATTATAATAATAATTATTATAATAATAATGCAAAAAAATATAACAATAATTATTATAATAACAATTATAATAATAATTTAAATAATAATTATTATAATAATAACAACAATAATAATAAAAAATACTCAAACTCAAATAAATATTATAAAAATAATAATAATTATTATAATAACAATTATAATAACAGCAAAAATTATAAAAATAATTCTAAATCTTCAAATAATTATTATAATTCAAATAATAATATAAATTTAAATAATTCAAAAGAAAATTCAATTGATTTAGAAAACAAAGAAAATATTCAAGAAATTAATAATGAAAAAGAAAATGAAAATACAATTAATGAAACTGATAATAAAGAAAATAATGACACTAATAATAATGAAAATAAAGATTTAAATAATAATAATAATAAATCAGATCAATCACAAAAAGAAGAAGAGGAAGAAGAAGAAGAAGAATTTAGTGGAGAAAATGACTTTTTAGAATCAGAAGAATATGAAGAAGATGAAAATCAACAAAAAGATAGTAATTATATTTTTAATTCTAAATCAAAAAATAAAACTACTTCATTCGTTGACTTTACTGTCGTAAAAGCAGAAGAAATTAATTTAGATCCCGTTAAAAAAGTAAGCAAAAACGAACCAACAAAAATAAATATTTCAACTAATACAAATATAAATAATAATAATTCAACACCAAATATAACAAATAATACAACTAACAATGATAATAATAATAACAATAATATAAATAATAATAATATAAATAAATTTAGTGAATATCCTTATCAACCTATGTATCCTAATCCATTTATATATAATATCATGAATCCAGGAATGTTTCCTCCTTTTAGACCTTCTATGTATCCTTATATGATGTATTCAAATCCTATGCCATTTAATCCTGCTTTATATAACAATAATCAAAAGAAAAATCATACTCCTACTATGAATATGTATATGAATCAAATGAATATTTATCAACATAATACTGTAAATGCTAATCAAAATAAAAATAATATAAATAATAATTTTAATAATATTTCTATGAATAATAATAGTGGGATGAATAATAATTTAAATGAAAAAAATAATGATAATGTAAGTAATAATAAAAATGATAAAATAAATGAAAAAAGTTAAAATTTTATAATAATTGTGTTTAATTAGTGATTATTTTCTTAGCTAATTTATATTAATGAAAAAATAAAAACAAAAATATATAATTTATAATTTCTATTTTGTTATAATATTAATTATTAATTAACAAATTAAATTAACAATTATTTTATTTTAAATAAAAAATATAATTTTTTTAATTTTATAAATTTAATGATAAAAAAATAATACTTTTTATAAATGGGGATTGGGGATTGGGGATTGGGGATTGGGGATTGGGGA
>JAEEGK010026926.1_pt1 | contig 11657 bp, 7 predicted proteins | sample 8958771 | NCBI WGS metagenome assembly JAEEGK01 (sample SAMN16246547, study PRJNA631951) | gut metagenome | biome: gut microbiome; feature: rumen; material: SC-attached | host: Bos | place: Iran: Karaj | collected 2018-10 | reverse complement strand
CAACGGTCCCAACCCTGACGAGCCCAATACATTATTTGTAACAAACTCTGCAGTTGCTACAACAATCAAGCTTGCCAATGGTGCAGGTCTTGGAGACGATGATGCTTATCTTGGACAGAAGAATTACGATGTAAGAAGCGGCGGAGAGGGCGTAACCCTTCAGGTGGGTGCTAACAGCGGTCAGACCATAAGCTTCGGTATCGGAAATATGGGCTCCGTTGCTCTTGGAGTAGACACAACCAAGGTTGACACATCTTCTCAGGCAGGAGCATCTGCTTCCATTGATGCAATTGACAGCGCTATCGGAACAGTATCCAAGCAGCGCTCACTTCTCGGTGCTATCCAGAACAGACTTGAGCACACGATCAGCAACCTCGACAACACAGCTGAGAACCTGCAGAGTGCAGAATCTCAGATCCGTGACGTTGACATGGCTGAAGAAATGGTTACATTCTCGAAGTACAACATCATTCAGCAGGCTGCACAGTCTATGCTGGCTCAGGCAAATCAGTCCAACCAGGGCGTTCTTTCGCTTCTTCAGTAAGACTGAGTTTTGGTTGATCGGTGCAGTTAACTAGTTTTATCTGACTAAAAGAAAAGGTTAAACGGTCGCTAGGACGAATCGATTAACAAAAATCAGCCCCTCGGAATTTTTCCGAGGGGAATTTTTATGTATTCATCCAATATTTGATAACTTTAGCCATGTCAGGACGGAGCTTCGCGGCAGCTATTAAAAGTGAAAGCTCCTTTTTGTTAGCAGAAATAAATTTATAAAGAAGATCATTATACTTGCATTCCTCAGGTAGCCAGTCGATGGTGTTTTCTTTAAATGAAGAAGGAAGATATAAAGCCTGATAAAATCTGTGTTCCGAATAAATATACTCTTTCATGAAGACATCAATAATCTTGCTATCAACTCCTTTACTTACGAGTCGCTTTAATTCTTCTTCCGTCATTGCAAAGATAATATAATCATATTCCGGAACATTTAATGATTCATAATATGAAAGGATATCGCAAAGAAATTTATCTTCAAAAACATTAGAGGTACTCTTTATAATTTTGCTGATTTCAAAGATAAAGGCATCAAGTGGAAGGACTTCGAGGTCGGCTAAATCGGTCACTTGATCGGGTGATGATGGGAACACAACGTTCATTTTGGTCCTTAAGTCTTTGGGAAGATATTTTTCGTTACCTTGCTCAAACACTAAAGGGTTCATAAACTGTTTATAATAATTCTTGAGAGGTTCGTAGGAATTGATATTTTGTAATGTATGCAGTATTTGACTTTTGAAATAAGCCGGTTTTTCAATGTATTGCCAATCAATATCGCTCCAGTATTTCAAAGCATCATCGTACTTGTTTAAGTAATTTTTGACCTGAGCGCCATAAGTAAGCATAGCATTGTATTTTTCAGGGACCATAAATTTGGGAAAATCTAATTGTGATTCGGCAAGTTCCTCTTCAGGGTGATCTTTGAAATGATCATGTATGGTTTTGTAGATCAAAACGTCGTTTTCCAGTTCATTTAAGTACTTCGTCCCGTCTGTGAAAGCTACAATGGCCTCTGCTTCTGTGCATGCGAGAGCAAGCATTGCAAAATGAGATAGCCTGTATTTATTTCGAATCAGAGCAGTTTGTCTTACGCTTCCTACACCGTCTTTAAGGAAGTGAAAATACCTGGCCTGTATCACGATCATCCATTGAACATTGCGATTTCCCGTAAGTCCTAAATCGACAAATCTATCGCTGTATTCAACCGAAAGATTAAAGGCTTCCTCTCTACGATCCTTAAGATTCATGAGTTCCTGAACTTTTTGGGCGCATCTTTCCGGACTAAGACCTTTTTCTTTGATTTCAGCATCAAGTATTGTAAGATTTCTTGAAGTCTTGGCCATTCGTTGTTCTTCGGTTTCATATATATATCCCTGATGATGAGTGAAGCATTTGAATTGTTTACCCGGAAGGTTTGCTTCATTAAAATGTTCATGCACACGTCCTTCAAAGTGGGTATCGGGCCTGCGCCTGATCATTCTTCCTGCGATTCCTGTAGATGCGCTGCCGTCATAAATATAGTCTTTTGTGAAATAAAAACCACTGTTATATTTGTACCGTTCGGGACTGTTAAAAAAGTTAATGAATTCTGCTACGTCATCAAACCACTCGTCGTCATCCTGATACATAAACCATTCTCCGACAGAACGGTTTAACAACTCGTTTCGTGCAGCTGAAAAATCATTGATCCATTCGAAACGATAGATCTTATCTGTGTATCTTTTACATATTTCTATTGACCCGTCGCTTTTTTCGGGACCGACAGTATCAAGAATAACCAATTCACTATTAACATTATCCAAAAGAGGTTTTAATCTATCAAGACATTTTGAAATGTAATTAATGTGATTTGAAACAAGTATGCCAATACTAAGAACAACATCACTTTTGATGTATCCGTCGCTGTAGGTTTCATAAATTTTTACTGACAAAGCTGTCCTCCACTAAAATAGAATAATCATTAAATGATAAAACTTATTATGATTGATTTTTTCTGATCTTTCAATAAAAAAAGAAAAAACATCTTTACAAATACAATAATTCGTGCTATAAGAAAAATAGGAATCATAGACGAATATTTTCTTACTTGTAAACATTGCTGGAAACGGTGATTTCAAAAGGATTTGAAATAAGGGCAAGCCCTGACACCTGCAAAGGATGCTCCTCGGATGTTTATTTTTGTCCTATAAATCTTTTTTAATCCCTGAGTTCAAGTCAAACTAAATGATAATTTTGAGCGGGTCCCGCCGTTCTTAATTATAAAACAAGTTTCTTTAGTTAGGAACAAAGTACAATTCAAGTCCCGAAAGGATTCGGGACAGAAGATGCAAATGCATCTACATCAAAACAAGGAGGTAAAAACTATGGCAATGATAGTACAACACAACATGACAGCGTTGAACACCAACAGACAGTTGGGTATTGCAACAGGTGCACTTTCAAAGTCCACTGAAAAGCTTTCATCCGGATATAGGATCAACCGTGCAGCAGATGATGCAGCAGGACTTGCTATTTCCGAAAAGATGAGAAGCCAGATCAGAGGCCTTAACCAGGCATCTTCCAACGCACAGGACGGTATTTCACTCATTCAGACAGCTGAAGGAGCTCTTCAGGAGTCTCACAGCATCTTACAGAGAATGAGAGAGCTTGCAATCCAGGCAGCAAACGGAACAGAAACAGATGACGACCGTGGTAACATTCAGGACGAGATCAAGCAGCTCCAGTCAGAGCTCGATAGGATCTCAACTGATACTGAGTTCAACACAATGAAGCTTCTTGACGGTTCCCTTGACGGAAGTGCAGCAGTAACAGCAGCAGGACCTAAGTTCGGTGTTTATGATACGGGTCTTAAAGCGTTTGTTACATCTGATGTATCAGGTGTCAAAGTAAGCACAAAGGTTAATGCTATTGCAGGTGGAGAGTCTGCAGTATGGGATACAAAAGGAACAATCCTTACCTTGAATCTTGCTCAGAACACAACTTACTCTCAGGCGGAGATCGATGATCTCATTAAGAACGCAAAGCAGGAAGACAGTACATCTGCAGCGGCACCTGCAAACGTTAAGGTTGTTTTCAACAATGGTGTTATCACAGCAGATCAGCAACAGAACGGTTCTTTAACAGTACAGGGCGTAAGAGCAAAGAATACTGCATCGGTTCTTGTAACAAATACCGCAGGTGATTTTGTCGGTATTACCGGTATTACGATCACAGCTAACAAGTACGGTGCAGACAACAATGTAACCATCAACCTTAAGTTCACCGCAAACAAAGGTGAAGAAGAGGCTAAGGTTCTTACAGCAGCAAGCTACACGACAAGCGGAGCACTTCAGACTGCAGGAACATACGAGTTGAAGCTGGCAACAGGAGTTGAGTACACCGAAAACGATATCGAGAAGATCCTTGCAAAGGCAGGATTCTCTGCAGATGTTGACTTCAACGGTCCCAACCCTGACGAGCCCAATACATTATTTGTAACAAACTCTGCAGTTGCTACAACAATCAAGCTTGCCAATGGTGCAGGTCTTGGAGACGATGATGCTTATCTCGGACAGAAGAATTACGATGTAACAAGCGGCGGAGAGGGAGTAACCCTTCAGGTGGGCGCTAACGGCGGCCAGACCATCAGCTTCGGTATCGGAAACATGGGTTCCGTTGCCCTTGGAGTAGATACAACTAAGGTTGACACATCTACTCAGGCAGGAGCATCTGATTCCATTGAAGCGATCGACAATGCTATCGGAACAGTATCCAAGCAGCGTTCACTTCTCGGTGCTATCCAGAACAGACTTGAGCACACGATCAGCAACCTCGATAACACAGCAGAGAACCTGCAGAGTGCAGAATCGGCTATCCGTGATGTTGACATGGCTGAAGAGATGGTTGGCTTCTCGAAGAACAACATCATTCAGCAGGCTGCACAGTCTATGCTGGCTCAGGCTAATCAGTCCAATCAGGGTGTACTTACACTTCTCGGCTAATCTGTCATTTAGAGTTCGGATTTAACAGGGACTTAAATTCGACAATAACTTGATACTTACTTAACCCCCTTGAGGAAGCTCAAGGGGGTTTTAAAATGGAATGCAAAAGACATAAAACAAGTCGGATATTAATAAAAACTGATATTTGTGACGATAAAATATATGAAGAACACATTTTAACAGATAAATAAAAACGAGGAGAAATATATGAAACTTGTAAGATTCAGTGGTGGACTGGGAAATCAAATGAGACAGTATTATTTTATGAGATACATTGAAAGGACTACAGGGGAAGAATGTGTGATTGAAGATGTGAGTTTATATAATCCGCAAGCCCCCAAAAAAGGACTTGAAGTGGAACAGGTATTTAACATAAAACGAAAAAGACTATCAGACATATTTGATGAAGAAATAATGTTGGAATTAAAAAAAATGTGTTTTTCAAAGGAATATGAAAATAATCGTAAGAATATAATACAGCTAATGAAATCAGCGGACATGGATTTCTATCCCGTGCAAGAAGGGAATTTTTTTTGCGAAGAACGTAAATATGAAGGGAACATTTATAATGCCCAATATGGAGGATTTTGCCCGGAAGTGGCTAATTTCAAGGGAAATACATATTATTATGGGTATTGGTCACATGGAAGATGGTTTTATGAAATAAGTGATCTTATATATGATGAATTTGTTTTTCCGGAAATAAAAGATGAAAGAAATATAAAATATAAAAAAGAAATTGAAGAAGCCGGTCAAAAATCCGTGTCATTACATATAAGAAGAGGCGATTATGTTGATATAGGGTGGGATTTACCACTAAAAGCATATATCGGAAGTGTATCTATGATGAAAAGAGGATTTAAAGATCCCGTATTTTTTGTTTTTTCGGACGATATAAAATATGTATCACAACATATTAATGAAATGGGACTGGATGAAAACGATAAAATTGTATTTGTAGAGGGGAACAATGAACCATTGACAAATTATATTGATATGCAGCTGATGAGCATGTGTCACGTTAATATAATAGCAAACAGTTCATTTAGTTTAAATGCAACTTTGATGAATCAGAACAAAGCAAGATTAAGTCTTGATGCACAAGGACATGTAATGGAAATATCATTAAAGGATAGAGTACATTAGTATTATTAATAGCATGATGGATTTTTATGAAGGATATGAATATGAAGAAGATACTGTTGTATGGATATGGTGGTTCATATAATCATGGTTCTGAAGCAATAATAAAATGTACGATTGAGAATTTGAAAAAAAAATATCCGAATTATCCGGTGTATTTATCTACCCATTTTAAAAATCAGGATATTGAGTTCAATCTTCCGATAGATGTATATTTAGAACGCGATTACAAATATGTTGAGTTGGATAAAAGAAGTGAAATAAAAGGGAAATATGATAAAGAAATATATGCTTTGACTATAGCGGCTATAGACAAAGATACAATATGTTATTCTATAGGTGGCGATAATTATTGTTATGGAACATGGCACAGATGGAAAACGATTCATGATGCAGCGATAAAAAAAGGGGCAAAAGATATTTTATGGGGCTGTTCTATAGAACCAAGTTTACTTGAAGCTAATTACAACGGGATTGTTGACCATTTATCGTCATTTGATAGAATCGTAGCAAGAGAAAGTATTACTTATAATGCGTTAAAAGAAGCAGGACTCAATAATATAGAACTAAAAAAAGATCCGGCCTTTGAGCTGGGGATGAAGAAGACGGATTTCCCTAAAGGATATATTAAAGATAATACAGTAGCAGTAAATGTAAGCCCATTAATAATTCGGAAAGAAGCAAACGAAGGAGAAGTAATAAATTCATACAGAAAAGTAATTGAATATATTATTCAAAATACAAGCATGAATGTTCTTTTAATTCCACATGTCAGGTGTGCTGTTGATGATGATATGGTACCACTTAAAGAATTATATGATATGTATTCAGATACGAATCGCATTGCGATACCTGAAAAACACTTATCAGCAGAAGAATGTAAATACCTGATCGCCGGGTGTAAATATGGTATTTTTGCAAGAACACATGCATCTATTGCGGCATACTCATCAGGGGTGCCTTGCATAGTGATAGGATATTCCGTTAAATCAAGAGGAATAGCAAGAGATTTGAACAAAGAAAAATATGTAATTCCCGTGGAGGCTCTTGCAAATAATGAAAATCTATTATTGTGTTTTAAAAGACTTGTAAATGAAAAGTGAAAGAATGATGGAGAGCAAAAAACTATCCCTGTATTTACCGAGCCTTGTTTACCGATGAAGTATAATAGGAGGTATTGATGTGAAAGTAGGCATAATGACCTTGTTTCATGAAAACTATGATTATGGAGTAGCACTACAAGCATATGCACTTCAAAAAGCCATTATGAGTTTTGGACATACAGCCGAAATTATTGATTATGAAGGTAAAATTGAATCGATAGATCCTTTGAATAATTCTATCACCGGGAAAATTAAAAAGAAGCCTGAGTCAATTAAAACCTATGGTGATTTATATAATCTTGTGAAACATGCCACACCGAAAGAGGCATATTTGCACGGAATCCGGACTCGGAGAGCAGGCTTTCAAAAATTTTATTCAGAGCAACTGAAAGTGAGTAAGTACTATAATCTTGGAACGATTTTTTTTGCAAATAATGAATTTGATGCATTTGTATGTGTGAGTGATCAAGTATGGTGGCCGGGATCATTTGATCCGAATTACTATCTTTCGTTTGCAATCAAAGGAAAAAAGAAAATGTCCTATGCGGCAGGAATAGGAGTCAGAAGTCTCAGCAAAGCTGCATCAAGAAAGATGATTCCACTGATTGAGAAGTTGGATGCAGTTAGTGTAAGGGAGAAAGAAGCAGTTGATTTATTAAATGAGCAAGGCGTGGAAGCATCTCTCGCGATTGATCCGACCCTTCTGTGGGACGGGTGTTTTTGGAATGAGATTGCCACAACAACAAAATTTGAAAAAAGAAGGTATATTTTTTGCTATTTTATTGGAGAGAATAATTCAAACAGAGATATTGCAAGGAAGGTTGCTTCAATTTTAAAACTTCCGTTAGTGGCTATTCCTGGTGTATCTAAAATAATGCCGTATGACTTTAAGTATGCGGATGTGAATGTCACGGAGACATCTCCTGATGGTTTTCTGGGGTTAATAAGGGATGCTGCGCTCGTAATTACAGACACATTCCATGCAAGTTGTTTTTCGATACTATTTGAAACTCCGTTTGTGGTGACGGAAAGAATTACCGCTAAAGATGCTAACTTAGTGGATGGACAGATTTATTCTTTACTAAAGATGTTTGGGCTTGAAAAACAGATAGTAAAAAAAGGAGAAAAAATAGATCCGGAAAAATTGAAGAGTATCTCTCCGAATAGAGAAGAATACGAGAGGTTGAAGTTATCTTCGTGGAAGTATCTGAAGAATAATTTACCCGAGGATTGGACAAGCGAGAGAATAACCGGCACTTTTCCATTAGGTGTTTACGCGGCACAAAATACAGATGCAGAGGTTCGGAATAACAGCTCATCAGGTGGGGTTTTTTATGCATTAGCAAAGAAAACAATATCTGCCGGAGGAGTAGTCGTTGCATGTAAAATGAACAGTGATGGAAAAGTTGTTCATGGAGTATGCCGCAATATGGAAGAGTTGCCTGAATTCATGACCAGCAAATATGTTCAGAGTGAAATAGGTGATTGTCTGGTTGCTACGGGAGATGAGCTAAAAGCCGGCAGGAAAGTAATGTTTGTAGGTGCACCATGTCAAGCAGCGGGCTTGATCGGATATCTGAAGACTAAGAAAATAGACACAGAGAAATTACTTTGTGTGGATTTTATCTGCCACGGTGTTCCGAGCCCCTATGTATGGAGAGAGTACCTTAACGGTGTTGTTAATGGTGAAAGGGCGCAGTCTATCACCGCAAACTTCCGTCATAAGTTATACGGATGGAGGAAGTTTGCTTTGGTTATCAAAACAGCATCCATAAAAAACTATTTAAGAGACAAGAATAATGATTTATATTTGAGAGGTTTCTTAAAGGACATTTTCCTTCGGCCATCCTGTTACGGGTGTCGATTTAAGGTGCTCCATCATGATACGGATATTACTTTGAGTGATTTTTGGAATTTTGAGAAATTTGAGTCAACTATTAAGGACGATGATACAGGAGTCAGTCTTGTGATCACGCAGTCAAAAAAGGGCGATAAAGTTCTCAATGAATTGGAAGAAATGGCGCTCGATCCGATGCCTTTTGAAGTGGTATCAAAAGCAAATAAGAGTATGTTCCTGTCCGCAAGGATGACAGATCAAAGGGAACGGTTCTTCAAAGGTTATGAAGCCTTTAAAGCAGATTACACTAAAGCAGATAGTATGCAGGTCTATCTGAAAAAATTAATTGGTGATAAGCCCGTAGATACAGCAAAAAAAATCATTAAGAAGTTGCGGAGGAGATAATCATGTGTACACCAATTAAAAGTGTTCTTGAATGCAAAAATGATTGCTGTGGTTGTGCCGCATGCTATTCTGTGTGTCCGCAGTCAGCGATAAAAATGGAGGAAGACGAGGAGGGTTTTGTATATCCTGTAATAAATCATATAATATGTAATGGTTGTTGCCTTTGCAGAACGGTATGTCCAATCAGGTATGTTGATAGTATCACATAAATAAATGTATCGTTGCTATCATTAATGCAGAAAAACGCAAACAAAGTCATAAATTACGGTGTTCATACAGTGTTGATCAAGGATGACAGATACGCTGTTTCTTGATCGGCTATGCCCATATCAGATAGGTCTTTGAGCTCGTTTGAGGCCTCTTCTTTTCGATCGTGTTTAGCAAGATATTCTGTACGGATTTTTTTGGCAAGCACATAATCTGAGGCCAACTCGAGAGAAGCGGAACAAAGAATCCATACTTGTATAAGTTCGTCCAAATATGGAGGTTCTGTGTCTTCTGATACTTTGTCTTTTATTAACTGTATGGCCTTTAGAAATTGCATATTATGAAGGCAAAGCAGAATTTCTTGGTTCTTCTTGATACACTGCCCTGAAATTAATAAGATTTTTTCGATGTTGTTGTTGGCTACTCTTGTAAACAGACCAATCATGACAGCGATTGCTTGAATGTCTGTGATATGTGCAAAAATTTTAAGTAGCGTTGAAAAAAGCAGATTATGATCTCCGTAGTGATATAATCCAAGCAGATTCGGGAAAGGAGATATTAATCTGTATTCATCAAATGATAATAATTCTTTTTTATCAAACCCAAGGAGCCCATATAAATCATACTGCTCTTTAAATGAAAGCTCGGAAAAATGTTCATTAGTTGACATATTAATGAAAAGAAGGCGTGTAAGATTTTCATCCCGGTCATCATAGCACATAAGAGACGGATAATCGGGTATATATTCCAGAGCTTCTTTTGTTAGTGAATCTGATAGTAAAAGGTGAAGGTTATTATATAGTTGAATCCTTTTTTGTTTTGACTGTAATACAAGAATAACAGTATCAACAAGTGCATGTCCATATACTAAATGCAGAAATAAATCTTCTTTTGTCCCAAAAGAATTTTTTGAAATAAGAAAATCCTTTACGAAAGAGAATAAGACCTTGTCTGAATTAAGTCTTCCGGATTCCATTTTGTAAGTATCACTCGTAGCGGAAATGTGATAGTTATATAAAGGAGTATTTAAGAACCCACATTTTTTTGCATAATATAAACAATTAAAAACAAAAATAGTGTCTCCTCCATATCGTCCATATGATTCGGGTTCGGGAACACGTTTTAAATCGAGAGCGTCAATGACAGAGGATTTATAAAGAACTCCCCATGTCGACCGAAAAAATTTGTATAAAGGGATAAAGAGGTTGCTGATTTGGTCAACATTCCAAATAAGGCTTTGTGTGAGAGTTCGTGATGTGTTTTCGCTTATGGGTGAAATAACATTAAATCCGCAGAAAACAATATCAGTCTGGTTTTCCTTGGAATAAATGAGCATTTTTTCAATAAAGTCCGGTTCGAGAGTATCGTCTCCGTCGAGTGTACAAACATATTGGTTGTTATCTGTGGCCATTATTTTTAGATATATCTGAGCACCGGGAAAGATGCCGTCAGGTTTCTGAATGACTTGAATTCTGTCATCACGTTCAGCATAAGATTGAATAACATCATTTGTATTTTCATTCACGACAACATAAAACTTCCAATTTGTATATGTCTGATCAAGCACACTTTTTACAGCGGCATGTATTCCGGGTTCATTTCTGAAAACACGCATGTAGATGCCTATTCTCTCATTCATTGTTGTTCCTCCTTAAGATTATCTCATGCGTTACCTTATAAAGGCTACATATAATTAATATACCAAAACCAAAAAAAATAACAAGTCATTTCAAATTCATAGATTGTTTATTTTTATAACCTAAAGATTCGGAATAAAGTTGACGATAAATAAAACAGAAGGCACAACATCCCTTCAAAAACTATCAAAGCACTTTGAAAATTTAGGTAATTATCCCGGCGAGGCCTAGGTCGCTAAGGGTTAATTATATATAACAAATCAAACGTGGTCCCAAAAGGATTTGGGACACTCGAAGACTTCAATAATGAAGCTTCGTACACATACCAAGGAGGTAGAATTATGGCAATGATAGTACAACACAACATGACAGCGATGAACACTAACAGACAGTTAGGTATCGCAACAGGCGCTCTTTCCAAATCAACTGAGAAGCTTTCATCCGGTTACAAGATCAACCGTGCAGCAGATGATGCAGCAGGACTTGCTATTTCCGAAAAGATGAGAAGCCAGATCAGAGGCCTTAATCAGGCATCTTCCAATGCACAGGACGGTATTTCCCTCATTCAGACAGCTGAAGGAGCTCTTCAGGAGTCCCACAGCATCTTACAGAGAATGAGAGAGCTTGCTATCCAGGCAGCAAACGGCACAGAGACAGACGAAGACCGTGGCAACATTCAGGATGAAATCAAGCAGCTCCAGTCCGAGCTTGACAGAATTTCAACCGATACAGAATTCAACACCATGAAGCTTCTTGACGGCTCCCTTGACGGAAGTGCTTCCGTAACTTC
>JAEEGK010026922.1_pt1 | contig 11658 bp, 7 predicted proteins | sample 8958771 | NCBI WGS metagenome assembly JAEEGK01 (sample SAMN16246547, study PRJNA631951) | gut metagenome | biome: gut microbiome; feature: rumen; material: SC-attached | host: Bos | place: Iran: Karaj | collected 2018-10 | reverse complement strand
CTTCCTGCATATGTCCTCTTTTTTTCCGAGCTTACTGTTAATACAACCATAAAAGTTACTTAACTTTTCCTATTGTAAAAAAAGAACGAACTCGATTTTTCCTTTTTTCTCTGTCAACTAATTGTAAAGCGCAATATACATATTAAACGGGGGGTGGGCAAGGTCTAAAATTCGGTTGTGCGACGTAACGGAGAAGACATGTTTCTTTCATTTTTCTTACGGGCGACTGTGATGACAGGATGGGTCTTGAACAAAGTGTAAAATGTGCTTAAAATCACGTAAAATGCGCTTTTGACGCTATTTTTTAGTACAGTTGATACGGATAGTTTTGATAGTTCTGTCGTCTCACGTGCTTGCAAAAAAATCAAAATCTATCTTTTAAAACAAGAAAAGAGGTTATTATGAAAAAGATTATTCTTCCTTTTGTTGCTGTGGCGCTTTTGGCTGCTTGCTCTGAATCTAATACCGATTCTAACTTTGTTGCTCCTCAGAATCCGACGGGCGAAATTTCTTCCAGTTCGGTGGCTACTGTTCCGACGAGTTCTGAAACTGTCGTTGTACCGACAAGTTCTGATGCCGTTCTCCCGGCAAGCTCTGCGGTTGCTCCGACGAGTTCCGAAGTTGTTGCCCCGACGAGTTCTGCCGCGGCTACGCCGAATCAGCAGTTCACTTATAAAGTCCCGACTTTGGTGGAACTCGATCCGGTTAGGGAGTACACTTTCTACGGTGCTGAACTTACTGGTGTCGAACAGTTCAAGTATGGCCGTTTCGAAGCCCGCATGAAGATGGCGGCGATTTCAGGTTCCGTGAGTTCCATGTTCTTGAACTACGACAATTCTTGGATGAAGGAATATGAACCGTGGAACGAAATTGATATTGAAATTCTTGGCAAGGATCCGAATTCTTGGCAGTCCAATATCATTACGCGTGAAGCCGAACCATCCATCAAGAAGAATACGTCTTCCGAGGTCGTTCATCCGTTTACATTCGATGCTACGAAGGAATTCCATTTGTACGCGATTGTCTGGACCCCGGAATATGTGGCTTGGGAAATCGACAGTGTCGAAGTGCGCCGCGATACGTTGGGTATGAGCCGCGGTACTCACGCTGATGCCGATCAGGTGAAGTTCCTCACCGAAAAAGAATCTCTCCGCTTCAATCTCTGGGTGTCTAAGACTCCTTCTTGGACGGGCAAGTGGAACAACGGTATTGGTCTCCCAATTGAGCAGCAGATTGACTACGTTCGCGTGTATTCTTATGACGAAGCGACCAAGGGCTTTACGCTGTCTTGGCAAGATGATTTCGATGGCGAAGATATCGATCCGAAGCATTGGTCCGCAGGCGACTGGGAAATGGAACGCGTGATGTACCGCCAGAGCAATATCGTCGTTGAACAGGGCGTTTGCAGGCTCATTCTGGATTACGAGGCGAACTAAAAGTTTGGTGTATAGAAACAAGCCTCCTGGAGAAATCCGGGAGGCTTTTTTGTTTGTACTTTGCCGTGGGGCGCCAAAGCAACGAAAATATGTTTGTCAAAAAAAAGAAATTCTAGGCCATAAGTTCTAAGTTTCTCCTTCTAATTTTATAAATTGTCAGTATGAAGTTAAATGCTAGGCTTTTTGCATTGTTTTTGGGCGTGTTCTCTTTGGCGCATGCCGTGGATACGCTTGATGTTTTCGTGCTGCGCGTGCAGTTCAAGGAAGAATCTCCGAATAATTCGCTTACGACAGGGACGGGGTTGTTCGATTCCGATACGGCGACTTATAACTTGGATCCGTCGGGCGGACGTGGAAAAGTTCCGTACTGGAAAAAGCACCTGGATTTTGCGAACGCCTATTACAAGGCCGTAAGCGGTGGCGAACTGGTCATCAAGTCGAGAGTGTTCCCGGAAGAGGGAAAAGCTTACAAGCTCGACAAGCCGATGATCGACTATAACCGTACCCAGAAGATGAAGGGCGAAAAGACCGCCGAGTACGACGAGGCGCGTAGCCGGGATTATTTGCGTTTTGTGTATGACGCCGTGATGGCGGCACACAAGTCCGGGGATTCTCCGTTTGACGTGCCGCTTTCGAAGAATTCGAACACCAAGCGTGTGTTCATGATTGCGCATGCGGGTGCCAGTCGCCTTTTGGATGGTGGTGGCATGGGAATCAAGGGGGCGAATACGCCGGGCGATTTTTTGGACATCTATATTTCGAGGGCTGATTGGGTCTATTTGCCTGATACGCTTCCGGGTGTCGTGATCGATAAGGTGGATTCCATGAACAACGGGCTTGCGCTGAAGGGCTCTGCGATTGATACGCTCAAGTCGATTATGGTGGTAAGCGAAACGGCGTCGCAGGACGGGCTCAACTGGGGCATCAACGGCATTGTCGTAAACCAGATCGGGCGCGAACTTGGAATGCCCAACACATACGATGTGGTCAAGGGAATTTCTCGTCTGGGCTATTTCGACATGATGGATTTTGCGGGCTACAATGCCGGTAACGGGTTTTTCCCGGTGTTGCCTGCGGCATGGGAACGCGTTTACATGGGCTGGTCCAAGGTCAAGGAAGTGCGACCGACGGCGGGGCATCCGGTGACAGTCGAGATTGCGGCGGCGGGTAGCGGCCTTGGCACAGAAGTCGTGAAGGTGCCCTTGAGCGCAAATGAATACCTTTTGATCGAAAACCGTCAGCGTTCCTGGAACAATGACGGAACCGTAAAGGTGTACCGTGGCGAGGCTGTGCAGAACGATGATGTGGATACGATCAAGGTTCCTGTCGATAGTCTGAATTATGTGTTCGAGGATAGCATATGCACCAAGGGCAAGTGCGAACGCAACAAGAAGAAGGCTTCGGGTTTGATTCTTGGCGCAAGCAGCTTTGATGCGGGGCTCCCGGCGAGCGGCATTGCTGTATGGAAGGTGAACGAATGGTACTTGCGCGAATCGTTGCAATATGGGACTGCAAACCTTTGGGGGGGCGAACAGTATCGCGACCACCAGTTCGGGCTTTCGCTTGTGGAGTCGGATGGAATTTTGAGTATCGGGAAGACGTTCAAGAACGCAATAGGCGAAGATTCTTATGATTACGGTAGTGGCACGGATTTATTGCCTCACTTGCGTTATGCGAAGTCCAAGAAATTCGATACGGTGAAGACAATTCTTCCGAAAGGTTATGCGAATACGGCGACAGCGCAGGGCGGACATACGGGAATCAAGATTTCTGTCGATATTCCGAAAAAAGCACGCATAGAAAAGACGGCGAACGCGTTCATGGGCGATAGCGTTATTAGTTTTGCGGCGCCCGTAATTCGCGTGACAATCAGCGTCGATGATGGCAGCATCGAAAATTCGAAGTTCCCGCGCGATATTGGCTTGAATTCGGCGGTACGCGGTGCGGTGTTCGTGGATGACCCTGAAAACGACGGTGAAAAAATCATGGTCGTAGGGGCCGAGGACGGAACGCTGCAGGCGTTTAGTGCGCTGGGCGATACGCTTTTCGTTGCCGATACCGCGATTGTGCAGAAGTCGCTGACCCGCGATAGCGCCGAGCGTGAAGTGCCGCTGTATCGCGTAAGCGCGAGTTATGGCCCGCTGGTAGGCATGGCGAGCGATGGCAAGGACGTTTATAGTTTGCATACGGATAAACTTGTGAAAACCAGTTTTGCAAGTGGAATTCCGACGGTCGATGCAATCAAGATGACGGGGACGGGGGCGGTTGCGGGCCCAATCATTGTGGATGACCGCGTCTGGGTGCTTCGTGAGAACATTGTCAATTATGCGGTAATGTCGGACGGGGAATTCAAGTGGCAATACGTTCACCCTGTCTGGAAGGAATCTGGATTTATTCCAGAAGACATGGCGTATTGCCCCCAGAAATCGGGTGAGGAATTCTTGGCAGTTGTCGGCTCGAACGGGGAAATTCTGCGCGTCGCCCTTCCCTCGGGCGTAGCGATGAACCGGTCCGAGAAGGTTTCTGGCGTAAAGGGAGAATCCTTCCGCATCGCCTGTACGGACATCGATAGGGATGGCGAGAACGAGCCTGTGATTGTAGGAAGTCGCGGGACCGTCGCCGCATTTAAGAAGGAAGACAAGATCAAGACGCTTTGGACCAAGAACTACAAACGCGGTGCCGCGGGTACGAGCGGCCTCAAGGACGAAACGTCTGGCATCGCTCTTGGCGATATCAACGACGACGGCTACCCTGAAATCGTGTTCCTCGGCGACAACCTCGTTTATGCACTTGACCGCTTTGGCGTGCCGATAGACGGATTCCCGGTGACGATTAACCGCGGCGAGCCTATCGTCGGTTTCTTCAGCGATCCGCTGCTTGTCGATGTCACGGGCGACAAGGTGCCTGAAATTCTCGTGCCTTCGAGCAACGGATTGGTTTATGCTTACACGGGCAAGGGCAAGCGCGTTTCGGATCGTTTCCCGATTGCGGCCGGCAGCTACGAAATGAGGGATTCCCTTTCGCAGATCGTTCCGATGAGCATCTTTGTGACGGATGCGGTGAAGAATTCCAAGGGCCCTGAACTTTATGCGCTGCACAGGAACAGCGTGTCGGCGTTCCGCTTGGACAAGGCCGCTAACGGCGCCGAAAAGGCTGCTGTTGCGTGGGCGCTCCCTGCTGGCGGCAACGAACGCACGGGATTCTTCGATGCATCCAAGCTCGGCAAAGTCGAGACTGCAAAAGAAAAAGACGAAATCTCGGACTTCTTCATCTATCCGAACCCGGTTCGCGGTGGCAATGCGAAAGTGCGTATGGAACTCGGTGCGAAGCCGCAGTCCATCAAGCTTGAGCTGTACGACATCACGGGTTTGTGCGTGTTCAAGAAGAACATCCCGGATGGCGTTGCCGGCAAGAACCAGGCGGATCTCGACTTGCGCGACTTGGGCTCGGACATCTATACGGCCCGTCTGCAGGTCAAGTTCCAAAGCGGCAAGACTAAGCAGAAACTTTATCGCGTAGGTGTTGTCCGTTAGTCATTGGACAGGAGGCGGATTATGCGTCTGGAAAAAATCAAGAAGCTTTGTTTACCGGTTGCGGTTTTGTTTCTTGGGACGCTTGTTTTGCTTTCTGCGTGCACGGCAACCGGCGAGGCTGTCGATGGTGGATCTTTTACCCCCAATGGCAAAAAAAATTCATCGGGATCCGTTCCGCAGTCGTCGTCAAGCGTCGATACTTTGAAGGTGGATTCTTCGTTTTTTGGCTTGTTTGACTGGGTCCGCATCCCCAAGGCGACGATTACCCGTGGCGTGAATGCCTTTGGCGTCAATTCGTTCTTGATGGCCACGACCGAAGTGACCCAGAAAACATTTAAGTTCATCATGAATGGAATCCCGAAACAGTCGAAGGAGGGCGATGAACGGGCTGTTTCGAATGTGAGCTGGTACCGGGCCGTACTTTTCTGTAATGCTTTCTCGAAACTTGCGGGGCTTGATACGGCGTACGTCTATAAGTCCATCGTTGGCGATTCTATCCTCGTGGATTTGACTATCGATTATTCTGCGAATGCCGTAAGGCTTCCGACCGAGAACGAATGGGAGGTCGCGGCCCATGGCGGCACGAGTACGACTTATTACTGGGATACGGATGTAGCCTCCAAATATGCGTATTATGGACAAACTGCAGGCCCGGACGAAGTGGCTCAAAAGTTGCCGAACGGTTTTGGTCTTTACGACATGGCGGGGAATGTCGCGGAATGGGTGAATGACTGGTATGACGCTTATCCGAAAAATAAAAGCGACAATTATACGGGCCCCCAAAAGGGCGAATACCGCATTGTGCGCGGCGGTGGCTGGTCGGACAAGGTAAACAGTCTGGCTCCCAAGGAACGTGAAAAACTGGATCCGGTACATTCTAAGGTGACCGTTGGCTTTAGACTGGTCTATTCTGCTGGTTTTTAAAGAGACTCGCCTTTCGTCTTGTTTGAAATTTTTTAGATTATTGCGCATGAAGTTTGCCTATGTGCTAACCGCGCTGTTTTGTGGTCTTTTTTTAGGATGCTCCGAAGAAAAATCGGAGCCGCTGCCTGACTTGCCGCCTGTGGAAATTCCCGCGACAGTCTTTGGCTTTTATTCAGGACGTTTACCGTGTGACAATTGCAAACAGCGCGCAGTGGATATGGACTTGTTCGAAGATGGCAAAGTTCTTGCCGTGCAGACGATGCTTACGGATTCTGTGCGGGTCGATACGCTCCGTGGAAATTTTTCATACGCCGATAGCGTTGTGACGGTGAATCTTGCCGAAAATACGCTCCATTGGACGTTCAAGCGCGACAAAGTGGGGAATCTCGTTTTTATGAAATTGGGTAGTGCTTATCGCGATGCCGAAGGCATGAAGGCGGTAATGGTTCGTTTTTATAAAAAGATTAAAAAACAATAGTGGGGGAGAATATGTTTACTGCCTTGATTGTCGATGACGAACCTCTAGCCCGTGTGCGCATGCGCTCCTTGCTCGAAGCGTATTCAGGTGAAATTGAAATTTTGGGCGAAGCGTCTTCCGGTGCGCAGACGATTGCTAAAATCCACGAACTCGACCCCGATGTCGTTTTTCTCGATATTCAAATGCCCGACATGGATGCGTTCGAAGTTCTGAAAACGCTCAATGAAGATGATATTCCTTTGATCGTGTTTACGACGGCCTATGACAATTTTGCGTTGAGGGCTTTTGAAGAAAATACGGTTGATTATCTTTTGAAGCCCATTGACCCGGAACGCCTTGCATCTACGATGGCGAAACTTCGCAAGCGTATGCCCAACCAGGGGGGGCTTGGCGTCCCGGCCGATTTCTCGTGGGACAAGTTCAAGGAACTGCTGAGCGTGAGTGATCTTTACATGCAGAGATTGCAGGTAAAACAGTCGGATCGCATCTTGCTTGTGAACATGGACGAAGTCATTCGCTTCCAGAGCGAAGAAAAATATACGACGGCTTACACCACGACTGCGCAGTACGTGATCGATCAGACTCTTGTGGAACTGGAAAAACGCCTTGATCCGCGTCAGTTTGTCCGCGTTCATCGGGCTCACCTGGTCGCAATCGATTATATCGCCGAAATTCGAAAAAATGATGCGGGCCGTTTGTGCATCGTGCTGCGTGACAAGAACAGGACGCAGATTACGGTGAGCCGCAATTTTGTGAAAACAGTCAAGAGTTTGTAATTTGGAGTTTTGATGGAACAGACACCTCAAAAAAAATCAGCAAAAAAGTTTTTGAAATCGTTTACTCGTGAAGTCATTGTACCGGTTATTCTTGCGCTAATCGTTATCCAGTACGTCATTCAGGCGTTCCAGATTCCGAGCGGTTCCATGGAGGATTCCCTCAAGACGGGTGACTTCTTGTTGGGACTCAAGTTTACTTACGGATCCCCGATTCCGTTCTCGAACCAGAAGTTCCCGGGGTACGCAGAACCGAAGCATGGCGATGTCGTCATTTTCCGTTATCCGGGCGAGCCGGAATATCCCGACAACAACCCCAAACGTTATACGCACTTGTTCAATGCTCTCATGCTTGGCAATTACTATTGGGACCACGCTCCTGAAAATGGCCAGCCTCATTTGGTGCATTACGCCGACGGCCCGAAGGACTACATCAAGCGTTGTGTCGCCGTCAGTGGAGATACTGTTGCGGTTCATGGCGGCAAGCTTTTCTTGAATGGTAAACGTCAGGATTCGCTCCCCGCGTTTGGCAAGTGGACGGCGAGCGTCCGCACGCTTTCGCCTCGCGATGAGGTCGGAGAATTTGTAGTGCCGTCTGTGGGCGATACGCTGTACGTCGATTCCCTGCCGATGATAAAGCTTTGGTGGCTGCGTTCGCTTGTTGCCCAGGAAAATCCAGATTCTTCCGTGCATCTGGACCTTTCGCTTTTGCGCAATGGCCGTGAAAGCAACAATTACGTGTTCAATGACTTCAGGTTCCCGGTAGAAAATGACCGAGGAATATTGCTGAATGCGATGCTCTCGAGAAACCAGACGGTAATCCAGCAGCGTCTCACGCTTGGCGATACATTGTCTGGCGCCATGCCGTTCAGTTATTTCAAGGAACTCGCAAAGATAGGATTTTTGCCGTTACTCGATCCGCACGACCCGAATCTGAACAGTGGCTTTACGCGTCCTGTGAGCTACATGTCTTTTGAGGGATCCATTCTTCAGGATCTCGATGGTAATGTGAAACGCTTGAATATGTCGCCGGCTGTTGCTGATTCTACGGACTCTACGGGAACGGCTCTTGAGAACAATCATTTTGAAATCCAGAGAAATCTCTATTTGGGCTCCGAAAAGATCGACCGTTATGTTGTCAAGTATCCGCAGTTCTTTATGATGGGCGACAACCGTGACAATTCCGCCGATAGCCGCTATTGGGGCGTCGTTTCGCTTCGCAACATTCGTGCAAAGGCTTTTGTCATTTACTTCTCCTTCGAAAACGATGATGGGAAATTTGCTTTGGGCAATCCTCTTACCTGGTGGCGCATTCCGTTCCGTATCCGTTACACTCGCATAGGCAAAATTATCGATTTGATCAAGTGAGAATGAAGTTCTTGAAGGTTGCATATATCTTGGCGTCATGCCTGATGATGGTCGCTTGCGCAACGCAGGTGGCCCCTTCTGGTGGACCCGAAGACAAGCTCCCGCCTCGCGTGGCGGCCATGTTGCCAGCGCCAAATACTGCCAACCATCCGAACGAACTTTATGTGAAACTGGAATTTGACGAATGGATTAACGCATCGATCCCGCGTGGAGCGGTTTCTATTTCGCCTCCGATTGAAAAAAAGCTGAAGTTCGAAGTGCATGGCAAGACGCTCGAAGTGTATTCTCGTGCCGAGCTCGATACGGGAACGACCTACACGGTCACGTTTGCAGGGGGCATCAAGGATTTGCGCGGAAATGCACTTGCAAAACCGTTCCATGTCGTTTTCTCGACGGGAGCGGTCATTGATTCGCTTACGCTTTCTGGGCGTGTTATGGTCCCGGACTCTCTTGTTCGAAAGAAATCGTACCCGAGTGTCGGGCTCTATTTGATGGGCCCCGATCGAGAATCTAAACGCTTCCTCCAGAAATACCGTGATACGGTGACGCATGTGCTGGATTCGCTTCCGATGCTTTCAAAGGAAGAACCGCTCTACCTTACTGCGGCGGATAGCGTTGGAAACTTTACGTTTACGGGGCTCAAGGCTGGGCGCTATCGTGTTGTCGCGTTCGTCGATGGAAATGGAAACCACAAGATTGAGCCCTCTTCGGAACTGGCGGGCGTCTGGGTATCTGACCTGCTGCTTGACGAATCGACGAAGGACACCTTGTGGATTCCCCTTGCAGACCAGGATACGTCGCTGATGGAACTGGATAATGTCACGCAGCCTTTTGCTAGCGTGCTTGAAGCGAATTTTACGCGCCATGTGTATTTTGATTCTGCTTTTGCGGATACCTCGAATTGCTATCTCGCTTCGCCTGACGGGGATACACTTTATCCACGGCTAGTCTATCTCGGAACATCGAATGCCCCGCGTTTCTATTTTGATCCAAAACCGAAAGAAGATGTTTTGTACAAATTCATTTGTACGAATGCGAAGGACTCGTTGTCTCGCGTTTTGGATACGGCAAGGAACTTTGCCGAAATCGAGTGGAAAGAAATGGAAGGCGATACACTGGATCCGAAAATCCAGACTGTGCAAGTCATGGGCAAGACGAAGAACGCTTTCCCGGACGATTCCTTGGTCGTGATTTACAACAAGCCTGTTCTTGATTCTATAAAGGACATGTTTTTTATAGTCGAAGGGAAGGATACCGTCCAGGTCTCTGTCAAAAAACTGGATCCGGTTCGCTTTTTGGTAGAGCGCAGCCTTCCGTGGCCGACCGATACCAAGTTCAGTTTGTTGCGTGGATACAGCGATACGACTTTGGCAAAGGCCGATAGCAACGGCGTTCGTGACACTGTAATCAAGACAAAGTACGAAGGAAAACTCTCTTTCGAGACAGTTTCCAAACTAAAGCTGTCATCGCTTGCGGGTAAAATCCCGGGAGCGAAAGATGGAGCACTAGTTCGTCTCAAGTCTGTCGAAACGGGCAAGTTCGAATTTGCGAAATGTTCTGCCAATGGCGCCTTTTCCTTTAACGACCTAGTTGAGGGTGGTTACATTATTGACTATTATTATACCGATAAAGGGAGGGATTTACCTAGTGGCGGATCCCTGCATCCCTTCAAATTCGGTTCTGCTTGGAGAGCTCCGCTTGACACCTTGAAACTCAAGAGTGGTGCAAACGATTTGGAACAACTGATGCCGAACTTGCCGGCATTGCCTTAAAGGATGGATGAAGATGGAAAAAATTCCTGCATTTGTTGCGCTTGACTTGGAAACGACCGGTCTCGATTTCGAAAAGGATGAAATCATTGAGGTCGCACTTGTTCGCTTCGAAAATGGCGAACCGAAAGAGAATCTCGATTTCTTGGTGAAGCCTTCCTCTGCGGAACTCCGCCCATTTATCGAGACGTTGACTGGCATTAGCAAGGCGGACTTGGACGAATCCCCGGATTTTGCAACGATCGCTGGGCAGATTTGTTCATTTATCGGAGACCTCCCGATTGTGGCGCACAATGCGCAGTTCGATTCCAAGTTCTTAAAGCAGACTTTCACCAAGGTCGGAATCTCTTATGACACCCACGTGTTCTGGGATTCGCTTACGCTTTCGCGCATTGCGTTCCAGAAAGTCCCGAACCATCGTCTCGATACGCTTGTGCAGGAACTGGAAATTGAACGTAGCCGTGCTCACCGTGCGTTGCCCGATGCTGATGCTTGTGGACGCTTGTTTGTAAAGGCTCTGGAAAAAATTTCTTCGATGGATCCGTGGCTGTTCGATGCGCTTTCCAAGGTTGCTAAAGGTTCCGGCTACGAATCGCTTTTTGCAACAAATGTTGAATCGCTTGCCTCTCCGAAGTACAGTTTGCCTGCCGTACCCGCACAGGAATCCTTGCCCAAGTCCAGGGCTCCTCGCGTGAGTGAATTCTTCAAGGAAGGTGGATTCATCTCGTTTGTTGTCGATGATTACAAGCCTCGCCACAACCAGCAGGATTTTGCCTCGGTCATGGAACGCAACATGTACAAGGGCGGCCTTTGCGTGCTCGAAGCTCCGACCGGTTCCGGAAAGACTTTGTCTTACCTGATCACCGCGGCGAACAAGGCTATAACAGGCGAACGCGTGCTCATCAGTACCGCAACGCGCACCTTGCAGGAACAGCTCTGGACAGAAGCAATCCCGCAGATTGCAAAGATTTACAATGGCGAACTCCGACCGGCGATTTTGAAGGGCCGCGACAATTATCTTTGCCTTCGCAAGTTCGAAGAACTGCTGATGCACCCGCAGACTCTCCTGTCCGCTGAAGAACGCGATTCCTTCATGGCGCTTATCCCGTGGGCTTTGACAACTGAAACGGGCGACATCAACGAATGCAATTCGTTTAGCCCGAGCCGCAATCGTGTGCTTTGGTCAAAGCTTTCGTGCAGTGCCTCGTGTTGCAACGGCGATAATCACTCGCATCACGATAACTGTCCGGCGCTTATCGCGAAACGCAAGGCGATGAATGCGAACATGGTGCTTGTGAACCATTCACTTTTCCTTGCGGACCTGCAACTCGATTTTGCGTTGCTCCCGGCATACGAACACATCGTCCTTGACGAAGC
>JAEEGK010026920.1_pt1 | contig 11659 bp, 10 predicted proteins | sample 8958771 | NCBI WGS metagenome assembly JAEEGK01 (sample SAMN16246547, study PRJNA631951) | gut metagenome | biome: gut microbiome; feature: rumen; material: SC-attached | host: Bos | place: Iran: Karaj | collected 2018-10 | reverse complement strand
CACATTCCCCAATCCCCAATCCCCAATAAAATAAAATATATGGATAATAATTTATATTTTCATTATTTATTTATTTTTTAATTTAAGGATTTAAACATTTATAAATTAAAAAAATGAATATAAATTAATCACTATTATTGTTTAATTCTTTTGTTTTTTTGGGTTTTTATTTTTTTTAAATTTCTTTCTTTTTTAGAATTTTTTCTTTTTCCCTCTTTAAAAAAAATAAGTTTTCGATATATTTTGTTAAGGATTTAGGCAAATTTTTATATAAGTTTTAAAAATAAATATTGTTTGATTATATGATATTATTTATTTATTAACATAAATGAATTCATTTTCAAGTTTTAAAAAAGTATTAAATATGAGTATTTTTAAAGATAATAATTCTAATGAAGAGAAAAAAAGTGAAATTAAAAATATTATTAAAGAAAACAAAGATGAATTTTTAAAAGAAATTGAAGAAATATTAATTAATGTTTATAGTTACCATATTATAAATATTAATTCAAGAGAAAGAGAAAATAATATTAAAATTTGTGACACAAATTTAAAAAAAGGAATTGAACCTGAAATTGAATTTAGAAGAGGAAAAACTCTAATTACTGTTTTGTCACAACAATTAGGAATTTATTATAATGCTTTTGTTCAGAGAGCACTATCAATTAAAATTAAATTATTAATAGAAAGAAAGAAAAAAAATTTACATTTAAATAAAAATATTACTAAATTATTTAAATTATATAAATCAAAAGAGAAAAAAGAAAGAGATTTTTCATATGATAAATATAGTAAAAAAAATCATATAAAACATAATAATATGAGGAACTTTTCAAATTTTAATAGAAACATTGATTCTATAAATAATAGTTTATTATTTTTATTAATTGAATTAAGAAATTTTAAAAGAAGTTTAATTGAAAGTGTTGATGATATAAAAAATATTTTTAATGCTCCTTTATTAGGTTTTCAACAATTAGACATAAATAAAATCCAAATAGACTATTATAAAGAAGTTTTTTTAAATGATAGTTTTATCAAATATTATATAAATAAATATAGAAACTATAGTAATTATTATATAATAATAAAAGAAATTGAAGAAAATTCTTTTAATTTTGGAAAAATAATTAAAAAACAATTTATATTTGAAATTCCAAAGATAATTAAAAAAAATAGTTCAAGTGTTGAAAAAGTTCCAAGTGATATTGACGCTTTATATAATTATATTGTTGATGATTCAATTATTAATAATAATAAAAAGACAAAAAAGAAAAAGAAAAAGCATAAAAAAAATATTAAAGAAGAATATTTAGAAGATTATTTACCAAATGATATAAGGGAAGAAAAATTATTAAATGAAAAAGAAGATTTTAAGATTCACATTTTAAAAAATACCCAAAATTCTTTTATATGTCAAAAACAAAGATGTAATTGTTCCAAAGATTGGTTAAATAAATTGGAGAATAGTCTAAAAGATTGTAAAACTTTTAATTAAATAAATTTACTATAATAATGTTTTTGCAAATTAATTTTCCTTAATAAAAATTTTCTTTTTTGAGTTTTAATATAAAACATTAAAAATTCACCTAAAAAATGAAAAACAAAAAAATGAAAAAATTTTAATTCACTTTATAAAATAATACAATTTGAGAAATATTTTTTGTTCTTAAATTAAAATTAATTCCTCTTTATAGTTCAAAAAAATTTTTTGTTTAAAAAAAATAAAAATTTTCTCATTATGATTCATAAATTTTATATAAATATACTTAATTATTTAAAAATATTAAATAAAAATTTATTCTATCTTTCCAATTATTTTTTCTAATTTTTCATATAAATCATAATATTCACTTCCAAATAGAATTTTGACTTCATTAATAATTTCAAATTTATCATGATTTGCTTTTTTACCTGTTAATAATCTAATTTTTTCAACAAATTTTTGAAAAAGATTTTTATTAACTCTACTTTTTACTTCCTCTAAATATTTTTTAACTTCAATTTTAGCCCAATTTCCAGTACCAGCTCTACTTGAAGTAGAATTTGTTGGAGTTCTATTTATTTCATTATTTTCATAATTTATTCTATTGATATGATTATTTAAATGATTATTATTTTCATTTATTGGTGAATTTGTATTATAATTTTGAAAATTATTTTGATATTTATTATTTTGTAAATTAGTTTGATAATTTTTTTGAAGAGAATCTAATTTAGATTGAAGAAAATTTACTTTTTCTTCTAATTCTTTTATCCTTATATCTTTTGAATTTAATTCTGATATTATTGTTGAAAATGCATTTTGAATATTTAGATTGATATGCTGGGAATTCATTGGAAGGTTAATTCTTTGGTTTAATCCAACATTTCTATTCATTTTTTTATTTAACTTTGATTAAATATTTGTTCTAAATTAAAAAATAATTAATTTAAAAAAAATAATAATTTTATTTTTGTCGATTTTTTAAATGCTTTTCTCTTATAATTTATAACATTAAAATTTGTTCTTGAAAATGAATTGTGTTTAAAATTAATTCTGGAGAATAACAAATACTCCTTTCATAAAATTTATTGATCTTTAATACCATTTACTTTTCTTAATGAATATCCTTCATAAATTAAAAATCATTTTCATTTCCTTTTGACATCAATTTCTTTGATACATTTTTTTATTTTGACTTATATAATATATGAATAAAATAAATTTTATATTTAAATTTTTTTCTCTAAATCTTTTTAAAAATATTTTAATATATTTCAAAATCTTGTTCAGATTTTTCTTCTAATATTTTTTGAATGAAATTTAGGTGAAAAAAATATTGAATTTGAATTGTTTTTAAGTCAAAACAATTGAAAATAAAGAATTTGATTATCTAACTATTTAAAGTTAATGAAAGATTATTGTTTTTGAAATTTGTTTAGCAAGATTGAAAGGGATAATTTTGCTTGAGCCCTTCAGAAAACTTTTGAATCAGAATATTTTTATTTTTTAAATAAATCTTCAGTCAATAATGTTCAAAATATTTATATAATTAATCATAATATAAATTGAAAAATATAATATTATATATCATTCTAATTAAATTCATTTGAAAAAATTATGTGCTGATTAATATTATAATATTATTTTTCATTTTTTTGGAATAGCTTAAAATGTTCAATATTCTCCATTCTTTAAATTTATTCTTATTTTTCAATTCACCACCACATTTGTATCCATTTTTACAATGATAAATTCCTTTTCCTTCTTTTTTATCTTCATTATATTCATCTTCATTTATTCCTCAATTACAAAAAAAATTTAATTTTTTTTTTTCTTATTCCAATATCAATAAATATAAATCATTTATAATATTACAATGTTTTTTATTTTTCATTTTTTATGTGATTTAATTATAACTATTAAATTATATTATATTAATTTCCAATTATTTTAGATTAACTTTAATTTTCTATACATTTAATAAATCAAAATATTGTTCTTTTATGAATTTTCTATATGCTATTAAAATTGAGGTCTAAAAAGAATCATAGAATTCATAAATTCAAATATATCTTTTATATTCTAAAGTTAGTTAATTTATAATTGAAGTTAAATGAACAGGAGTTCCTAAAATCTCTAAGCTATAGACACAAAAATTAATTTTTTGGCAAATAAAAATCTCCCATTTCAATAAAATTGTCTTTTGATAAAATTATACGAGCAGTTTTTTAAATCATTATGAAATGTCTTTTTATTAAGAGTTTCTTTATTATATTTTAAGAAACTAATTAAAATTTGGGTCTTCAAATAGTACATTTTTATTTTATAGATTTTACTTTTATTAATTAAATCCCTTTCTTCTATTCACCTATTATCTTAAAAAAATTTATATTTCAATAATTAATTGGGACAAAATATTCCTTCTTGTATAATGGCATTTTTTCTGTTTTTCTTAAACAATCCTCATTTATTATATTATTATCTTTACTAACATGTAATAGAGGAATTAATTTTTACTTTCTTTTAAAATCAATTTAATATTTTTATTAAGAATAATAAAAAAATGTTTTTATATATTAAAATTTAAATTAAATTAGGAATTATTTTACTAACAATAAATAGATTTTCAAAGTCTTCTAAATCAAAAATTTAAAAAAAAAAATATTATTTTAAAACTTTATTACAAGAATATAATTTTTAACAATTTAAATTTTTTAAATCAAACATTAAATTTTTAAAAAAATTAAAATAAATAACAATTTTCTTTTTGTTCCCCATTAATCCAAATCCCTTGAAATTTATTTCCAGTTATATTATATATAATTCCTTTTCCTTCTGCTTTATCATTTTTCCAAGTTCCATCATATTTCCTTCCGTCATCCCAAAAATAAACCCCTTTTCCTTCAACTCTATCATCTTTCCATTCTCCATTGTATTTATCACCGTTATTATAATACATTAATCCATTACCATTTTTTTTATCATCTTTCCACTCTCCATCATATTTATCACCATTATTATAATAAAATATTCCTTTTCCTTCTCTTTTATCATTTTTCCATTCACCATCATATTTATTTCCATCATCAAAATTATATATTCCTTTTCCTTCTTTTTTACCATTTTTCCATTCACCATCATATTTATCTCCATTATTATAATAATATATTCCTTTTCCTTCTTCAAAATCATTTTTCCATTCTCCATCATATTTATCTCCATTATTATAATAATATATTCCTCTTCCTTCTTTTTTTCCTTCTTTATATTCACCATCATATTTATTTTTATTTAAAAAATAATATATTCCTTTTCCATTTTTTTTTCCCCTTTCCCATTCACCTTCATATTTATCTCCATTATTATATTCCATTATCCCTTTTCCTTCTTTAAGATTATTTTTAAATTCACCTTTATATTTGTCTCCATTTTTATAGAACATTATTCCATTTCCTTCTCTTTTATTATCTTTCCATTCTCCATCATATTTATTACCGTTTTTACAGTACATTATTCCTTTTCCTTCTCTTTTTTCATTTTCAAATTCCCCTATATATTTTCCTTCATTTTCTTCCTTTATAATTATTCTATTAATTATATATATATTTTACTTTTTATTTGAATTATAATTTCTTTTAATATTTATTATATGACATTCTAATATAATATCATTCATATTTAAACGTTCATTTGGATTTACTTTTAATAATGATTGAATTAAATTTAAAATTTTTACTGAATAATTTGTATTAATAAATTCAAAGAATTCTCCTTTTTCTATTTTTTTTATTTTATTTTCATAACTAATTTCTTTATCTTCAAAAGGATGTTTTAATTGAGTCAATTCATATAATATTATTCCTAAATTCCAAATATCATTTTTATAATTATAATTTTCACCTTTAATCATTTCTGGACTTAAATATGATCCAATACTAATTTTTCCGTTTGTTTGATTTAAATATTTATCAATTCCAAAATCACCTAATTTAATATGATTATCTTTTGTCAAAAAAATATTTTCAGGATTTAAATTTTTATATTGGATTTTTTTATCATGTATAAATTTTATTCCTTCACAAATTTCAATAAACCAATCAATAATTTGTTTTTCTTCAAAATATTGTTTTAGAATTTTTTGTCTTTGAATTTTTTTTGATAAATCTTCTTCACAATATTCCATTATAATATATACTTCATTATTTTCAATATGAAATTCTTCAAAATTTACTATATTATCATGTTTTAAATTTAAAAATATGATTCCTTCTTGAGTTATTATATTTTTTTGTTGTTCATCTAAATTCAATAAATTTATTTCTTTGATTATGATTTTTTCTTGATCACTAATTCTTTCAGCAAGAAATACTTTTTTTATTTTATTTTTTGTTATAATGTCTATTATTTTATATTTATGATAAAGAAATTCGTTGATATTTAAAGGTTCCATTTAATTAATTAATTTGAAAAAAACATATAGTAAAAAAGTTTTTAAATATTTGAACTTTTTTTATTGTTTCTTTTTTTAGGTTATTTTTGTTTTTGATAATATTTGATTTTATATTCTTGAATTCATTTTTGTTTTTTGAACTAATTTTTATTAATATAATTGTGTTTTTCATTGTTTCATTGAAAACTGATTGAACATTTGATATTATTTTCTTTGTTTCTTAAGTTTTATTTTATTAAATTCTGATTAAAATACATATATTAAGGTTTTTAATATATTTATTATAGATTAAAATTAATAATTTCTATTATTTTAGTTTTTTAAATTAATTTAAATTAAATAAGAGTGTAAAAATAATATCGTTCAATTTAAATTCTTAAAAAATGATGAGAAAATAAAAGAATTTGATGATTATTTTTCTGTGAAATTGTAGTGAAAGAATATACTCCATATTTTTATAACAAAAAAATTAATTTAAATCTTTTAAAGCTAAAAAAAAATTATTTTTCATCCGAAATTTTAACTATTAATTTTATTATTAATATTTATAAAAAAATATATTTCAATTGATGATTTTAACATTTAAATTATTTTTAAAATTTCATCAACAAAATTATTTGTTTTTTCCTTCATTATTTATTAAAAATTATTTCCTTCCCACCTAATTTAATAAATATATTTAATTTAATTTTCATTAAACTAAAAAATGTTTTTTGATAAAATGAAAAAATTAAGTAATAAGATAATTTTGATATTTAAAAATTAAAACAACAAACCTTTAAATTTATTGTATTAATATATTTAAAAATTTAAATGATTTAATTTTGCTTAATCAAAGAAAAAAAATAAGAATAAATGAAAATTCATCAATAATTGTTTTAAGAAAAAATAGATTATAACTTTATTAAATGAAAATTCAATTCTTAAAATAAATATAGAAAAATAAAAGAAATTTTATATGTTTGAAATCAGATATATTTTTTTTCTAAAAATACAATTTAAAAATATTTAATCATTAATTATATTCTAGATTTATCATGAATAAATTATCTTTTGAAAATAAAAATTGTTCTTTTTATTAGATAAATTATTAAAATAAGCAGTTAAAATTTGGATTTACTTTTGAATTTTTTTATAAATTCAAAAAATAAGTAATTTCAATAACAAACTTAAATATATTTGATAGATTTTATAAAATTCATATAAAAAAAATAAATTATATTTAAATATATCAAATGAACACAGAATTAAAAAGATTAAAATCAAAAGATGATGAATATAAAAAATTAGATGAATCAAGTACAGAAGAAGATTCAGATATTATAATAGTATCAAATTCAAATATAGAAAAAACAACAGAAGAAGAAGAAGAAAGATTAAAACGTTTAAATATTAAACAATATTCTTCTACAGAAATAATAAAAAAATCAAATGCAATATCATTAAAAAATTGGAGAAAAAGTGTATACTCACAAGTAGAATTATTAATTTCTCAAATTTTTTCAATGTATCTTCCAATATTAAAAGCAAATATAATTGATGCAATATCTTCAAATAAAGAATATAATGAATTATATAATAGAGTAAAAGCTTATCTTATTTGTTTAATCATTCAATTAACAATAAATGAAATAATGGAAATTTTTGAATATTATTTTATCAGAAATTCAAGTAATAAATATAAAGATTTATTATTGGAAAGAATTGTTAAAAAAGATATTTCTTTTTTTGATCTTTTTAAAACAGGAGAATTATTAGATAAATTAGGTGAATGTGAAGAAAATATTCAAGAAGATTTTATATTTAAAACAATATCCTTAATTCAAAATATTTTTAAATTAATTTTAATGAGTTATTACTTATATATTTCATCATTTCGTTTATCAATGATATTTTTAATAGTTTTTATTTGTAAAGCATTTACTGATTATTTATCAGTGAAATTTTCGATTTTTTCAAATTTTGAAGAATTAATGAAAAACCAAGAAAAATGTTCAAATTCATTAAATGAATTAATATCAAATATTAGAATGATAAAATCATTTGGAAAAGAAGAAGAAGAAGTGAAAAAAATAGAACATTTAAAAAGAATAACATCATTTGATTATAATATTCCGACAACAATAATATTTAAAATACATGATTTTGTATCTCATGGAGGAGAAGCAATTACATTATTTTTTGCAGGAAAATATATTTTATCAAATAAATTTACTTTAGGAAAATTTACTGTATTTAAACAATATCAAAGTGAATTTACTGAAAGTTATAGAGAAATAAAAGATGCAATAGAAGATTATAGAAAATTAATTCAAAATTGGAGATTATTTTTTGAATTATATGATTACCCAATAAAAATAAAATCACAAAAAAATTACATTCCAAATAAATTAATAGGAAAAATAAAATTTGATAAAGTAACATTTTCATATCCTTTAAAATCTTCAGTGAATGTATTAAATAATTTATCTTTTGAAATATCACCAGGAAAAATATTTGCAATATGTGGATTTTCAGGAAGTGGGAAAACAACAATATCAAATTTACTTCAAAGATTTTATGATCCTAACGAAGGAACAATATATATAGATGATATAGATATGAAAGATTATAATATAAATTATTTAAGAAATAACATAGGTTTCGTAGCACAAGAACCAATATTAAATTCAGGAACAATAGAAGAAAATATAGTTTATGGAGTTAATTCATATAAAAAAAGTGATTTTGAAGAAGTATTAAAATTAAGTAATGTTAATTCATTTATTAATGACAAAAATTTATTTCCTGATGGTTTAAAAACATTAGTTGGTGAAAGAGGAGTTAAAGTTTCAGGAGGACAAAAACAAAGAATTGCAATTGCAAGAGCATTAATGAAAAATGCAAAAATATTAATTTTTGATGAAGCTACTTCTGCTTTAGATGCTGAAAGTGAAGGAGAAGTCCAAAATGCTATTGATAATATTGTTAAAAAAAAATATGTTACTATTATTGTTATTGCTCATAGATTAAGTACTATTATTAATGCTGATAAAATTATTGTTATTGATAAAGGAACTGTTGTTGAATGTGGTAGTCATAAAGAATTAATTGAAAAAGATGGAGAGTATAAAAAATTGTTTCAGAAACAATTAGTTGGAGAAAAAAATAATGAAGATGACAAAGAAAAAATGGAAGATAATTATATTGATGATGGGGATTAAGATTTTATTTTGTTGTTTACCTTGTTTTTTTAAATGTTTTTTTAATATTTTTATATTTTGTTTTTTTTAGAGATTGAAATTATTTTCATTGTTATTTTTTAATTTTGTTGTTATAAATTTTATTATTTAATCATTTTTATAATTCCCCATTCATCGGAAAACAAGTTTTTCCAAAAAAAACATTATAAAAAAATAACATAATTTAAATTAAATAATTAAATATAAAAACCATAAAAAAGCTAAAATAATAATAAAAAGAAAAAAATACATCAATAAAATAAAAGAGTATGTTGTCTATATCACTTACTCCAAATAAGTTTGAAAAAAATTACAAATTTTATCAACCAAATACCTAGGTCTTGCACTATTATGTCCTCCTTCACAAATAGTGAAAAACTTTCTATCACTTCTACAAGGGCAAGCTTCAAATAATTCAATAGTATGTTCCTTATTAATAAGTTCATCATTCATAGCATGAACAAAATAAATAGGTTTATCAATGAGTTTAACATCATCAATAGGATTTAACTTACTTAAATCTAAACCATTTTTTTTAAAAATAGTTTTATTTAAAATTTTAATAGCAGCTCCAACAATAATATTAGGTAAATTAATTTGTTTAGAGCATAATTCCTTAGCTAACATAGTAAATTTAGCAAAACTAGAATCAGCACAAACGCATTTAACTCTATCATCTAAATGACTATATATAATAGAAGTAGCAGCTCCCATTGAATGTCCCCATAATCCTATTTTACCAACAAAAGGTAATTTACTAACAAAATCAATTATTATTTTCAAATCATTTTTTTCATGATATCCTAATGATATATATTCACCTTCACTTTTACCACATCCAGCAAAATCAAAAACAAATAAATTTATTTTCCTCTTTATTATATCTCCCATATAATGAAGACCTTCTATTCTAGATGATGAATTACCATGTAAATATATTATTACTGGCATTGTTAATGTATCTCTGTCTTGAAGAGATAATTCTATAAATGATGATTTTATTATATTTCCTTTTGATACTACTATTTCATAATCTGAACGATGGTATGTTTTAGAAAAGTAAGTAAAGGTTGATTGACCTAACTCCTCTTTTAGGTAATTGTCACGTGGAGGACGGATTATTGCTTTCCAAAGTGATTCATAACTTATTGTGAATTTTTCCTCTTGCATTTTTTTTATTTTTTTTTTGTTATATTAAGATAAGAATAAATTAAAGTTGATATGATATATTTAATTAATTAATATTACTATCATATTTTTTAAAAATAATATTGTAATTTTTATTTGTGATAAATATTTCTCCTTCATTTTTAGAGTATGAATTTTAGATAAAAAAGTATGACAATGTAATATATACATATTTGTATACCTCTTTTATGATAAAATTTGTATAAATATAGTTTCCATTAAAAAATAAGATTCAGAAATATTAGTTTCAATAGATTGTGAATTTAGAATAAATATTTTCATTTATTTACTTTTTCATTTTATTTCTTCTATTTTTTCTTTTAAATTTCCTCCTTCTGCATATTCCATTGTTATTATTTCCATATTTTTTCAAAAATACAATCATAATATTTTATTATATTTGGATGTTCTAAATCTGATAATATCATTCCTTCATCTTTAATTTTTTTTTTTTTGCTTGCTCATCTAACAAGTTTATTTTTTTGATGACTCCTTTTTTATTATCTTCTTTTCTTTCTCCAAGATATACTTCTTAATTATCATCTCTTACTAATATATCAATTTGATTATATTTTAGAGACAATAATTCATTACCATCAAAATTTTTTCATATCTCTTTTCAAAATCTCAAATGAAATTAATTATCTATAAGAGAATAATAATAATTAAATTGTTTTGAATATTTTGTACTTTCTTTCAAAGTAAATTTATACAAAATTTTTATTTTAAAGTTTAGTATAAAACATTTAATTTCCTTTATCATTCATAAAATTATAATTTTTTCAAAAACATTTAAATAATAGTTTTTAAAATAAAATTATATATTCTAAGAATTATGAATTAAATACCATCTTTCCAATCCCTTCAATTTTAGTTCCATTACTACTATAATATATACCTTTCCCTTCCATTTTATCATTTTTTCATTCTCTTTCATATTTATCCTAGTCACTATATTTAAATATTCCTTTTCCTTTTTTTTATCATTTCTTAATTGACCGTCATATATCTCCATTATTATAATTAAAAATACATTTTCCTTCTTTTTTTCCATTTTTACATTCATCATCATATTTTTATCACTAATATTTATGTTCCTCTGCCATCTATATTTGAGTTTTTCCATTCACCTCATATTTCCTTCCACTTTTATAATAAAATATTTTTTTTACTTCAATTTTATCATTCACAAATTCACCATCACATTTATCACCATCATTTTAATAAAATATTCCTTTTCCTTCTTTTTTTCCTTGTTTACATTCACCTTCATATTTCACTCCAATAAAATATTCCTATTCTATCTTTATCTCT
>JAEEGK010026919.1_pt1 | contig 11659 bp, 5 predicted proteins | sample 8958771 | NCBI WGS metagenome assembly JAEEGK01 (sample SAMN16246547, study PRJNA631951) | gut metagenome | biome: gut microbiome; feature: rumen; material: SC-attached | host: Bos | place: Iran: Karaj | collected 2018-10 | reverse complement strand
ATAAATTTGATATTTTGTAAAAAAAATAATGAAATGATAAAAAATAAATAACAATTATTATTATATTCAACAATAATTATTATAATTTTTATTTTATAATAGTAAAGATTTAACAATTTGATCAAATAATCAAATATTACTCCATCAAAAAAAGAAATTTTTGAATATGAAATAAAATCAGTAATAGGAATATCAAAAGAGAAAATTTAATTTTCAAAACATAAAAAAATATATGAATATAAAAAATTTATAATAAAAAAATTTTTAAAGTTTTATTGGAAATAAAATTTCTCTTTGGATAATAAAAAAAATATAAATATAATTTATTTTAATTATTTAATATATGATATATAAAATAATTTTAGAATATTTTTGTTCTAAGTTTGTTTGTTTGTTTTTAAAATAATTTTAATAATTTTATTTATTTAGATTGTTAATCAATAAAATAAATAAAGTAATCTAAATATTTGTTCTAATTAATTGTTTAAAATACTTAATTTTTAAATTATTTTAATTTGATTAAAGATATTATATTTGATTAAATATTATTAGTCATAAATTTATATAAATATTTACAAAAAAAAAATAAAAATTAACATAATATTTTCCTTTGAATAGAAGAAATCCCAATTCCAAAAGCTTGAATAGGACTAATTGGATGCATATAATCTAAAATATATTCATTTTCATTTTTTGATTCAGCAAATTGTAAAATTATATTATCATAAGAAGTTATTAATTGAAAATTTTTTACAGAACTTTTTATACTTCTTTCTATAAAATTTAAAACATAACTATTAAAAACTAAATCAATTTACTTATAATTTTACTTTCTGAAAATTCAGGAGTTTTATTTGATAAAATTAATTTATTATTAATATTTCCCAGACTTACACTTAATTTTAATGGACCATTTAATCCAAATAAATTAATATTCTAACATTAAAAAATATTATATAAAATTCATACATATTTTACTTTACATTTATTTTGAATATTCTTTTCCATTTTTATCTTATATTTATTTCCTAAAATATTAACTTTTATAGTTCCTATTTTTTTTAAAAATTGTTCATCTGAAAATATTATAAAACTTTTTCTATTTTTTTTAATTGCTGACATTAAAATAATTTCATAATTATCATTAAAATACTGATATATCTCATTATTTAAAAGTTTTATTTTTTTTATTTTTCCTCTAAACCAAATGTTTTTATTTAATGGTGAAGATAATAATGAAATTTTTTCAGTAGAATCCATTTTAATAAAATTTTTAATATAATCTATTTCATTTTGATTTACTTGAATTGATTTATATTGTCTTGAATTATTATTATAATTATTTTTATAATCTAATAAATTTAATTTGAAAACACAATTATTATTCGTTAATATTTTTTCTTTATTTTCTAAATTACTTTCTAAATTTTTAGATATTATTTCATCATTATTTTGTTGAATTTTTGATTTAAGTAAAATTAAATTTTGATTATCTTTATTATCATATGTAAATTTCTTTGTAGGGATATTTAATATTTTTTCAATTGATATATTATTAATATTTTCCATTAAATTACATAAACTGCTACCATTACTATTTTTTTTATTTATTGCTTTATTTGATAATATATCATTTATAGTTTCCATTTTATCTTCATTTGTTTGTGAATTTACTAATAATTAATTTAAAAAAATTTTACTATTAATAATGTTGTGAATTGGTATCAAATCTTTTTTTATTGAATTATTTTTTATATATATATCATTCATTTTTTTATGGTTATTTTATTGTAATTGTAATAATTTTCAATTATTTAAATTAGATTTATAAAATATTTAAAAGTTCTAAATTAAAAAATCTTTTTTTAATTAAAATATAAAATTTTTATATTCATATTGAACAAAAAATAAAAATACTGAATTTAAAATATCATTCAAATAACTATAATATCAATTTCAAATAATAGTAATAAATGTTATTTTAAAAAATGATTTTCATTAAAATATTTTTTATGAATTTATTACTTTATATTATTTAAAAGTTTTTATTATTTTTTGGTATATTTGTTTAAAGATCATCTATTAATTTTTTTGGATGAATCATAAAAGAAAGATATTAAAACAAAATCAAGATATAAAATAATTAATAAAATACATTATTTTAATTTTAATTTACAAAGCTTTAATATATCTTATTAATTTATAATAGTTATTTAAAATAAGAAAAATATTTAAGTTCTATAAAAATAAAAATGTCATATATAAAACTAAAAGAACAAATATCAAAATTATATTCACAATTGGATAATTTCAATTCAAATTCAAATCAAACAAAAAAAAAAAATATATATAACAATAATTATTTATCAAATGATAGAAAAAGGCAATATAATAATTTATTATTTTCAAAAAATAATACATATAAATCAAATGATTTAAATTCAAAAAGAATATACAATGATTCAAAAACTTTATTTCGTTCAAAAAGTATTTTTGATTTCAGAAATGAAGGTAATTCAGTCTTTAATAAAAAAAATTATATGAATGAAAATTTCCAAAAAAAATATAATGAAATAAAAAATATAACAAATGAATTTAATCCTAATAGTTTTGATATATTAACTAAAAAAAATAATTTAAAAAGAACAAAATCAAGTTACTTTAATGTAATAAATGGAATTCAAAGTTATAAAAATGATAAAAGAATGAGTAAAAAAGATATTTTAACAAAAGAAATTTTATTTGAATTAGGAAATGGAATAAAAGAAAAATCAAATAAAAATCAAAATTTATTAGGAGTTGGAAATTATTCTGATTTGTTTTCTAGTAAAGGAAAAAAAGATGAATATACTGGAATACAAGGTGTAAATATAATTTAATAAAATTATATTTTTCAATTGAAAATATTTTTATTTAACAATTAGTTTATTTTTTTTTAAATAGATTAGTTTTTTTTAAAAAAATATGAATTTTTTTTTATTGAAATATCTAATTGATGAATATATTAAAAAAAAAGTTTTTATTAAAAAATAATATAAAAATATTATTATTATAAAATTATATTATTAAAATTTAATATTTACAATAAAATAATATAAAAATAAAAAATTTGATTTAATTTATAAAAAAAAAATAACAAAATGAAAAGAACAACACAACATGAATATGTAAGTGGAAATAATTTAAATATTACAAATGAAGAAAAAGTAGAAATATTAAATAAAAAATTAAAATATGTAATATCATCATCTCGTTATTTAACTCAAGATGCAGATATACACGATTATTATTTATTATCAAATTTAGAAGAAATAAAAATGAATAGAACTCAATTATTAGAAATAGTATTATGGTGTTTAGTTAAACCTCAAAAAAATCCAATTGATTATGAATTAATATATGATTATCTTTTTTTTATGAAAGAATTTATATCATTATTAAAAAAACAAGCAAAAACAAATATTAAGGAATTAATTAATATGGTTGCTTTATATTTAGAATATCAAAATTTTCCAGAAAATAAAATTATTTGTAGATTTGGAGATAAAGGAAATAAGGCATATATTATTTTAAAAGGTAGTGTTGATATATTAATTAAAACTAAAAAAAATGTTAATTTAGAAGTTGAAAATTATTTATTATATATTGCAACTTTATTAAAATATAAAGAATATCCTCTTTTATGTCAAGTTATTAAAGAAAATTATGATACATTTCCAATTGAAATTATTGATGATGATGATGAATTATCAAGATCAATTTCAGAAGGAAATTCATTTTTTAAAATAACAGAAAAAAAGAAAAAAGAATTTAAAAATTTTTTAAGTATGTTAGAATATAAAGAAAATGTAACAAAAGTTAAAACAAGTTATTTATCAAAATTATTTTCATATTATATTACAGATTATAGTGAAATATTAATAAATTATACTTCAACAGAACAATATATAAAAAGATTAAAAGTATATTATCATATAGAAAATATTGATGAAATTTTAAAAAAAAATCCAAATTTAAAAATTTTAAATTTTATTGTTTATGATTATGTAAAAATAATAACAAAAAAAACTGGTAGTTTAATTGGAGAAATGGCTTTAAATGACTCTTCAAGTTTAAGAACTGCTACTATGATTTCTTCTTCTGATTGTGAATTTGGTGTTCTTAAAAAAAAAGGTTATGATTTATCAATTAAAATTTGTACTGAAAAACAAAAAAGACAAAATATTTATTTTATTTTAGGAAGTGCAATTTTTAAAAATTTTAATTATAATATTCTTTTTTCAAAATATTATAATAATTTTGTTTCTTGTTCTTTTGATAAAGGAAATAAAATTTGTAAAATGAATTATGAAATTAAAGAAATTTTATTTATTAAAGAAGGTGATTTTGATATTTTTTTTAAAATATCTTTTAATGAAATTATTTCTTTATTAAAATATTATTTAAAAAAAATTCGAATATATCAAGATGAAGTAAATAAAATAAATAATTTTATAAACTTTGATCATTATCAAAATTTAAATCAATTAAGAGCATTTTTTGGAGAAGAAAAAACTAAAAAGTTTTTAAATGAAAAAAGATTGATTAAATTATTTTCAGTATCATCACAAGAAATAATTGGAGTAGAATATTTTATGAATATTAAAAATAAAAAATCATTTTATGAAGTTGAGTGTTCTTCAATTAAAGGAGAAGGATTAAGTATTTCTTATGATTTTTATAATTCAATTAAAAAGTCTTATAATATAATTAAAAAAAATGAATATGATTTTGTACAAGATAAATATTTTAAATTTATTGAAAGATTATTAACAATAAGACAAAGTTTAATTAATACTTTTTATGCACATGAATCAAAAGAAAAAGGAACTACTATTGAAGATGAAATTTCTTTAGAAATTGAAAAAAATAAAAATTATAATAATTTATTTAATGGGAAAAGAAATTTAATGTTTTTAAAAACAAATTATAATTTTCATAATAAAAAAATTCCAATTAAAATGTATAAAAAGAAAGATAAAAAATATTCTCAATTTAATGTAACATTTAATGATATTAAATCATTTGATAATGAGAAATTATTAACGAAAAATACAATTTCTAAAAATTCAAAAAATAAAAAAATAAATTTTCCTTTTTTAATGAATAATTATAATTATTCAAATTCTCATTCAAAAGAAAGATTAGAAAATCAATTATCAAAAGTACAACAATCTTTTTATAAAACTTTTAATGAATCAAAACAATATTATGATGAAAATAAAAATAAAGAAAATAATAAAATATTTATTAAACCATTTAAATTTATGTTAAATGATATGATAATGGAAAATATTGATAATATAACAAATAGAAGTTTAGATAGTAGTTATTCAAAAAGTAATAAAATAAAAAATTTATGTTCAAGTTTTAGTAATAATAAAAATACTATTGAAAGTAATAATTCAATTGAAAATTCAAGAAATAATAATATGAATATAAAAACAATTGATAATAAACCTAATATTTTAAATATAAGATATAAACAAAATAAATCAAGAAATTATAAATTAAATAAACCAATGTCTGTCAAAGGTAGATGTTATTATGATGAATTAAGAAAACTTCAAATTAAAATATTAAAAAAATAAATTTTTTTTGTTAAATATTGTAATGTAATTTAAAATATTGTAAATAATAATTTAAATTAATTTGAATTAAAAAATTTATTTAATAATAGTTAATTATTAAAATTATAATATTTTTAATATGTTAAATGTTAGAATATTTTCTAATTCAGAAGGAAATAACAATTTTTTTATAATATATGAATTATTATTTCATATTATAATGATATCATCAATATTTCTTTCATATTGGATTATAAATAATAAAAATATTAGTAAAATTGAAAATAATGAAAAAATAAATAATTATAAAGAAAGAAAATTAGAAGATGTTATAGATGAAGAAAAAAAGAATAATTTTTCATTAATTATAAAAGGTTTAACAAAAGAATCTTATAAGGGAAAATGGAAATCAATATATGATGAAGAATATGAGGATAATTATATATTTATTTCTTTTAAAAAGTATAAAAATACACAATTAAAAACAGAAATAAGACAAATAAAAAAAAATTATTTAACAAATTGGAATAGAATTATAGGTTATATTGAAGAATATAATTTAGAATATAATGAAGAAAACAATATAATTGAATTTAAAGCAACTGGATTTAAAGTAAATGTTGAAAGTGGAAAAATTATAAATTCAATTTATTCTATTGCAGATTGTTTTCTTGATCTTGAATTAGATTTTGAAATTTTAGAAAATAATAATTTAAATTTTAAACAAATTAAAGGAAATATTTATTCAATGTGTAAAGATATTTCAAATAGTGAAATAATAATAAAAAAAGAATCTTATATTAATCATTTTTTAATTTTTTTTATTTCTTCAATTTTAATTGTTGGACTAAATAATTCAAATACATTTTTAGTAAGAAATAGATTTGATGAAGTATTTGCAAATGGAATTTCATTAATTACAATATATGAAAATATTAGACATTATTTATGTTTTGTTCAATTATTATTTATATTTATAATTGATTTGAAAAAATATATTTTTTTATTTTGGATTGTTTTATTTATAAATTATCCTTTTATTGATATGAGATTTTTTAATTTAATTTGGAGAATAAAATATAGAGTACAATTAAGTAATCCAAATACAAGAAAAAAAATTATGTGTAAATCAATGTTTTCTTTCTTTTTTTTTACTTTTTTTTCTCTTTTATCAGTTTCTCGATTTTATTTTACAAAAGAAAATATGTTAATTAATTCAATTTTAACTTTTTTTCCTCAAATTATTTATAATATAATATATAAAAATGAAATTGCAATTCCTTATTCAATTTGTTTTACTTATTTTATTTCTAAATTTTATATAATAATATATTTTTACTTATATAAAGATAATATTCTCATTATTTCAAAAAATATAAAACTTATAATTACAGTTTTTTTAATTTATTTATTTTCATTTTTAATTTTATTATCTCAACAAATCTTTGGTCCAAGATGGTTTATTCCTTGTCAAAAAAGAAAAAAAGTGAGAAATATTTTTAAATTTAAAAATGAAATTTTACAAATTAAACCTGAATTAATTAATGAAGATTGTGTTATTTGCTTAAATCCTTTATTTAAACAAGAAAATGAAATTGAAAAAGAAAAATTAGAATTAACTCAAGATTTTAATAATCCAAGAAATATTGAAAAAAAAAAATTAAATGAAAGATATGAAGAAAATAATAAAATTAAAATTTCTTGGAGAGAATTTTTTTTATCTTTATTTGAATTTCAAGATAAAAACTTTAAATTTATAAATAGTCCATATATATTTTTAGAATGTCATCATTGTTTTCATTTTAATTGTGTTTTATCTTGGATTAAAAAAAAGAAATTATGTCCAATTTGTCGAGCAAAAATATAAAAAATATATAAAATAATATTTTATATTATACTTTTTTTTTTTTATTTCAAAATGAAAATTTATTAATAAAAATAATTTTTAAATAACATTTTTTAAATAAATAAAAAATTAAAAAAGAAAAACCTTTTTTATTTAAGGACTTTTTTAATAATTTAATAGTTAAAAAACAAAATATATTTACTATTTTTGCTAATATTATTATTGTTTTTAGTTAAATAACCTATTTATAATATTAAATAAACTAAGAAATTTTATTTATGTACAAATAAAAATTTAGTGACACTTAATCATATTGTCATTTTAAATAGACTCAAATGTTTTATCTTTCTTTTTTGTAGCATAAAAGTATCTTATATATTAAACTAAAATAAGAATATAATTCAAAAAAACAAATCCAAACTTAAATAGTTTTGAAAAAAGAAAATAATATAATTTTGAAAAAAAAATAAAAAAGAATTAGAATAAAATATAATTTATATTTAAATGACAAAGTATTATTTTTGTTATACATATTAATTCAATGAAAGAAAAACAATATATAACATAATATATCATTCATATAATTGAAAATTCAAAAGATACTTTTTTCAAAATAATAAATAGTTCCATCAAAATAATTTTTTATTCTTTTTAATTTATATTAAAATGAATTTAATTTATTTGCCAAATATTTTATTATATCCTTATATGGTCCAAAAGTTTCATCTTTTCTTATATATTTAATTATAAAATAATTATTTAATTCATTTATTTTTATTATATTAATTTCAAATTTAATATCACCTTTTTTGCATACATATTTATTCTTTTTCACATAAAACTGAATTTTTAAATTTTTCAATTCTTTTTCTAAACAGCTTTTTATTTTAGATAAACTAGAATAAATCAAAGATAATAAGTCAAAAGGTTCAATTAAAATATTTTTATTATTTAAATTATGATGATTTGTTATAAAATGTGTTTTAATATCATTTAACTCAATTTTATTATCATTTATTTCTTCATTTTTTTTAACTTTTGAAGAATTTAAAATATAATTTTGATAACTAATTTTATTACCTTTAATAATATTAATCGGTTTTAAATTATTTATGATTTCTTTTTGTTGTTCTTCTTTACTAACATTAAACTTTTTATTTATGGATTTCATTTTAATATATTTTAAATCTTTTTCTTTTTTATCTGCACTTGTTTCATTATCACTATGATGATCTATTGATTTATTTTTATCATCTTCCAAAGTTTTATCAAAACTTGTACTTGTATTTAAAAATTTTTTATTTTTTTTATTTTCTTTATTTTCTTTATTTTTAATTAAATTATTTATTTTATCTTCAATTCTTTCTTTTTCAATAATTTTTGATTCATATTTTTGTATTTTTTTATGAGATAAATTTATATTTTTTTTTTCATTTCTATTTGAATAAACTGATAAAGAATACATTTTTCTTTTATTGTAATTTGATGCTGTTTTATTTTCATCAGTTTTAATATTAGAATTCCATTTTGGGATTAAATTATTTTTTGTTTTATGTTTATTATTATTATTATTTTTTTTTTCACAATTTTTATGATTAGGTAAAAATTTAAATTTATATATTTGATTTGGTTCAGTTGATATTTTATTCTCAATTGACATATTTCTTTTAGGAATATTTGAATCATCTGTAACTAATAATTTATTGTGATTATTTTTATCAACATTCCCAGGAAGAGGTAATTTATTTAATATTTTTGAAATATCATCAAAATTATGTAAGGAAGAAGAATGTTTATGTTTTCTAATATTTTTGTTTATTATTGATTTTTGGTTTGTTTCTCTTTTGTCACTATGTGGAATTTTTATTATATTTTTATTTTGATATACATTTTTTGTAAAATTAGGAATTTTTTTTATTACATTATTTGAATATATTTTTTTTTCTTTTTGGGAAATTTGATTTTCGAAATTAATATTTTCTACTTCTTTTAATTTAATATTTTCATTTATATTACTCTTACATTTATTAATTTTTAGATTTATTTTATTATCAAAATTTTCATTAATTTGAAAAGTATTTTCATCCTTTTCAATATTATAACTTTTATTTATATGATATTTTTTTTCTTGATTATTATTTTCATTTATAATTTTTTCATCATTTTTACTTTCATTCAAAATTTTTTCATCATTTTTACTTTCATTCAAAATATTTTCATCATTTTTACTTTCATTCAAAATATTTTCATCATTTTTACTTTCATTTATAATATTTCCATCTTTCTTATTTTCATTTATAATATTTTCATCTTTCTTATTTTCATTTAAAATATTTTCATCTTTCTTATTTTCATTTAAAATATTTTCATCATTTTTACTTTCATTTATAATATTTTCATGAATATTATTGTTATTTATATTATTTTCATTTATAATATTTTCATGAATATTATTTTTATTTATAATATTTTCATTTTTATTTTCATTTATAATATTTTCATGTTTGTTAATTTCATTAATAATATTTTCATTTTCATTATAATTATTATTTGAAATAGAAATCTGTTCATTTGTATCATTATTATTGTTTTTTTGTGTATTATATTCATATTTTGTAATTTGTATATCTTCACCAAAACTTTCATTTTCTTTAAATAAATTTTTTTTTAATTCTTCATTATTGCTTACTTTTCCTTTTCCTCTTTCTTTGATAACTTTTTCTATATCATTTCCATATTTACTTAATTTATTTTCAGGATTATTAATATAATTTTCAAATAATTTTGATTTTAAATCAGCTACACTATCAATTCCTTTTTTTATCTTTTTTTTTAGCATTAAATAATAAGTAGTAGTGATATGATTATGTTTATTACTTAAAATATTTTTTCTTGTTTCATTTTTATCATAATCATATTCACTCATTTTATTAATTAAATCTTCATCAATAGGAATAACAATTCTATTAATTAATAAACCTTTACAAAAATTAATTTTATAATCAATTAAATTAAACCAAGGATGATTTTTAATTTGTTTAAAATTATATCTTTTATCAGGATTAACATTTAATATTTTTCTAAGTAAATCTTTTCCTTCTTCAGAAATATAATTAGGAATATTAAAAACTCCTTCAGTAATTTTTTTATATAAAATTTCATTATTTGTATTTTCAAAAGGTAAATAACCACATAACATAGCAAATAAAATAATACCACTACTCCAAATATCACTTAATGAACCATTATATTTTTTACCACTTATCATTTCAGGTGAAGCATAAGATGGACTTCCGCATGGAGTTGATAATAATTCATTATGAGGAAACATATTACTTAAACCAAAATCAACTATTTTTATATTTTTTTTACTATCTAATAATAAATTTTCTGGTTTTAAATCTCTATGAGCAATTCTTAATTTATATAAATATTCTAAACCACTTATTATTTGTTGATAAAATTTACATGCTTCATTTTCATTTAAACGCTTATTTAATATTATATATTCAAATAATTCTTTTCCTGAAATATATTCCATTATTAAATATATTGAATTTGAAGATTGAATTACTGAATATAAGTGAACTATATTATTATGATGAAGAACTTTTAAAATTTTTATTTCACGTTCTAAACGAGTTTTATCAGAATGTTCTAATATTTTCTTTTTATCTAATATTTTTATTGCTACTTTTTCACCTGTTAATATATGAGTTGCTAATGTTACTATTCCAAATGTACCTTCTCCTATTTTTTTTCCTAAAATAAATTGACCTATATTTTTTCCTTGAGATGATAATGAACTTTTGTTTTGAAATTTTATTTCTTTCTTATCATTATGAGAACCTGATTTTTGAGGAAAATTTTCTTTTAGAATTTCTATTTTATAATTTTCTTCATTCATTTTTTATAAAATTTTTAAATAAGATAAATTATTTAGAAAAATAATGTAAAAGTTATTCATTTTAATTGTTTATAAATATTTTAATTAAAACATATATTAAGTTTTAGAAAAATTTTAAAAGATATTAAATTAATATTATCTCAAATATATATATCTATATAAAAAATAAAAATAAAATTGTATGTTTTTATAATAATATTTAAATAATTAATATAATAATATTATTATTTTAATAAGTTTTTTAATAATATAAATTATTTTATTTATTATTTAAATTATATTATATAGAATTTCCTA